>Ga0256840_1003902_pt1 | contig 11604 bp, 8 predicted proteins | sample 355202metaG_FD_185969 | JGI IMG/M metagenome (GOLD analysis project Ga0256840, IMG submission 185969) | Hydrothermal vent microbial communities from Mid Atlantic Ridge, Atlantic Ocean - 355-202 | ecosystem: Environmental > Aquatic > Marine > Hydrothermal vents | place: Atlantic Ocean: Mid...
TTGGGGTTTCGCGATATTTCCATCCTGAAGAAAGGCGAGCTGGAGAACGGCAATTATCGCGTGTTCCTGTGGGCCAACGGCACCGCCTCGCAGATCGCGATTTATCCCAACCTGAACTACGCCGATCCCGAATGGCGCAAAATCTTGCGCGATGTGCGGTTTAGACGGGCGCTGTCGCTGGGGATCGACCGGCGCATGATCAACCGCGCGCTATATTTTGGCATCGCCAAGGAAGGCGGCATGACCGTGCTGCCCCAAAGCCCGTTCTATAACGGTGCCTATCGCGCGGCATGGGCGCAATTCGACATCCAGCAGGCCAATGCGTTGCTGGATGACATGGGCCTGACCGACCGCACCCCCGCCGGATACCGCAAACTGCCCGATGGCCGCACGCTGGCGATCATTGTGGAAACGGCGGGCGAACGCCAAGAGGTCGAGAACGCGCTTCAGATCATCACCGACACATGGCGCGATATCGGCGTACGCCTGATCATGCGCCCGTTCAGCCGCGATACCCTGCGCAACCGCGTCTATTCGGGGGCGTCTATGGCCTCGGTCTGGTATGGCTGGGACAATGGCATCCCGACGCTGGATACATCCCCCGACTATCTGGCCCCGCGCGCACAGGAATTTTTCGCATGGCCCATGTGGGGGCAATATTTCCAGACCGACGGGCAGGCCGGTGAAGCGCCAGATATGCCCGAGGCCATCCGCCTGTTGCAACTGTCCAGGGACTGGGAGCAGGCCGAAAATCGCAGCGAGCGCCGCGTGATCTGGGATGAAATGCTGGCGATCCATGCCGATCAGCAATACGGCATCGGCCTGTTGTCCGAGGCCCCGCAACCCGTTGTGGTATCACGCCGCCTGCGCAACGTGCCCGAAGTGGCCTTCTGGGCGTGGGAACCCGGCGCGCAATTCGGCATCCACCGGCCCGACGAATTCTTCTTCACGACGGAAGGGGGCGAATGATGGCAATCCTGCGCTACGCCACCTTGCGGTTTATCACCATGCTGCTGACGCTGCTTGTGGTGTCGGTGCTGATTTTCATCATCATCAACCTGCCCCCGGGCGATTACCTGTCAAACCAGTTGACCGAACTTCGCGCCACAGGTCAGGAAGCGGGCATCGCCAAGGCCGAATTCATGTATCACGAATACGCCATGGACCGCCCGCTGTGGGAACAATACACGATCTGGATGGGTTTCACCCCCGGCCCGCAAGGCTATTCCGGCATGTTGCAGGGTGATTTCGGCTGGTCGTTCGAATTTGACCGGCCGGTTTCGGAAATCGTAGGCGAAGCACTGTGGCTGACCGTTCTGGTCAATGTCGCGGCGGTATTGTTCGTCTATCTGGTGGCGCTGCCGCTGGGGGTTCTGGCGGCGGCCAAGGCAAAAACATGGGTGGATTATACCAGTTCGTTCATAGGCTATCTGGGGCTGGCCACGCCGAATTTCCTGCTGGCGCTGATGCTGTTCTATTACGGCCACCGCTATTTCGATCTGCCGATTGGCGGGCTGATGGCGCCGGAACTGGAAGGCGAACCGATGAGCCTTGAAAAGGTGAAATCCATCCTTGTGCATCTGATCGTCCCGACCTTTGTGATCGGCACCGCGGGGGCGGCCGGAATGATGCAACGCCTGCGCGCCAATCTGCTGGATGAATTGGGCAAACCCTATGTTGAAACCGCCCGGGCCAAGGGGCTGCCACCGGCCAAGCGGCTGTGGAAATATCCACTGCGCATGGCGTTCAACCCGTTTGTGGCCGACATCGGCAACCTGCTGCCTTCGCTGATTTCGGGGTCGGTGCTGGTGTCGGTGGTGCTGGGCTTGCAAACCATCGGCCCTGCCCTGCTGACCGCCTTGAAAACACAAGACCAGTTTCTGGCCGGTTTCATCCTGTTGTTCGTGGCACTGCTGACGCTGGTGGGCACGATGATTTCGGATGTGCTGTTGATGCTGCTTGATCCGCGCATCCGTTACGGGGGGCGCGACGGATGACCATTTTACCCGACGGGCGCTATGTTTCAGACGCCCCCTATGATGAAAACGAAGACCTGAGCGCGATCGAGCGCGCCGATCTGGACATGCCCAACTGGAAACTGGTCTGGCGCGCGTTTCGCAAACACCGGCTGGCGCTGATATCCGCTATTTTCCTGCTGGTCGGCTATCTGTTGTTGCCCTTTGCCGGTTTCATTGCCCCCTACACCCCGAACGAACGCAACGCCGATTATCTTTATGCGCCGCCGCAAGGGATCCACCTGTTCCATGATGGCAAATTCATCGGCCCCTATGTCTATCCGACCACGGCGCATGCCGATCTGGTGAACTATCGCTGGGAGTATACCACGGATAAGACCAAAGCCATGCCGCTTGAGTTTTTCTGCGAGGGCGGAGAGTACACAATCATCGGCCTTTTCAAAACCAACCGTCACCTTGTTTGTGCACCCGAAGGGGCATCGCTGTTCCTGTTTGGCTCGGACCGGTTGGGGCGGGATGTGTTTTCACGCATCCTGTATGGCGCGCAATTATCGATGACCGTGGGGTTGATCGGTATCACCGTGTCCTTCCTGCTAGGCATCACATTCGGCAGTATCGCCGGATATTTCGGCGGACGTATCGACTGGACCATCCAGCGGATCATTGAAATCCTGCGCTCTATCCCCGAACTGCCCTTGTGGCTGGCCCTGTCGGCGGCGGTGCCTGCCAGTTGGGGGCCGGTGGCGGTGTTCTTTATGATATCGCTGATCCTTGGCGCGCTGGACTGGCCGGGGCTGGCGCGGGCAGTGCGATCAAAGTTCCTTGCCTTGCGGGAAGAGGAATACGTCAAGGCGGCCGAAGTCATGGGCGCCAAACCGGCGCGGGTGATCCGCAAACACCTGTTGCCCAATTTCCTGAGCCACCTGATTGCCAGCGCCACCCTGTCGATCCCGGCGATGATCCTTGGGGAAACGGCGCTGTCGTTCCTCGGGCTGGGCCTGCGGGCACCGGCCGTTAGCTGGGGGGTGATGCTGAATGACGCGCAGCATCTTGCCTCGATCGAGATTTACCCGTGGACGGCCATTCCGATGCTGCCGATCATCATCACTGTGCTGGCGTTCAGCTTCTTTGGTGATGGCTTGCGGGATTCACTGGACCCCTACAAAAACTAGCGGTCATCTCCACCGTTTGCATTGGGATTTTCGGCCATCTCGTCTTCTTCCAGAACCGGAAGGGCGGCAGCGGCAACCGCTTCCTTTTGTTCTTTGGTCAGATGGTCGACTTTGCCATTGCCATCATCGGCCAAACGCACCGTCACTTCGCGGTGGGCAAATTTGATCCCTTCCCGTTCAAACAGATCACGAATTTCCTGCAAAACCCTTTTGCGGATCAACCACTGGCCACCCGGCTTGGTCATGAATTTCACCCGGATGATCATAGCCGAATCCTGCATCTCGATCACGCCTTGCGATTTCAGGGGCTGAAGGAAATCCTTACCAATCACGGGATCCTCCAACAGTTCCTGCCCCAGCTTCTTGATCAGCTTGCGCACGCGTTCAGGGTCGGTGTCATAGGTCACCCTCAGCGGCAGCTTCATGATCACCCAATCGCGGGAAAAATTGGTCAGAAACTGGATTTCGCCAAAGGGGATCGTATTCAGCGGGCCACGGTGATGGCGCAACTGCATCGAGCGCAGCGAGATTTTCTCAACCGTGCCCTTCACATCGCCGGTATCAATATATTCGCCTTTGCGAAACGCATCATCCAGCAAAAAGAACACCCCCGAAAATATATCCCGCACCAGTGTCTGTGCGCCAAAACCGATGGCCAGACCGACAACACCGGCACCGGCAAACAACGGGCTGACGTTGATACCCAGTTGCGACAGCAGGATCAGGGTAAAGGTGGTGATGATCAGGATCATCATCGAAATGCGAAACAGTGGCAGCAGCGTTGACAGGCGGCTGGCCCCTTCGCCCCCCCCTTCGCCGCCCAGTTCAACCTCGGGGGCGTCGCTTTGTTCTGCGGCGATTTTGCTATCAATCCAGATGCGAAAGGAATGGTAGACGATATAGGCGATGAACAGGATAACAACAGAATCCAGCCCGCGTTCGACAACGGATGCACGAACCATTGACATATTGCCGCCCCAGATCTCGATAAAGGCCCAGAACCCGGCGACAAATGCCAGAATACCGGAAACCCGTCGTGCCAGATCCTCGAAATTGGCCAGCGGATGCGCTGCGGGGTTCTTTGTATTTTCCAGTGCAACCTGCTCTGGTTCAGGTTCGGTTGCATCAGGCGGTATCACGTCGCCATCCAGCGCAGCGTCAACCGCCCCTGGCCCCGCCTCATTATCTGCATGATCGGCCTTCTTCATCTCGGCCGATATTTTCCGTGCTTCCCGTGCTTTGGCGAAAAGCCGTTCGATCACATAATTGATGATCGCATAGACAACGACAATCGCGGTGCCCACACCATATGCACCCGCAATCAACGGAAAGGCTGTTGGCTGTTGCAGCACCAGATCATGTGTCAGCCGGACCCACGAATAGATAAAATAGATTATGACAACCGGCACCCAGGCGTAGGAGACAAACTTGGCTGCGAAATTGGTTTCCTCGACAGGGCGCCCGTTGCGGATAGCGCGTGATACAGCGCGCCGATTGACCAGAACCATGATGATATTCATGATTGCGACCATCATTGCCATTGCCGACGATATAAACGCGTATACTTCGTAATTCAGCCCCAGTTCGGAAACCCAGACACTGAACATCAGCGAACAAATATCCAGAATCGCCAGAGAGGATGCCCAGTAATACAGCTTGCGCGCGTCCTTGTTCGAAAATTGCGGAATACGATACTGGCACAGATAGGGGGCCAGAACCATCCGCCAGATCGTTGTAACAAAGCGGATCCCTGCATAGGCCACGAAGATTACAGTGATGGTAAACTGCATCGCGGTATCGGTTTCCTCGCCGAAAACAGCATATCCCAACCCGTAGGCCACGATCATCGAAACCAGAATTCCACCAACCCCGACAAAGAAACGGTAAACCAGAAACGGCAGTTTTTCCGAATATCCGACAGGGTGTTCCAGAACGCGGGCCACCACATATTTTTTGGCAAAGCGGCGGCCATAGATCTCGCGTTCCACCACCATACCGATGGCAAAAAACAAAAGGCTCCACAACAGGGCTTTGAAGAAGGTGGAAATCTTGCCGTCCGGACTGCTGGCGCGCAGGATATATTCTACTTCGGTAAATGAATCCGGCATGGTTTTCAGCATCCGCTTCAAGTCCCGGCGAAACCGCACCGCTTCATCCTGCATCGCCATCAGACCAGACATTTCCCGACCGCTTTCGCCATTTGCCGTGCCGTTCGCACTGCCTGAATTCCCGACGATCTTGCCATCAGGATCGATAATTACGACCGTTACACCGCTTTCAGTGGCCTGCCGCATAAGTTCTGTCAGGGTATCGGTTTCTGTGGATTGGGCCGTTGTCTGATCTCCACCCAAAAGGCCATTAATGCTTTGGGACGCAACCGGAAAGGCCGCAAGCGAGATCAACATTACACATAGTGTAAACCAGTAGCGCAGGCCCGACATTTTCTTATCCAATCTTCAAGCAATCTGACCCGCAATGCTAAGCCAACGGACTGGAATGTGCAATTGCAGGGCGTGCCATGTTGCTCACGCCTTCTCAAAACCCTGCGAGATATGGTCTCATACGCAAAAGTGCTTGAAATCCAATTGCAATTGCTGGCTGAATGGATAGATAATTCCCTTGATCGGCCGCAGCCGGGGTTGTCGCGCCTTTTGACACTACCAATGCGGCGTTAACTTTGTCGTATTTGTGATTACCGTGCTATCTGGTGCCTTGCGCCAATGACTTAAGCAAAGATGAAATAATGACAAAGACGGTCACCGACAAAATCGCGATCATCGGGCTTGGCTATGTCGGCCTGCCTTTGGCGCTGGCGCTGGCCCGTGAAGGGGTCGAAGTGGTGGGGTTTGACACCAATTCCCGCCATGTGGAGGCCCTGCACCGGCAAACCGACACCAATGGCGAGGTGTCAACGGAGTCGCTGAAATCCACGACCGCGAAATTCACATCGGACGCACAGGATCTTGCCGGTTGCACCGCGTTTATCATCGCTGTCCCCACCCCGATCACCGATGCCAAAAAGCCGGATCTGTCGCCCATGCTGGGCGCCTGCAAGGTAATCGCGCCGCATCTGGCCAAAGGGGCCTTGGTGGTTGTCGAATCCACCGTCTACCCCGGCGTTACCGAAGAAATCTGCGGCCCTGCATTGGCAGATCAAAGCGGCTTGCGGATGTATGACGACATCAAGCTGGGCTATTCGCCCGAACGGATCAATCCGGGCGACGCCGAACATTCGCTGGAAAATGTGGTCAAGATCATATCGGCGCAGGATGATGAAACGCTGGATCGTGTCGAGACCATCTATGCCCCGTTGGTCAAGGCCGGTCTGCACCGCGCCAGTTCGATCAAAACCGCCGAGGCCGCCAAGGTGATCGAAAACACCCAGCGCGATCTGAACATCGCATTGGTCAACGAATTCGCCCTGATCTTTTCGCGGCTGGGTCTGGACACGCTGGAAGTGCTGGAAGCCGCCGGAACCAAGTGGAATTTCCTACCCTTCCGCCCCGGTCTGGTGGGCGGGCATTGCATCGGGGTTGACCCCTATTACCTGACCTACAAGGCCGAACAGACCGGTTACCATCCCGAAGTCATTCTGGCCGGCCGCCGGATCAATGATCATATGGGGCGCCATATCGCACAGGTGCTGGTCAAGGAAATGCTGGCCCGCAAGGTGGACGTAACCCGCGCGCGGGTGCTGGTGCTGGGGTTTACCTTCAAGGAAAACTGCGCCGATACCCGCAACACAAAGGTGGTCGATATTCTGGATGAACTGTCGGCCTATTCGATCAATGCCGATGTCTATGATCCGTGGGTTTCGCCCGAAGTGATGCAGTCCGAATACGGCATCACCCCTGTGCAAACCCTTGAAACAGGGGCTTACGACGGGATCATCCTTGCCGTGGCCCATTCCGAATTCGTCGAAATGGGAGCCGATAAAATCCGCGCCCTGGGGCGACCAAATGCAACCGTTTATGATCTGAAAGGCGTGCTGGGCCGCGCCGGTGCAGATTTGCGGCCCTAGGGGCAGATCGGGGAACCTATGCTGAACAAACTGACCAAAGCCCCCAACACTGCGGAACACCAGCCGCGGGTACTGTTCTACAGTCACGACACGTTCGGGCTTGGGCATTTGCGCCGCTCGCGGGCGATTGCGGCCGCGATCACCAAGGATGATCCGGGCCTGTCAGCGCTGATCCTGACCGGATCACCTGTGGTGGGGCGGTTTACCTTTCCCGAACATGTCGACCATATTCGCCTGCCTGGCGTGACCAAGATGTCGGATGGATCCTATATCAGCCAGACGCTGGGGCTGGATATCGACGAAACCACCAATCTGCGCGCGGGGTTGATCCGATCGGCGGCCGAATACTATGTTCCCGATCTGCTGATCGTTGACAAGGAACCGACAGGGTTTCGCGGTGAATTGCTGCCAACGCTGAAATACCTGAAGGACAACGGCAAAACCAAACTGGTGCTGGGCCTGCGCGATGTGCTGGATTCCCCCGAAACGCTGGCCGTGGAATGGGACCGCAAGGGCGCAAACAAAGCCGCCGAAAAATTCTATGACGAAATCTGGGTGTACGGTTTGAAATCCATCTATGATCCGACCGAAGGTCTGGACCTGCCCCAATCGGTGCGCAAACGGATGCACTGGACAGGTTATCTGCGCCGCGAGGTCGGGGATCAACCGCTGTCCATACCGCAACCCTATATCCTGATCACACCCGGTGGCGGGGGCGATGGCGAGGCGATGGTCAACCTTGTGCTGTCCGCATACGAGCAAGACCCCGATCTGTCGCCCATGGCCGTGCTGGTTTATGGCCCCTTCCTGTCCGGCGACACCCGTGTGGACTTTGAACAACGGGTGGCCAAACTGGACGGTCGCGTACAATCTGTCGGCTTTGAATCCAAGATCGAACACCTGTTTGCCGGCGCGCGGGGCGTGATCTGTATGGGTGGCTATAACACCTTTTGCGAAGTCCTGTCCTTTGACAAACCTGCCGTGATCGTGCCGCGCACCGTGCCGCGCCGTGAACAGTTCATCCGCGCCAAAAGGGCCGAACAACTGGGCCTGACCCGCATGATCGACGAAGACCGCGACGGCATGACCCCCGAGGCGATGATCAAGGCGATCCGTGGCCTGCCCGATCAGCCGCCGCCCTCGGCGCATCACCACAACGGATTGCTGGACGGGTTGGATTATGTCTCCGCGCGTGTTCAGGCGCTGGTCAAAACATGACCGCCCCGCCGCTTGCAATCATCGTCAAAGGCTGGCCGCGCCTGTCGGAAACCTTTATCGCGCAGGAACTGGCCGCGCTGGAAGATGTCGGCCAGCGGTTCGACATCTGGTCCTTGCGGTTCCCCACCGACAAAAAGCGCCACCCGCTGCATGACCGGATCAAGGCGCGGGTGCGTTACCTGCCAGAATACCTGCATCAGGAACCGCTGCGGGTGTTGCGCGCGTGGTGGAGGGTGCGCAAATTGCCCGGCTACAAACAGGCCTATGCGCTCTGGAAACAGGACTACGCCCGCGACAAAACCCGCAACCGTATCCGCCGGTTTGGCCAAGCCTGCGTGCTGGCCGCTGAAATGCCAATCGAAACGCTGGGCCTTTATGCGCATTTTATGCACACGCCATCTTCGGTCGCCCGATACGCCGCCGCCATGCGCGGTTTGCCGTGGAGTTTTTCGGCCCATGCCAAGGACATCTGGACCTCGCCAGAGTGGGAAAAACGCGAAAAACTAACCGCCGCCACCTATGGCGCCACATTCGGCGCCACCTGCACCGGTTTTGGTGCCGAACACCTGCAAGGGCTGGCCGACACGCCGGAGCGGATGCATCTGGTCTATCACGGGCTGGACCTGAGCCGGTTTCCTGCGCCCCCCGAACGCACCGATCCGCCCAAAGGCACCATCCGGCTGATGTCAGTCGGGCGGCTGGTGGAAAAGAAGGGCTTTGACAATCTGATCGACGCGCTGGCCTTGCTGCCTAATGATCTGGACTGGCACTGGACCCATATCGGCGGGGGTGACCTGAAAACCACCCTGCGCGAACGCGCGGACAGGGCCGGAATTTCCGACCGGATCACGTGGCAGGGTGCGATGAACCAGCCCGAAGTGATCGAGGAAATGCGCAATAGCGATATTTTCATCCTGCCCAGCCGGATCGCCAAAGACGGCGACCGCGACGGGTTGCCCAATGTGCTGATGGAGGCGGCCTCGCAATTGCTGCCGATCATATCGACGCCGGTTTCCGCCATCCCCGAATTCATCGACAACGGCGTGCATGGCGTGCTGTCCGATGATGCGGCCGAACCGCTGGCAGGTGCAATTTACGATCTGTCGATGGACCCCAAGCGGCGCGCCGAAATGGCCAGGGCAGCGCTGGCGCGATTGCAATCGGATTTCGGCATGATGCCGGGGATCAAACGGCTGGATCAGCTGCTGCGCCAGATGATGGCAGGGTAGCGGCATGGGGACCATCGCCTTTTACGCCCCGATGAAACCCCCGACACATCCCACCCCGTCGGGGGACCGGCAAATGGCGCGGGCATTAATGGCGGCGCTGGGGGATCGGGCGGAACCGGTTTGCGAGCTGCGGCTTTATGATGGCAAGGGTGACGGGGCTGTTCAGGCCGAACTGGAACAACAGGCCATCGACGAGGCCAAGCGCCTGATCGCCAAAGGCGGCTGGCAGGCGTGGGTGACCTATCACAACTATTATAAAGCCCCCGACATCATCGGCCCGATTGTCGCCCGCGCGCTGAACATCCCTTATATCCTGATCGAAGCGACCCGTTCCGCCAAACGCTTGACCGGCCCGTGGTCGCGTTTCGCCGCGCTCGCCGAGGCCGCGACCGACCACGCCGATCTGGTGTTCTATTTCACCGAACGCGACCGCGTGGCGCTGGAACAGATGCGGCCCCAAACGCAACGGCTGATCAAACTGCACCCATTCCTGCCCCGCACCGATCTGCCCGACCCGGCCCCGCTGACAGGTCAAACCATCCTGACCGTGGCCATGCTGCGCAGTGGGGACAAGCTGAACTCCTACCGGATCATCGCCGACACTCTGCCACTGCTGACAACACCGGACTGGCACCTGAAAATTGCGGGCGATGGCCCTGCCCGTGCAGAAATTGAATCCTTGTTCGCCACGTTAGCCTCGAAAGTCACCTTTTTGGGACAGCTTGATCGCGGCGGGCTGGATCAGGCTTATCGCGATGCTGACGCCTTCCTGTGGCCCGGTGTGAACGAAGCCTTTGGCATGGTCTATCTGGAAGCACAGGCCGCCGGTTTGCCGGTGGTGGCACAGAACCGCGACGGGGTGCGGGATGTGGTGTTGGCGGGCGGGCTGGTGCCCGCGGATCACGGGCCACAAGCACTGGCACAGGCGTTGGACCGGTTGTTAGGCTCGCCCGCCGAACGCCAGATGCGCGGCCGGAAATCCCGCGCGTTTGTGGCCGAAAACCATTTGCTGAACACTGCCAGCGAAACCCTGTGGCAGAACATAAACGCCCTGTAGACCTATTGCTGCAACGCCTTTTGTTCGTCCGCCTTTTGCAGCGCAATCGAGCGTTTCGAGACCAGCGAGGCGGCAATCACCCCGACCGTCACAATCAGGATCATGATCGTGGACAGCGCGTTGATCTCGGGGCTGACCCCAAGGCGCACGGCGCTGTAGATTTTGATCGGCAAGGTGGTCGAGGACGGCCCCGAGGTAAACGACGCAATCACCAGATCGTCCAGCGACAGGGTAAACGCCAGCAACCAGCCCGACACCACAGCCGGGGCGATGATCGGCAGGGTGACACTGCGAAAGGCATCAAACGGGGTGCAGCCCAGATCAAGCGCGGCCTCTTCCAGCGACTGGTCAAAGGTGGCCAACCGGGATGACACCACCACCGACACATAGCACATCGAAAAGGTGGTATGCGCCAGCACGATCGTGGTCACGCCGCGGTCCATGCCGATGGCGATGAACAGCAGCAGCAACGACAGGCCGGTGATCACTTCGGGCATCACCAGCGGGGCATAGATCATGCCGGAAAACAGCGTGCGCCCGCGAAACCGCCCCGCGCGCACCATGGCATAGGCCGCCATCGTGCCCAGAACCGCCGCAAGGGTCGAGGAAATCACCGCCACCTTCAGCGTCACCCAGGCCGCATTCAGGAAGGCCTGGTTTTGCAACAGTTCGCCATACCATTTGGTGGAAAACCCGGCCCAGACCGTCACCAGCCGCGATTCATTGAAGCTGAAGATGATCAGGATCAGCATCGGCAGGTAAAGAAAGGCAAAGCCCAGCGTCAGGGCCGTGGCGTTGAACCATGTAAAACGGCGCATTACAGACCCTCCTCGCGTTGCTTTTGTTCATTGCGCTGGAACAGGATGATCGGGATCACCAGCACCAGCAGCAGGACCACGGCCACGGCAGAGGCCACGGGCCAGTCGCGGTT
>Ga0256840_1003903_pt1 | contig 11604 bp, 10 predicted proteins | sample 355202metaG_FD_185969 | JGI IMG/M metagenome (GOLD analysis project Ga0256840, IMG submission 185969) | Hydrothermal vent microbial communities from Mid Atlantic Ridge, Atlantic Ocean - 355-202 | ecosystem: Environmental > Aquatic > Marine > Hydrothermal vents | place: Atlantic Ocean: Mid...
AGTTGTTTTTACATACTATTTGGTGATAAGATAACATATTTTCAAAGGTTTAAAATTGCAAAAAGAGAAGAAATTACTTGATATTTTACGAGATAAGATTATCTTCAAAGGCTACAGTAGGGCTACTGAAAAAACTTATCTTTATTGGAATAAAGAGTATATTTTGTTTCATGGCAAAAAGCACCCAAAGGATATGAGCAAAAAAGAGATAGAAGAGTTTTTAACCTACTTGGCGGTAACCAAAAATGTATCGCCTATTACACAAAACCAAGCTTTTAATGCCATTTTATTTTTGTATAAAGAGGTGCTTGGTATCGATACTAGTGAGTGGAATATCCAAGCTTTAAGAGCAAAGAGGAAAGAGCATCTGCCTGTGGTTTTAACCAAAGAGGAGGTGCAAGAGATTATTTTTCAAACAAATGGAATTTATAAACTTATGCTTGAGTTGTTATACGGATGTGGGCTGAGGATGAATGAGCTTTTAAGGCTTCGTATCAAGGATATAGACTTTGGGTTTGATAATGTTTATATTTGGGACAGCAAAAGTCAAAGAGATAGAATTATTCCTCTTCCTCAAAAAATAAAAAACGATCTCTCAATTCAGGTAAAACAAGTTGAAAAAATTCATCAAGAGGATCTCTCAAAAGGATTTGGGTATGTTGATCTTCCCTATGGGCTTGAGCGAAAATATCCAAATGCTCACAGAGAGTTTAAGTGGCAGTATCTTTTTCCTATGAAAAATATCTCAAAAGATCCAAGAAGTGGCAAAATGATCCGTCATCATATTCTTGCTGCCACCTTTGGAAGAAATATAAAATCAGCAGTAAATAGAGCTAAAATTCCCAAAAAAGTTTCAGCTCATACTTTCCGCCACTCTTATGCTACTCATATGCTTCAAGCCGGAGTTGATATAAGGACTATCCAGGAGCTTTTAGGGCACAAGGATATCTCTACTACGATGATTTATACTCATATTGTAAGAGATCTAAGTCAACATACCCTTCAAAGTCCGTTGGATTTTTAATGAATCTTACTATCGTTAGAAAAAATATCAAAAATATCAATATAACTATCAGGTCAAACGGAGAGGTGCTGGTTTCGGCTCCAAAGAGGGTTTCAAAAAGGTATATAGATGAGCTTATCAAGAAGAAAACTCCTTGGATAAAAAAGAAGCTGGACTATTTTAAAGGTAGAAAGAGTTTGACGGTAAAAAAGAGCTATGATGATGGTGAAAAGATTTACTATCTTGGAGAAGAGTTTATTTTAAAAGTAGTAGAATGCAGTGAAGAGAGAGTTTGGTTAGAGGATGGCTTTTTGTGGCTTGGCGTTAGGAGTGAACGGGATATTGCGGCAAAAGAGAGGCTTGTAGATAGCTGGTATCTCTCAAAAGCTAAGAAACTTTTTGAAGAGCTTGTTAAAAAGTATCAAAAAATTGTAAAAAGAGATATAAAAATAGTCCGCATAAAAAAGATGAAGACAAGATGGGGCAGCTGTAACCATGTCAGGGGGTATATCAACCTCAATCTTTACCTTATCCAAAGGGATATAAAAGAGATAGAGTATGTTGTACTTCATGAGTTGGCTCACCTGATTTATCCAAATCACAGCAAAGAGTTTTATAATTACATAGCTTCTATTATGCCGGATTGGAAAGAGAGGAGAATTGGATGAAGATAACAAAAGAGATAATGGAGAAGATTGAGGGGGAAGCGAGGCTTGATTTTGAATGGAGTGACGGGAGAGTAGTAGATGCAAAAGTCAAGTTTTTCAGTTACCGGGGGATGGAGGAGATCATCACTGGCAGGTCGCCTCTTGATGCACTTGTTCTGACGCCAAGAGTTTGCGGTATCTGCGGACATGCTCAGCTTATGGCTACTGTTAATGCCTTGGAAAATGTTTACAAGATAAATGGTATAGATTTGAAAGTAACCAATAAAGCTAAAAAGATAAGAGAGGTAACTCTAAACTGTGAAATCATCCAAAACCATATAAAGTGGCTTTATTTTGTGCTTATGCCTTTTTTGTATCAGCTTGAGGGCAAAGAGTTTCCAAAAGATAGAAGTCTTGAAGCTTTACATTATGCTTCCCAATCTACAAAACTTATAGCTACTTTTGCCGGTCAATGGCCTCATAACTCTTATGCTATACCCGGGGGTGTAGTGTGCGATCCTACCTATGTCGAGTTGTTTCAGGCAAAGGAGTTATCTCTAAAATTAGCCTCATTTTTTGAAAAGGAGATAGTCCGTGGTGATTTTGAAGATATTGTAAATATCTCCTCTTTTAGAGAGTTAATGGAGTTTGACGGTGTTATCAAAGAGATAGTGGATATCTTAGAGAGGCATCATATCGCTGAAGTAGGCAAAGCTCATGACAGGTTTATGGTCCTTGGTGAGAGCTCACTCTTTAAAAGGGGAAAGGCTATAAAAACCGTCATAAAGAGTGTAAGCGAAAGGTATATTGACGAGGAGGAGGTTGATTTTACCTTTGCAAAAAATGTTATCTACAACGGAAGATATTATGAAGTGGGTCCGCTTTCTCGTGCAATGCTTAGAAAAAATCCTCTGATAAAAAATATGCACAGACTTTACAAAGATGCGCTTATTAACAGGATCATAGCTAAGGTTATGGAGATAGCATATCTTACTAAAGAGGTACGGAATCTACTCGAAGATATAGATATAAATGAAAACTCTTATATAAAACCCCCGGTAAAGATAGAGTCTTTACAAGGTAAAGGCATAGGCTTTGCAGAGGCTGCAAGGGGTTCTTTGTTTCACAGTGTAACCATAAAGGACAAAAAGATACAAAGATACAATATCATTACCCCAACTCAGTGGAATCTTGGTAACTCATTGGAAAAAGGGCAAAACTCGACTATAAAAGAGGCACTTTTAGGCTTGAAAGATGAAAGAGTAGTGAGTATAGTTTTTAGAAGTTTCGATGAATGCTCGGTTTGTACAACACACTGAAACTATACCCTCATCTTTAAGAAGATGAAGGTATAAAAGTATCCTATTTTTTAGGGGATCTTTTAGACTTCCTAACTTTCCTTTTTGCTCTGGTCGTTTTTTTTCTCTTTTTTGGTGTTATCTTTTTTCTAGTGCTTCTTTTAGCTTTTTTTGTAGATGCTTTTTTATGGACGGTAGACTTCCTAACTTTCCTTACTCTTTTTTTAGCGGTTGTCTTGGCATTTTTATTTTTAGAAGCTGTTTTCTTTGTTTTTCTTACTCTTCTTTTTGTTGCCGCAGATTTTTTACCAACTTTTTTCTTTGTTTTTGCCTTGGAGGTTGTTTTTTTACTTTTAGGTACACTGCTATTTCTTACTTTTCTTGTTTTTTTCTTCATTTTCTTAGGCATACCTTTTTTACTACCGTCTTTAATATTGTGCTTAACGTTATATACTATATTTTCGCCTATTCCATTAATATTTTGAAGATCATCAGCACTTTTGATATAATGAGTTCTTCTATATTTAATGATTTTGGCTGCTCTTACTTCACCAATACCTTTAATGCCCATCAATTCGTCTTTTGTGGCAGTTTGCAGGTTAAGAGCAAACACATAAGATGTATATAAAATAACAACAAATAATACCCTTTTCAACATAACTTTTCCTTTTTTAACAATATTTTGGTAAAGCTAGTTCTAATTAGCTAAGGGCAGAAGTTTTATTTAAAGCTTTTGCTATAAAATAGTAAAATGTCGCTCTATATTTATTTCTGTTAGATTTGCCAACTTTTTCACAGGTTTCTTGGATAACTTTATTTGCTAGATCCGCATCTGTTACACCCAATTTTTTTTCAATGAAATTTTTTCTAACTCTTTCCATCTCTTCTTTGCTTGAGCAAGATACTTTCTCAGCATCTGCTTTATATATAGATGGTCCTAAGTTTTTTACAACAATTTCCAAAAATTCCAAATCAACTTTTCCGTTGTCAAATTTTTTGATATCGTTACTATATAACTCTATCTTCTCTTCTTTTGTTCCCATTTTTTCTCCTTTTTAATTAATTCATCTATATTATATCATATTATTTTATAAAACTTATATAAAATCTGAAAAATTTTGATAATTTTATACAACAAAATAATTTTTGTGAATTTTATAATTTTCTTAATCTGTTTAATCAATTTTAAAGCTTGAATGATTTATTATACGATAAATGAATGTTCATAAAAAGTATAAGTGTATGTTCATTCCAAATGGGATAGGGGTTAAAATTCATAAGGAGGTTAAGATGAAAAAAAGCGACGAGTCGCTAAAGAGGATTTTTAGCAAAAGGCTTAAAGAGTTGGCCAAGCTACCCAAGATAGACGAGAGTAAGTCCATAGAGTCTATCATAGAGAAAGAGGGTATAAGCAGAAGGGATTTTATGAAATGGGCAGGTGCAATGACCGCATTTTTAGGACTCTCTTCCACTTTTACCCCCACTGTGGCAAAGGCTGCAAAATTAGCTGACAGATTGCCTGTTATTTGGCTGCATATGGCGGAGTGTACCGGTTGTAGTGAGAGCTTGATAAGAACTGCCACTCCTACTATAGACAGTTTGATATTTGACTACATTTCGCTTGATTATCATGAGACTTTAATGGCTGCTTCAGGTTGGCAGGCTGAAGAGAATCTTGAAAACTCTATCAAAAAGTATCATGGCAGATACATTATGATGGTAGAGGGTGGTATCCCTACCGGAAATGCAGGAAGTTTCTTGACTATCGGTGGACACGGCAAAAAAGGGGAAGATATAGCCAAAGAGACCGCCGAGGGTGCAGCGGCTATCTTTGCCATAGGAACCTGTTCAAGTTTCGGTGGAGTTCAGGCAGCCGCCCCAAATCCAACCGGAGCTGTATCTCTTAGTAAAGTTATAGATAAACCTGTCATAAATGTTCCGGGTTGTCCGCCGAGTGCTAAAAATATAGTAGGAACACTTTTACACTTTATACTTTTTGGAACACTTCCGGCACTTGATGCCTTCAACAGGCCAAAATGGGCTTATGGACACAGGATACATGATCTTTGTGAGAGAAGAGGTCACTTTGATGCAGGAGAATTTGTAGAGCAGTTTGGAGATGAGGGTGCTAAAAACGGGTATTGTCTCTATAAAGTGGGCTGTAAAGGACCATATACATTTAACAACTGTTCAAGAGAGAGATTTAACCAGCACACATCTTGGCCGGTTCAAGCCGGACATGGTTGTATAGGTTGCAGTGAACCTGATTTTTGGGATACTATGGGACCTTACGAGGAGCCTGTGGCAGATCATCTTTACAAAACAGTATTTGGTGGCCTTGGAGCTGATGCAACAGCTGACAAAGTAGGGCTTGGGCTATTGACGGTAACAGCCATAGGCATAGCAGCACATGCGGCTATCTCAGTAGTTAAAAAACCAAAAGAATAATCAAGGAGAATTTTATGGCAACAAAAAGAGTAATAGTTGATCCGATAACAAGGATAGAGGGACACTTAAGAGCGGAAGTCGTAGTAGATGAAAACAATGTGGTAAAAGAGGCTTATGTCGGTTCAACCTTATGGAGAGGGCTTGAAGTTATAGCAAAAGGAAGAGATCCAAGAGATGTTCCTTTTATCATGCAAAGGATTTGCGGAGTTTGTACATACTCTCACTATCTAAAAAGCACAATGGCCATAGAGGATGCGCTCGGTATAAAACCTCCTTTGAATGCCGAGCTAACTAGAACACTTATGAACGCAGCTCTTTTTTTACATGATCACCCGGTACACTTTTATCAGCTTCACGGGGTTGATTGGGTAGATATAGTTTCAGCGTTAAAAGCAGATCCCAAAAAAGCAAGCGAGTTGGCTTTCAAATATAGTGACAACCCTATAGCAACAGGCGAAAATGATCTTAAAGCTGTCCAAGAAAAAGTAGCAAAATTTGCCAAGTCTCCATCAGGCTTAGGACCATTTGCAAATGCCTACTGGGGACACAAGACATTTCATTTTACCCCTGAACAAAATCTAATAGCTCTTTCGCACTATCTAAAAACTTTGGAGATGCAAAGAACAGCGGCACAAATGTTGGCAATATTTGGCGGTAAAATGCCTCATCCTCAAAGCCTGACTGTCGGAGGTGTGACCTGTGTGATGGATCTTATGGATCCTGCAAGGCTTGGAGAGTATATGGTCAAGTTCCAAGAGATGGCAAACTATGTTAACAACGCTTACTATGCAGATATCTTGATGGCTGCAGAAGCTTATAAAAACGAGCCTTCGGTTACTATGCAAGCAGGCATCAAAGACTTTATGGCTTACAGGGATTTTAAAGTTGGAAGAGAGGATTATCTCTTTAGCAGCGGTTTTATAACCGATTTTGACTTGAGTAAAGTATATGATATCAAAGAGGATCTTATAACAGAAGAGGCAACCCACTCTTGGTATGCAGATGATGAAGCTCTTCAACCATACAACGGTAAAACCAATCCAAGATATACAGGTTTGGTTGATGGAAAGAGTATAGGAAGTGACGGTAAACCGATAGATAGTAAACTCTTTAATGAAAAAGAGAAATACAGCTGGATCAAATCCCCAAGATATGACGGCAAACCTATGGAGGTTGGACCATTGGCTTCTATAGCAGTCAGTTATGCAAGAGGAAACAAGAGAGTAGTTCCGGTTGTAAATGAGTTCTTGAAAAAGACAGGGCTTCCTCCTGCGGCTTTATTTACGACCCTTGGAAGAACTGCCGCTAGAATGCTACAAGCCAAAGTTATAGCCGATCATGCTTTGACAGCATTTCATAACTTGGTAGAAAATCTAAAAGTTGATCAGACAACTTGCACCCCTTATGAGATAGATAAAGATAAAGAGTATAAAGGTTTGGGTATAGGTGATGTTCCAAGAGGTATGCTTAGCCACTGGGTTAGGATCAAAAACGGAGTCATCGAGAACTACCAAGCAGTAGTTCCTAGCACTTGGAATGCCTCACCGATGGATGTAAAAGGTCAACACGGTCCCTATGAAGCAAACCTTATAGGTCTAAAGATAGCAGATATCACTCAACCTTTGGAGATCATAAGGATTATCCACTCTTTTGATCCTTGTATCGCCTGTGCGGTTCATGTTATGGATACAAAAGGGGCAGAGCTTGGTAGTTATAAGGTGGATCCGTTATATGGCGGATGTAGTATCTAAAGGAGATATTATGACTAAGAATGATTTAAAATGTTTAGAAAGAGAGGTAGAGTTTACCTCCTCTTACAGGTGGCAGCACTGGCTTAGGGCTTTATCTATAGTTGCACTTGTAGTTAGCGGATTTTATATAGCTGTGCCGTTTATAACACCAACTCCACATGCTACGCCTACAGGATTTTTGCAGGGTTATTTTAGAGCTTTCCATCTCTTTTTCGGCTTTTTGCTGATAGCTGTAGTTTTATTTAAAAGTTATATATTTCTTTTTGTAAAAGATAGCTCAGGCGAGAGGAGATCTCTTCTTGATCTTATCAATCCTGCAATTTGGGGTAAACAGATATGCTACTACCTTTTTGCATGTAGGCACCCTGAGCTAAAAGGCACATACAATCCTATTCAATTTGTAGCGTATATAGCTTTTTATGCGATGATATTTGGTATTATTTTAACCGGTCTTATGCTCTATGTGCAGGTTTATCACGAAGGATTGGCGGGATTTTTGTATGATCCTATGATGAAGCTTACTGCACTTTTTGGCGGATTGTCTGTCGTTAGGCAGGTTCATCATCTTTTAACTTGGGGTATTATACTCTTTGTAACCGTTCATGTCTATATGGCCATTTTCAATGCCATTTACGGAAAAGAGGGGTCTATGGATGCTATATTTAGCGGACTTAAATGGCATCCTAAACACTAAAACTGACCTTATGTACTTTAAATATGCGTCCGTAAGGTCAGTTAAAATTTAAACCGTCTGTTTTTGCAGGCGGTTTATCCTCACAAGAGGGGAAAAACAAAAGCTAAATCTTCTGCTTCGATATAACCTTCCTTTCCCCTCCTTTGAAGATAAAGGATAAGCATGAAAATATTGATACTTGGGATCGGCAATGTGCTTTTTGGAGATGAGGGTATAGGAGCATATTTGGCTCACTATATAGAGGAAAATTACACTTTTATCTCTAATGAGCATAGTGTGGATGTTGTTGACGGTGGGACACTGGCTCAAAGACTTATACCTATCATCGTAGAGTATGATCTGGTTTATGTTATCGACTGTGTAGATGTAAAAGATGCAAAGGTCGGTGATATATACTTTTTTGACTATGACAAGATACCTCCTTTTATAACTTGGCAAGGGAGCGCTCACGAAGTTGAGATGCTTCAAACTCTACAGATGATAGATATGTACGGCGATAGACCTCCTACAAAGATAGTGGGGGTCGTGCCGTATGTTATAGGTGAAGACTCCACTTTTGAGATAACAGATGATATGAAAAAAGCTTCTATGAAAATGGTAAAAATCATCACTGATAAACTTAAAAAATTGGGCATTGAAGCTAAAAAAAGCGGTGATATTCCTCTGGATAACATCATAGAAAAAACCTGTTTTTATGGAGTGTCAAATGATACTCGAGTATAAGTTTGACTATCTTTCCACTTCGCTCTCTTTGGAGAGACTTCTTCTAAAAGAGCTTAAGATCAGTGGTTTGAGCGGTAATTTGTATAGAAAAGATGATGAGATCTTACTCTATGTGGAGGCTGATGAAAAAGAGCTTGAAGAGTTTTCCAATGTTTTAAGCAGGTTTATACCGCATTCACTCTTTTTAAAAGGTGTCGAGGTTAATGCCGTAGATAAGATACCTCTTTTAGATAGCAAACTGCCTAACTTTCCAAGGAGGCAGATGTCATTTTGTCCGAGATGTCAGCAGGAAACCTTAGAGAGCCACAATCCTTTTAAAAAGTGTGAAGGGTGCGGATACAATGTCCAAGAGTCAGTTTTAAAGCTTAAAAATTTTGCTAAAGAGATAGTCGGTGACAATAAAGTCATTTTTAAAGAGTTGGTAAAGGTGATAAAAAACGGCGGAAAAGTCAAGATAAAGACATTTAACGGCTATAAAAAAATCTCCTTGCCAAGTGAAAAAAACTTTAAAAGTTTAAAGGGTGATTTTGAGATATTGTGTGCTGATTTACAAGGTGTAGATGAGCTTTTTGCTTTGACAAAGTCTCAAATTTTGGCTCTTGGAAGTTTTGAAAAGCCAATACTCGAGTTGGCAATAGATGCTAAAGTGTTAAAAAGGTACCCATTTTTTAGTGTTCTTGGTTTTGTAAGGGTTAGATTGAGCGATGATCTTCTTTTGGAGCTTTTAATGCACTCACTAAAAGAGGTAGGAGTTAACGAAGTTTTGCTCGAAGAAGCCAATGATATAGAGCAGTTAAACATAGAGCTTGATTTTGATAGTGAGATCCTACCTTTGGAACCTTTGGAAGTTTTGACTCTCAGCGATGGAGATATAGTTTTGAAAAAGGGCGAGAGGGGCTTGCTTCCAAAGGCAGATAAGATAGAAGCCAAAACAACCATAAAAGCTTTTAGCGATAATTTTGTAGCTATCAACTATGAAAACGAGATAGTGGTTTATAAAAAAGATAAAGAGTTGCCTGATTGTAAAAACACCTTTGCGCTTGATGGAAGTGCTTTAGGCTATGAGGCTGCACACGGGGCTTTTTACTCTGTTATAAATGAGCATAGACTCTATGAACAAACCAGTTGTGGGATATATCTATCTAAAGAGCATAGTGACAGAGTAATGGTTTATTCAAAGAGATTTGGCTTGGTTGATTATCTGCAATTTGATATGAAGTTTCCATCTACCAAAGAGGAGCTGTTTGAGATGCTTTCACAAGGAGATGAAAATTCAAAAAAACTTGTAAGTAACTACAAGGCAAAATTCCCGTCATTTTGCAAAGGTGATATGGTTTTTGATCAAAAAATGGGAGATATTTATAAACTTTGGGGAGCGGCATCCTTGCTTTTAGGATACGAAAAAAGTGGGGATGTTAAAAAAGCGGCAAAAATTTTAACCGGTTATGCTCATAGGTTTAAGGGTAAAAAAGGACCAAGGATAGACTATAAATTGATACAGACGGATAACAAACCAAAACTTGATGGCTTAAAAATGTTGAAGACCGCTATGAGTTTCAGACTTGCCGGCATAGATGAGATGACTTTGAGCTTTGGAGTGGTTGAAAGTTTTGCAGAGTTTATCTCCAATATAGTAGATGATATAAGCAGGGATTATGATATAGATAAAGTTTGCTTTAACGGTTCGCTGTTTGAATTATCAAACTTTTTGGATAAATTTTATATAATTACAAATAAAAACTATGAAACCATCACCAACAAAGAGTTTATCCTCGATGATATGGCCTTGGGATACGGGATAATAAATGGAATCCAAAAAGAGATATAGGTTTAAGTTTGAAGGCACTGTGCAAGGTGTCGGTTTTAGACCCTTTGTTTATAGGATAGCTTTAGAGCATAACTTGGGCGGGGTTGTTTACAACTCGAGTGAAGGTGTTTTTGTCGAAGTGCAGGGTAAAGTTTCGGATATAGAAAGCTTTTTAAAAGAGTTTGATACATCTTTGCCTCCGCTTGCAAAGGTAGATAAAATCACTAAAGAGGAGATAGAGCTTAAAAAAGAGCCTGGGTTTAAAATCATAAAAAGCAAAAGTTCAGATAACTTGCTTGCAAACATCTCTCCGGATATAGCGATATGTGATGACTGTTTAAGAGAGTTAAGAGATAAAAATAACCGAAGGTTTAACTATTGCCTTATCAACTGTACAAACTGCGGACCTAGATATACTATCATAGAAAAAGTGCCTTATGACAGAGAAAATACATCTATGAAAAAGTTTAGGATGTGTTTTGATTGTAAAAATGAGTATGAAAATCCCCTTGATAGAAGATATCATGCCGAGCCAATTTCCTGTAAAGTCTGCGGCCCTAAGACTAGATTTTACAAAACATATAACAAAAAACTTTTGGCAAAATATGAAGATGCTATAAAATTGTGTGCTAAAAGTATAAAAAGAGGTGGCATAGTAGCAGTTAAAGGGCTTGGCGGGTTTCACATAATGTGTAGTGCAACTTCTCCCAAGTCGGTAAAAGTCTTAAGAGATAGAAAAAGAAGACCTACAAAGCCCCTTGCGGTAATGTTTAAGAGCATGGAAGATATCGAAAAAATTGCTTTGTTAAGTGACAAAGAGAGGGAGCTTATAACAAGCAAAGAGAAGCCGATAGTTATAGTGAAGAAAAAAGAGCCACATAAATACAGAAAAAGAGAGCTACCTATCACTTCGTTTGTTGCCCCTATGATAGATAGGATAGGGGTATTTTTACCTTATACTCCGCTTCATCATATGCTTTTTGATCTGATTGAGTGTCCTATAGTTGCGACAAGTGCGAATTTGAGTGAAGAGCCTATCATAAGGACAAAAGAGGAGCTTTGCGAAAAGCTCGGGTTTGTGGTGGACTATCTGCTGGATTTTGACAGAGATATAGTCAATGCCTGTGATGACAGCGTCGTTCAGGCAGTTGGTAATAAAAGAGTTACTATAAGACTTGCTAGGGGGTATGCTCCAAAATATATAAAACTCCCCAAAAAAGTTGATAAAAAGAT
>Ga0256840_1003904_pt1 | contig 11600 bp, 6 predicted proteins | sample 355202metaG_FD_185969 | JGI IMG/M metagenome (GOLD analysis project Ga0256840, IMG submission 185969) | Hydrothermal vent microbial communities from Mid Atlantic Ridge, Atlantic Ocean - 355-202 | ecosystem: Environmental > Aquatic > Marine > Hydrothermal vents | place: Atlantic Ocean: Mid...
ATAAAATCAGCTATTCTATGGATCGAGGCAGGTTATATTCGGTTCGCATTAAAGGTGATGAAAAGATTCAGGCTATGTACGGAAGTTCTGATATTAAGCCTAAGGCTTCATTGCACCGATATAATGCCTGGGTCTGGGCTAAAAAGAATAATAAACTACATAGGGTTTACCATTTTATTTATAACAATGAGGAAATAGAGGTAGATGTCCCTCTTATTTACCAGCAATAGTTTGCGGAATCAAAATGTACTACACTAAATAGTAAAAAGACAGAGCATAAGGCGGATGCAATTCTAATGTTAGAAAGGCTGATGATATTTTAGCTTGCAATCCAATATAAATACGCATAATAGTTAAAAGGGAGGTGTGGAAAATTTGCGGACAGAAATTGAACGAGCAGGGGGCTCTATCGTGCCCATCTGAATACTTACAAAAATCAGGAGAAAAAACCATGTTTGCGATTCTGCTCAGCAAAGGGATGGATCCTTTTTACCAGAATATTTCATCATTTCCGACAGTTATATTCACTTTTGTACTGGCAATTTGCGTGCTGTACTGGCTGCTTGCTGTGTTTGGAGCTGTTGATATTGATGTATTGGATATTGATGGCTTAGACGCTGACGGCGATCTGGGCAATGAAGAAACTTCAGCAAATGCCTTGGCAGCAGTAATGCTTAAATTTGGTTTAAGCGGTGTTCCCGTCACTATTATTGTTTCATTTCTATCCTTATTCGGCTGGCTGGCAAGCTATTACATCATGCATTATTTGTCGCCCTTTATCCCAGCCGGCATGCTCCATTATTCATTTGCTTTGCTGGTGCTTTTTGTAGCTTTTTGGTTTGGCGTATTGCTGACGGCAATGATTGTCATACTGCTCCGCCCTATGTTTCAAAAAGTAGAGCAGCAAACAATTAAAAAGTTGTTAGGACAAAGTGCGGTGGTGCGGACATCCAAAGTGACGGACTCTTTTGGCGAAGCCTATTTTGATGATGGCGGTGCAGGATTAATTTTAAAAGTAAGATCAGAGAAAAATCAAACCTTTATAAAAGGTGACAAAGTCGTATTGCTGGAATACTCTAACAATGAAAATATTTATAAGGTGACTTCTGAACAAGAATTCAATTCGTAAGGTAATGATGCAGGGCTCTGCGTTACTGTTTTAAGTTGAGGAAGATCTGAGTTTTAAACTTCTTCACTTAATGCCGGTAATGTAAGGCATAGGAACTAACTATTATTAACAGTTTATAAAACACATAGGAGCACAAATCATGGCTGATTTATCCGTATTAATGCCTATAATCACAGGCATAATCATATTTTTAATCGTTATCATGGGCATTGCCATTCTGTTCAAGGCATTCTATATCAAAGTTGATCAGGGTACTGCATTGATCGTAAATGATATGAGCTCTAAACCCAAAGTACACTTTACCGGTGCACTGGTTTACCCGATTATCTATAAAAAAGAATTTATGAAAATATCGTTGATTACCCTGGAGGTAGATCGGCGTGGCAATGACGGTTTGATTTGTGCGGATAATATGCGGGCCGATATTACAGTTGCCTTTTATTTAAGAGTAAATGAAACCACTGAAGATGTATTAAGAGTGGCAAAATCAATCGGAGTGGATCGCGCATCAGACCGAGAAGCTGTTTATCAGCTATTTTCAGCCAAATTTTCAGAAGCGTTAAAAACAGTCGGTAAAAAGTTTGAATTTGTACAGCTATTTGAAAACAGACTTGATTTTCGGGAAAAAATTATTGAAGTAATAGGAGATGATTTAAATGGCTATGTACTGGAAGACGTGGCGATTGATTATCTGGAACAGACCCCAAAAGCATCATTAGATCCAAATAATATATTGGATGCAGAAGGCATTAAAAAAATCACAGAAATGACTGCTATTCAGAATGTGCGTACCAATATCTTAGAGCGTGATGAAGAGCTGGCGATTAAGAAAAAAGATGTAGAAACCGTTGAAGCCATGTTGGAATTACAGCGTCAACAGGCAGATGCAGAAGCCAAGCAAGAGCGAGAAGTGCTAACCATACGTGCCCGTGAAGAAGCTGAAACAAAAAAAATTCAGGAAGAAGAGCGTAAAAAAGCAGACTCCACCACTATCATGGTGGATCAGGATTTGGCTGTACAAATGGAAAACCAGAAACGTGAAGTGGAAGTTGCCGAGCAAAACCGTCAACGTGCGGTTGTTATTGAAATAGAAAAAGTCACAAGAGCAAGAGATTTGGAAATAGTGGCACGTAAAAGAGAGGTTGACCTGCAGACTATTGAAGCTGAAAAAGCCATTGAGGTGGAGAAAAAAGAAATTGCCCGTGTGATTCAGGAACGGGTCGTTGTAGATAAAGCCGTTGCCATAGAAGAAGAAAAAATTAATGAAGTAAGGGAAGTGTCAGAAGCAGACAGGCTAAAACAAGTGCAGGTTTTAGGAGCCGAAGCAGAAGCTGAAGAAGAAAAAATCAAGCATGTAAAAGCTGCCGAAGCTGAAGAAATGGCGGCACTTCATAAAGCAACAGAAATTACAACTTTGGCTCAGGCAGATCTGGATGCTTCTGCCCGCGAAGCGGATGCCAAGAAAAAACTGGCAGAAGGGGTGCAGGCAGAACAGGCTGCTTCTGGCTTAGCAGAAGCTAAAGTGCAGGAGGCCAAAGCAGATTCCCTGGAAAAAGAAGGGCTGGCAGAAGCCAGAGTAATCAGTGCAAAAGGCGAAGCAGAAGCCGCCGCAAAAAAAGATATAGGCATGGTCGGAGCAGAAGTAACCCGCGAGCAATTTAAAGCAGAGGCCGAAGGTCTGGTGGATAAGTTCTCAGCTATGGGTGATATGAGCGACAAAGCGCGCGAACATGAAGAATTCCGTATGAGTCTGGAAACAGCTTTTAAAGAGGCCATTGCTTCAATTGAGGCTGGCAAAGATATTGCCCGTGAAAATGCTGACGTATTGGCAACTGCATTGAAAGAAGCCAAAATTGATATAGTCGGTGGCGAGCAGCATTTCTTTGATACTTTTTCCAAATCATTATCCTTAGGTAAGGCGATTGACGGGTTCTCAACCAAAAGTACTGTGGTGACTGAGCTATTGGATAAGGTGATGAGCAGGCTAGACTCTAAAAAATAAAGATGAGAGAGGTGTATGAAAAAAGGCATTTAAAAAGATAGTGTATATGCTCTCAATCAGTGTCGTTAAGTTAACAAAAAACCAACTCGGAGATGGGGCTGAATTCCCCTCTGCGTTTGGGATGGATTGTGGTGATTAAGCATTTGCCGTATGTTGATCTGGATGGGCATTATCAGTTTATTACCTTTCGGACTTTGGACAGTGTAGATAGCTTTTTGAAAAAACTGGCACAGAATGATTTGCCTAATAAAAAGAAGCAGCTTGCCATTGATCAGTATCTTGATCAGTCATGCAATGGGGCTTATTTGAATGGAGAGGTTCTGGAATTGCTAAGTGATTTTTTGAAGCAGAAAGATGCAAATTTATATAAGTTGATTTCGTTTTGCATTATGCCTAATCATGTTCATCTATTGGTAAAACCTCTAGATAATTTAGCAAGGATGATGCAGGTGATTAAAGATGGAAGTGCTAAGTTGATTAATGAACAGATGGGGCGGAAAGGAGTTTTTTGGTTTGCTGGTTATTACGACAAATTAATTCGGGATGACAAGCACTTTTCTGTCGTTTATGAATATATTCGGAATAATCCTGCTGACTTGGCTGAAACCCCAGTTCCTAGGTTTTATGGAATTTATGATTAACCGGAGCCAGGGCTTTAGCCCTGTTGTTGGCAAGAGGGACTAAAGTCCCTACTCCATGTGAAGGTTGGAAATATTAGTTTATTTTAGGTAAATACAATGTTTCTGTCGTTTATGAATATATTCGGAATAATCCTGCTGACTTGGCTGAAACCCCAGCTCCTAGGTTTTATGGAATTTATGATTAACCGGAGCCAGGGCTTTAGCCCTGTTGTTGGCAAGAGGGACTAAAGTCCCTGCTCCATGTGAAGGTTGGAAATATTAGTTTATTTTAGGTAAATACAATGTCTGAACAGCATGCAAACAATATCGTAGACCAAGCCGTAGCAGAAGGTGGCGCCTACGAAGTCATCCGTAAACGCCTGCTAGAACAAGGCAAAAAGCTAAAAAAGCAAACCCAAACACTAAACGAAGCACGCCTAACAGAATTTGGCAGCTCAGAAATGGCAGTAGCCGCACGCGTCAGGGTGCGTACAGAAAACAACTGTGTAGCACGCGATATAGTCCAAGTTGGGGACTTGCTATTATTCGGCTACAACGTCTTTATCGGACTAAAAAAAGAAACCCGTATCGAAGATGTATTTTCTCTGTTCCGATTAAAAAAGAACAGTGAAACAGACTATGAAATGGAACAGCAGCCACTCGGCAATAGCTTTCTGACCAATACTTCTTTCCAGAATGATTTTGCAGAACTGTACCGCTATTACAAGCAAACCCAATTAGTAGAATTAACCGCAAAACATGGAAAACTGCTTGCAGGCTTCCAAATAGGCGAGCGCCTGGATGATATTCGGGTATTCCGCTGGTCAATCTCAGCGGATGGCCAGCAAATTGAGTATATTGATAATCGTGGAGAACGGGACATTCAATTGCCCCCAGCCTTTGATTTTGAATGGCAGGAAACCACCCGGGATGATGCCGTTAATGGTCGTCACCCCCATATCAATATTCTGGACACAGTATTTGTTGAAACCATTAATGGCGATTTAACGGTTAAGGTAGAAGACAATACCGATGATGGGCTGGGCATATACCGAGAAGAGGTAGAAGACCAGACCCAATCGCTGGATGATGCCAAAGTTGCCTATGCAAAAGTAGGCAATCTGATTTTGCTTAAGATTTTGCCCTACCGTGAACAGCAGTGGCGCTATCTTATTTTTAACAGCATCAGTCAAACGGTGTTGCGATTGGATGCCATGGGTGAATCTTGCGTACAGCTGCCAGAAGATCAGGGGATTATTTTCCCAGGAGGCTATTATTTACAGACGGGCGAATACAAAACCTATGATACCGAAACGGAGGGATTAAAGTTCAGACGGCGGATAAATTCTCCCAATGGCGAAGATATTCTTTACGTGTTTTATCAGCCAGAGCAGGGCATAGTCGGCCTATTTGCCTATAATGTGATTGAACAGTCCCTGCAAACTCCTATTTATGGACATGGCCATGCCCTGTCAGATGAAGGGACCATTGTTATTTTTTCGGCAGAAACAGAGCCAACCCGCATTCATCCCATGCAAATCTGGCAAACACCCTACCAAAGCCTTGAATTCGCCAGTAAAGTGCCGGCAAAACAGTCTTTTTTTGGACGCATTGGCAATGCGGCTTTAGTCCGGGGCATTGCTGACCTGTATAGTATTGGCCGTTTAATTGAAGAGCAAAGGGTTTCATCACGATTATATGAAGATCTTAGCCAGCAGGCAGCAAAAATGCTGGATGCACATTATTGGCTTGAAGATGCAGAAGCGCAGAATATTGATGCCTCTTTAAAAGAAATAGCCAGTACTGCAGAACGGGTAATTGACGAATTTGAAAAGGTCGAAAGCATTCGTCGGCAATCAGCTAAAACCATGCAGGAAGCCGAACAGAACCAAGCTGAATTATTGCATTCCATTCAGCCGGATAGCTGGGAAACAGCAGAAGATTATGTAACAGCTTTGGATAAACTGCGCCATCAGCGTGGACATTTAGCCACCATAAAAGACTATCGCTATATTGATTTGTCACGTATCAATGAGCTTGATTTAGCATTGCAAGAAGCCAGTAAAAAACTCAGCGAACAGACAGGGGCTTTTCTGGCGGGTGATGATGCGCTGCAGCCATATCAGCAAAAGATTGCAGACTTCAATCAGCAGACCGAAAAAGCACACACTAATGCAGAACTAAGCCCCGTGATTGAGCAGATTGAAGCCACAGCAAAGGGGCTGGATTTGCTGGCTGAATTGATGACCACTCTGAAAATAAGTGATGCCACCATCCGCACACGGATTGTTGATGCAATTTCAGAAGTCTATTCTAAGCTAAATCAAAGTAAAGCCAATGCACGGCATAAGCAGAAGGGTATGGGGGCGGAAGAAGCCATTGCCCAATTTGGTGCACAATTTAAACTGTTTTCTCAAAGCATTGCCAACGCGCTGGAAATGGCAAATACTCCAGAACGCTGTGATGAGCAGCTATCACGTTTATTGGTCCAGCTGGAAGAACTGGAAAGTCAGTTCAGTGATTATGATCAGTTTTTGAACGACATAATGGCCAAGCGTGAAGAAATTTATGAATCATTTGAAAAACATAAACAGCAATTGCTAGATGCCAGGCAGCGCAAGGCACAATCGCAAAGTGATGCCGCTCAGCGTATGCTGATCAATATTGAAAGGCGTTGCCAGCGTTTTACAGAAGCCGATGAACTGAATACCTATTTCGCCTCTGATGCACTGGTTTTAAAAGTCCGTGAATTAATAGAAAAATTGCGTGAGCTGGATAGTGCAGTAAAAGCAGATGATATAGCATCGCGGTTTAAAGCAATACAGGAACAGGCATTGCGATCCCTGCGTGACAAAGAAGATATTTACGAAGAAGGCGGCAATGTAATTAAGCTGGGGCCAAGACATAAGTTTAGTGTCAATACTCAAGCGCTGGATTTAACCATTATTCCGCGAGATGGTGAGCTTAACTTGCATATCACTGGAACTGATTATTTTGAACCGCTAGAACACCCGGATCTGCTAGCCTTAAAAGACTATTGGGACATGGCGCTAGAGTCTGAATCACCGGAAGTTTACCGTGCAGAATATTTAGCTTACTTAATTTTGCAGGCGGCAGAAAATAACCGGCAAAATATTAATATGACTAAGCTGCAATCAGCATTGAATGATGAACGCACGCTACAGCAGTTAATTACAGAATTTTCCGCCCCCCGCTATCGAGAAGGCTATGAAAAAGGCATACACGACCATGATTGCGGACTGATATTAAAAAGCCTAATTCCCGCTTTGCAAAGTGCAGAGCTATTGCGCTACTCACCGGCAAGCAGGGCATTAGCCACCGTGTTTTGGGCAAATAGGGGACTGATGCCCAGTTTAGAATCTGATTGCAGTCATTGGCAGACAAGGGCGCAATCAGCAGCACAAATGCACTATAGTTTAATTAGCGATAAAGCGACTGTACTGTTGGCAAAAGAAATTAAACAGGCGCTGGTGCTATTTTTAGCACAATACCCTATTGATTTTTCCACCTTAGAGATACAGCAGGCGGCCCACTATTTAGTTGCAGAACTAAGCCGGGAACGTCTGCAATTTATCGGCAGCAAATATGCACAGCAATTGGTTGAAGAGCTCAGGCGCAGTCTGGACGAAAGCACCTGGCGGAATTATCAGACCACATTAGAAAAACTGATGCCCAGAATAGATCAGCGCTGGCAGCTAAGCCGTACCTGGCTGCAAGCCCTGATTGAACATAAAAGCCTGCATCATCTAGAAAACTATATTGCAGAAGCGATTGCCCTATTAAATGGCGGACAACGCATTGATAGGCGCAGTTCTGAGGCAGATCTTGAATTAAGCGTCAGCAATTTGATGGGGGAACACAGTAACATTGAGCAGCGCAGTCTTAATTTTTCAGTAGATACCTTTCTGCTGCGTTTACAGCATCACCAGCAAGCTGTAATCCCTGCTTATCATCAATATCACCAGACAAGGCAGGAAATAATGTCCGAACAGCGTGATGCACTAAGGCTGGAAGAATTTAAAGCTAAACCGCTCAGCTCCTTTGTGCGCAACAAGCTAATCAATGAGGCCTACCTGCCTATTATTGGCGATAATCTAGCCAAACAGATGGGCACAATTGGGGATGATAAGCGTTCTGACCTGATGGGCTTGCTGATGATGATCTCTCCTCCGGGCTACGGAAAAACCACCCTGATGGAATACATAGCCAACCGTCTGGGGCTGATCTTTATGAAGATCAACTGCCCCTCGCTAGGACATGATGTACTGTCATTGGACCCAGAGCAGGCACCTAATGCAACAGCCAGACAGGAACTGCACAAGCTTAACCTGGCATTGGAAATGGGCAATAATGTGATGCTGTATCTGGATGATATTCAGCATACCAATCCAGAATTTCTGCAAAAATTCATTTCGCTCTGTGATGGTACAAGACGAATTGAAGGCATCTGGAAAAACGTCAGCAAAACGTATGATATGCGCGGTAAAAAATTCTGCGTAGTGATGGCAGGCAACCCTTACACAGAATCAGGCGAGTTATTTAAAATACCCGATATGCTGGCTAACCGTGCAGATATTTATAACCTAGGCGATATTTTAGGCGGCATGGATGAGCAGTTTGCACTGAGCTATATAGAAAATAGCTTAACCTCAAACCCTGTATTAGCCCCGCTAGCCATCCGCGAAATGGAGGATATTTATAAAATTATCGAAATGGCAAAAGGTGCCAATATAGCCTCCACAGATTTAAGCCACCAGTACAGCGGCGCCGAGTTAAACGAAATACTGGCAGTATTTCGCAAATTATTTGTAGTGCAGGAACTGGTATTAAAAGTCAATCAGCAATATATCAGCTCCGCAGCTCAAGATGACGCATATCGCACCGAACCGCCATTCAAATTGCAAGGCAGTTACCGCAATATGAACAAAATGACTGAAAAAGTCTCAGCCGTGATGAATGATGACGAACTGATGCAAATGCTAGGCGATCATTATCAGGGCGAAGCACAGCTGCTAACTGCAGGCGCAGAACATAATCTGCTAAAACTGGCGCAATTGCGCGGCAATAGTACAGAAGAAGAACAGCTGCGCTGGGAAAAGATCATCCAAGATTTTCAGCGCAGTAAACGTATGGGCGGCGATGATGCAGATGCAGCCACCAAAGTGGCTTCGCAATTAAGTTATGTAACCCAGCACCTGGAAGCAATCCATCAGGCAATAAGTACGGATGCAGAACTGACACAGCCTATGATAGCCATAAGCGATCAACTGCAGGCAATGCATAACTCGATTAGCAGCAAAGAGGTCGGAGTAAATATTGTAAACCAGCCCTCAGCCGCTATTGAAGAATCAATTCAGCAATTAGCCAATATTATAGAAACCACCTTTATGCCCGTAGTTGCTTCCATGGATAAAAAGATAGATCTTGATTTAGCCATTGTGCGGAAAGTAAATGAAATGTCGGAAGCTATAAAATCATTAAACAAAAGCTTTCAGCAGGAAAAATAAAGCAGGCTCTTTTTTCTATACGGATCAGAGATGCAAAAAGAAATAGGCCAGAGGCTGAGACTTGGTTCAAAATTTAACAACATATCCGCACCTTTTTTATAATTATGACTATCCTCAATACAGTAAAAAGAAATTAGTTAATTTATTATGACACTGGTAAATTTTGTAAAAGTTTGGAACAGGTGATGAGATGGCTGCGGAAGCAATAGATTTAGATATGCTTAACAAATTGTTTGACACTCAAAAAAATCTTGATGATGTTTTTAGCTCAATACTTGATGATGACCCCGTCCAATATAGCTCTCAGACAATTGACGAAAATACTTCTGATGCAGGGTCGTGGGAAAGCAGTGAAGACTTTAGTTTTAACGAGTACGCCTCATATAAAGCAGATAATGCGTATGAAAAGGAAAAAAGCAGCATCGCTTATTTTGTGATACCGCTAGTGCTAGAAATTGCAGCAATATACTACGGTATGTCATATTTATTTTAATATTGATTAAAGAGGATAATGGGCAATACCATTAAGTTAAGAGCTTTATAGAGCTAACCAAGCTTGGAGATGGGGCTTTAGCCCCGTATTTTTAGGGACTAAAGGATTGTTTTTTCTTAACTTAATGACATTGGGATAATGAGTAATTAATAAGGGGCTATATTTTAATTGAGAAACTAATAACCAATTATTTAACCCCAATTATTTAAGCAATCCAATCACAATCAGTACGGCCGGTATGGAATAAATAATGCAGTTGCGAAAAATAGCGGGTTTTATCCACGATGATTTTCTTACAATTTTATGCAGACATAAAAAATTAAAAGAATTAGGTTAAAAGCTAATTGTTATAAAGCTAAGCCTGGTTTATCTGATAATATTAAATATCAGGGAAAGTTTATGTGATAATTTGGAAGACGGGAAAGTATGCCTGAATTTCCGGTCAATACTCTGGAATAGCAGGGCAAAAGGACAGGATACTGTTATCCTGTCAAATATGCCTGATTTGTCGGTTAATACTGTGGAATATCAGGGTGAATCTGGCTGTTAATAATAATGTTAGGGCCCCACAAGGATAAAACATGATTAACGAAAGTCACTATTGGAAGCAGCCACTTTTAGACAGCGCCCTCAAGTTTGCAGAATATCAGGAACTTTCTGTTATTGATGACGAAACTTACGTAAAAATAGAAAAGGACATGTTTGTTGGGTTTTATTCGATAAGAAAATTGCTTGATACGGAAACAAAAGTTACTAATGATTTAAAAAGCAAAAAGCATAAAATCACATGGTTTCCGCATATTGGTGGCAACGTAACATGGCGCAACAATCACAAACTAGACGAATTATATAACTTAAATAAATCCCACTCAGAAGAAAGAGATTTATGGTTTATATCTAGTAGAATAATTCACAGTTTTATTTTTAATTTATGTGTCAACGAAGAAGGTGGATTCGATGGCATTCTTTTTACGTCTGATACCGACAAAAACAAAAAGCTTTATACGCTTACGGTTGAGCAAATAATCAAGCTATTTGAATTGGTTGGCAACAACCATGTAAACAGAATATATTGGGAGCGTTGTCCAGAAACAGGGAAAGAGGTTACAAGTGCAACTTAGCCCTAACGAATAAGGTTAGATTGTGATCGCGAAGCGAGCCACAATCTGAACCGTTTGTTGGACAAGCCCGGTTTACCCTTTGAGATGAATTCCGCTATTGCAAATAGCTTTTTGCTGAACAGCCCGAATAATGCATTGAGCTTCTATTTTTTAACCCTTTTACCGAAAACGGATGGATTTTCATTGCGATTATCCATAAAGCCCCTTTTTTTTACCTATTATCCCTGTTTTTAGAGCAGGCAATCGCCTTGAATAAGTAGGGTCAGTGTAACGTTTATCTGATATAGTTAACTCGATTACAGATTGAGAAAACAGAAATGGCACGACTTTTGAGGGTAAGTCCTATTGGAGTGCCACAGAACATCATACAGTGAGGCATAAATAGACAAGCAATTTTTGAGGACGATTCAGATAGGTAGACTCAAGAAATAATAAACGCTACACTGACCCCACTTATTCGACCCCACTTATTCCCACTTATTCAGATAATCGTCCGCTGGCGCGTCCATTATCAGTGCAAAATGCCAGTCAACTCCGTGTTAGCTAATCACAGTATCCTTCTTGACTTGTAACTACAATATAATTATATTGTAGCTCATGGATAGTCTAAAATTTGAGTGGGATGAAAATAAAAACATCTCAAATCAGAAAAAACATGGCATTTCGTTTGAAGAAGCCAAGACGGTATTTATAGATGAACTAGCTCG
>Ga0256840_1003905_pt1 | contig 11599 bp, 7 predicted proteins | sample 355202metaG_FD_185969 | JGI IMG/M metagenome (GOLD analysis project Ga0256840, IMG submission 185969) | Hydrothermal vent microbial communities from Mid Atlantic Ridge, Atlantic Ocean - 355-202 | ecosystem: Environmental > Aquatic > Marine > Hydrothermal vents | place: Atlantic Ocean: Mid...
TTGACGAGACAGATAAAAATATTTAATTATATGGCTAAAAGCATCTCTACAGAATATAAATATTAAATTTTATTATAGGAGGAAAAAAGTCTGCGTTATAAATATATTCTGTTAAGATAAGTATATCACATAAAAATTATTTTAACTATTAAATTATAAAAAAATTTAAGTTAATTTTAATTTTAAAGTATGCTCAATGATAAATTGTTTTTTACTATTTTAGTTGAAATAGTAGGTGTTTAATTCTATGGTTTTATACTCAGATTTAGAGTTTACTCCTCTAAAAATGTCTGAATATTTTCAACAATACCCTCTAAAAGTTTTTTTCTTGCCTCTATACTTGCCCAAGCAATATGTGGTGTCATAAGTAGTCTCTCTGGGTTGTTAAGATGCATGAGAGGATTCTCTTTATCGATGGGCTCTTTTGCAAATACATCTAAGCCTGCATAAATCTCTCGCTTGTTGAACTCTTCTGCCAAATCATCTTCATTGATGATGCCACCACGTCCGAGGTTAAGTAAAATAGCACCTTCTTTAAGATGGGTTAGATTTGAACTGTTAATAAGGTTTTTCGTCTGTTCATTAAGGGGACAGTGAATAGAGACAATATCACAGGTAGTAAAAAGTTCGTCGAGTTCACAATGGTGATAGTCATTGATTTTGTTATTACCCGAGGTCGAGTAGTACTCTATGGTGGCTCCAAATACTTCAGCCACTTTTGCAACCTCTTTTCCTATGGTTCCTAGTCCAATAATTCCCCATTTCTTACCAGCTATCTCAGCAAAAGGATGGCTTATATCTGTAAAGAGTCCCGAGTCACTCCATGCACCACCTTTGACAGCATTTTTATAGTAGGAGAGTTTTCCTATAAGAGAGAGTGCCATAGAGAAGGTATGTTGTACAACGGAACTTGTGGAATAGCCACATACGTTTTTAACAGTAATATCTAACTCTCTTGCAGCTTCTAAGTCAACATTGTTCATGCCTGTTGCTGCTATACAGATAAGTTTGAGGTTAGGAGCTTGTTGCATCATCTCTTTTGTGATAACAACTTTATTGGTAATTACTATTTTTGCATCTTCTATACGTTTTATAGTTTCATAAGAAGAGGTTGTTGCGAAGGTGCTTAACTCTCCAAATTTCAACAAGGGAGTTAAGTCTAAGTCCTCTCCCAATGTTTTGCTGTCCAATAATACAATACCCATTTTATAAAACCTCCTTAATGTTCCTACTCAATATACTGCTAACATAATAACATATTTTTTAATGTTTGAAACTTTAAATTAAGTATCTATATTTAAAACAATGTTTCTTTAAGCCTCATCTATTCCTAATGGCTGAGTTCTTTCTTCTTTTTTTGAGTATAGAAACCTGCTATAATTTCCCTATGAAAATACTACACATCTACCCAACTTCTCGTGCCATACGAAATGCCAGACTTTCTCAAAAAGAGCAAGATGCTCTGTTGCCTTCACTTATGAGGATAGATGACTTTGAACGTCGGGCTATTTTGCTGCCTGAACTTGCCATGGTTGATTCTTTGCAACGGACACTTTTTTTACAAGAAGCGAGTAAATTTGAAGGCTTTAATGGTCTAAAGATTAACCGTGAGTTGATTCGTTTTTTTACAAAAAGTGATGCGATATTTAAATTTTTTGAAGAGCTTAGTCATGAGAAGGTGAGTTTTGATGCTTTGGTTGAAGGTGATGCTTATGTGGAGTTTTCGGAGCATATAGAGATACTTGAAGAGTTGTTACGAAATTATAAAAATCTTCTGCTCTCTAAGGGGTTAACCGACCGAGCTTTTACGCCTGAAACGTACCGTATCAACCAAGGTTTTGTAGAGAGTCATGATGGCTTTGAACTGCATTTAGAAGGGTACATGAGTTACTTTGAGTTGGGGTTAATAGCTCAAATAGCCAAAACTAAACCTTTTGTGATTCACATGCAGACCTCTAAGTTTAACAAAAAGGTTCAAGAGCGATTTTTAGAGATGGGGATTGAGCTAGAAGATGACTCCTTTGTCTCTTTTGATTTACATACGCAAACAGTTTTGTCATCAGTGAGAAATGAAGAGAAAATCAGAGCAACCGTCTTTTCGGTAGAGGAGAGATTGGCTCAAATACCTCTGCTTTTAGAGGCTGTCCAGAAGATGGTAAACTCTGGAATAGAAGCTGATGAGATAGTGGTGTTGCTCCCTGATGAGAGCTTTAAAGAGACGCTAAGGCTTTATGATAAACTTAACAACTTTAACTTTGCTATGGGGTTTGATTATAGCAAAACCAAGTCGTATAAATGTTTGGAAGCCATCTATCATCATTGGCAGAGTTTTTCTGATGAAACGCAGTTTTTACTTAAAAAGTATGGCATAGAAGAGGAGAGTTTAAACAAATTAAATGTGAGTAAAAAGCTTAAGGTTGAAGCATTTTTTGCCACCATGGAGCCTTTTGATTTGGATAGAAAACGCTCTGTTGTTGAAGAGGCACTGTTACAGTTTCAAACGGTTTTTTCAAAAGAGGAGATGTTGCTTAAATCATGGCTCTTCTTATGGCTTAAACGCCTCTCACAACTGAGCCTTGATGATGTTCGAGGAGGAAAAGTAACAGTGATGGGAGCATTGGAGAGCAGAGGGGTTTCTTTTCAAGGGGTGGTGATAGTTGATTTTAATGATGGTATTGTCCCATCTATTCCTGCAAAAGATAGTTTCTTAAACTCCTCATTGCGTAAGTTTGCAAAATTACCTACTAAAAATGACCGTGAAGCGTTGCAAAAACAGCTTTACAAACGTATACTTGAACAAGCAGAGACGGCAACCATACTCTACAGTAGAAGCAACAACAAAGCACCTGCCACCTATCTTTATGAGTTGGGTTTAGGTTTGGGTGAGTATGTGACTCCATCCCTTGAACTGCTTTATGATGAAGCCTCTATGGTGGTAGAACAAGTTGACCCTGTTATAGAAAATTTTGATGCCACAGATATTGCTTGGTCGGCAACACGACTTAAAACCTTTTTAACCTGTAGACGAAAATACTACTACAACTACGAGCAAAAACTCAAAGCCAAAGAGGATGATGAGCTTAACGAAGGAGCCTTTTTACATAAGGTCTTAGAACATCTTTTTAGAGAGAAAAGTTTTTTTGAAAGTACAGATGAGATGAAGTCAAATATAGACAGACTTTTAGATAAATTATTAGAGACCTACACCCCTAAAATAGCTTATTCAAAACTTTTATGGAAAGCAAAACTTGTAAAGTTTATAGAACAGCAAATTGACCATTTTAAAGCAGGGTGGCGTGTGGTTGAGCGAGAAAAGCAGATAGTGGGTCGCATAGCTGGTGTGAACTTTAAAGGGGTGGTTGACCGAATAGACCAAGATGTAGTAGGAACTTACGTTCTTGACTATAAGAGTGGTTCCATCGTCGAAGCCAACCGTACCAAGAACCTAGAGAAACTGACCGATTTTCAAATGAGTATCTACTCTGAACTTTTGAAAGAAAAATACAAAGGACTTAACTTGGCTTTTGTAGAGATATTTACAGGAAAAATGACAGAGATAACGGAGCTTGAAGCCAAAACGGAACTGTTACATGAAACGATTGCTGAGTTGAAATCGATGCGTAGCGTGGTGGCAGAACGTTGTGAAGAGGTGAGTCGTTGTACCTATTGTGACTATACTTTACTTTGTGGGCGTGGTGTTTATTTGTAAAGGGGTGGTTTCATCCATCAATTCATTTACTGAACAAACGCCAAGGCACTTTCATCCTCTGAGGTTAATGCTCTTAATGAGTCTTCCAACTCTTCAAGTGCCAATGCACCTTCTAGTTGCATAAGAACATTTTCTGTTTTTGGATTGATGACAAATATGGTAGGTGTTCCCATGTTGGTTAGTCCTAGAGGAACGGACTCATAGGAGGTATTTACCTTAATGGCTTTGGTATATTTGTTAATCATTTTTCTAATATTTTTATTTTTTTTCAATATCTTATTTAGCTCATCACAAGGGTGACAGTTATCGGCTTCAACTTTTATGAATACCATTTTATGTTCTTTTAAAGCATGTTGTTGTGCCGTATAGTAATCTTTATCGTAATTAATGGAGGGAACAAACTCATTTGTTGTAGGAGCTATTTTTGTTTTTGATGCTTGTTTGATAATATTTTTAACACTTAACTCTTTTACAATTTCAACTTTAGCAACTTCAACTTTAGCAACTTTTATCTCTTTCTCTTTGGTTACTACTTTTTTAACACTTTTTTCTGTTTTTATATCAGCCATGGCTGTAAGTATTTCTTTTTCATTTGTATCTTCAAGTGATGCAGTTTTTAATTTTAGCTCATCATACGCTTCTTGAATGTTCTCTGTATGAAAATCCTTGAAGAAAGCTATGCTTTGGCAAGCAGAGAACGACTCTTGGTTTATATTTTTTTTAGGGTCTTTAATAGAGTCTAAAACACTCTTTTTAATTTTGGTTAAATAGTTTTTTGTACAACTCAATGCTTGTCGATTTCTTTTAACCCCATGTGCTGAAATAATATGTTTCCATGACATTTCTTCTATGGTTTGAAGATTTTTCATCCACTCTTCTAAAGAGGCATGTTCTTTAAGTACTGGTACCCGTTTGTTGGAGATAAAGTTTCCTACAAAGATGGTCTCTTCACTTGGAAGGTAGACAACAAGGTTTTTACTGTCATTTTTTTCCAACTTCTTAATCTCTATTTTTGTTTTTCCCATACTTATAACGGTATCTTCATTTTGATAAACATCTAAAGGTATTAAACGGGTGTTTGCAAAGATTGCATTTGAAAGTTTTTCTAACAGAGAGAGAGGTTTTTGCTCTTCAATGAGCTTTTCATATGATTTGGGACCAATGAGTGTTGCCCCTTGCTCTTTGTAAAACTCATTACCTAAAATATGAAGCTCTTGCGATGAAGTGTTAATGACATATTTAACGGGGAGTTTCTCTTTGTTTTGCATGGCAGTGTAGGCTTGTTGTGCATAAGAATAGGTTGGTCCACTGTCTATAACAACATAACCATCATCACTTTTTATATAACAGGTATTGATGACACGACCACCATTACTCTTTTTTGCTTTACTATGAAGACCAAAAAAACAGTCTACATTTTTGGTTAAAGCATAAGGTTTGAGTTGGTAGTCGAACCCAAAACTAGAGAGGGTAAACAAAAATAATATTAAAAAATATTTTATCATGTTAAAATTCCTATAGATAATTGTATACTAATTGTATACTAATTAGGTTAATAAGAGGTTAATAGTTTATTTAAATGTGCTTAGAATGTGAACTTAAATAATTATACTTTACTGAGAGTCTGATTAAGAAAAAAGCTATATAATGTTTATAAAAAATATTGAGAAAGTTTACTCTATGTCAAATATCTCTACAACATTTAGACCCTATTTAGCCTACTCAGCATCTGCTGGTTCGGGTAAAACATTTGCTCTCTCTGTTCGCTATATCTCTTTGCTCTTTTTGGGGGAAGAACCCAGTACCATATTGGCTGCGACCTTTACCAACAAAGCTGCAGCAGAGATGAAACAGCGTGTGGTGATATTGCTGATAAACTTAGAAGAGAAGCCAAGTGAACTTGCTGCTGTATCTGAACAGACGGGCTTCTCTACAGAAGAGCTTTTGGCTAAACAGCCTGAGGTTTTAGCAAATTTTCTCTCCTCTTCTAACTTTATTGTAACCCTTGACAGCTTTTTTACCTCTATTTTACGTTCGGCTTCACTTTACATTGACATAGAGCCAGACTTTGTGACCAAAGAGATAGATGATAAAACCAAAGAGGCAAACTTTTTAGAAGAGGTTCAAGCCAATTCTCTGTTACATGAGTTGGTGAAACTGGCAATGAACATTGAAGACAAACGTTTTTTAAAGATGTTTGAACTGATGCAAAACTTTTATAAAATAGACCCACTTCTACCCGATGCAGAGTATGAATTACATAATATTAGAGCTTTAGAAGCCACCATAGATGCCAAACGTGAAAGTTTGCATAAGTTGGTGTTGGAATCAGGAGCTTCTGCTACAGCCATTAAAAACTTCGCACCTTTGGAAGTAAAAGCACTCTTTAAAAAAACAGTATTTGAGAAAAAGAGTCTTCTTGACCATAGGAACTATAAAAAATATGTAGAGAAAAATCCTCTTATAGAAGAGCAGTTTTTAGAACTGAAAGCGTTGTTTGGAGAGTGGGCAAAAGTAAAAGAGCAGGTAGTTTTACACAATCTTTTTCAAGTTTATGATTACTATAAAAATGCCAATATCTCTACGGCTAGACAACTGGGTGTGTTGAGTTTTGATGATCTTACTTACTTTACTTATAGGCTTCTGCATGAGAGTATTAACAAAGATTTTTTGTACTTTAAGATAGATAGCCGTTTCAAACATATACTACTCGATGAGTTTCAAGATACCTCAACACTTCAGTTTTTACTTTTGAAACCTCTTATAGATGAAGTATTTGCAGGGGGAGGGGAGTTTAGAACCTTCTTTTATGTGGGCGACACAAAACAGTCTCTTTATCGTTTTAGAGGAGGGGTGGAAGAGCTGTTTAACTCGGTTGCTTCACATTATGAGATAAAGATTTCAGAAATGGATACCAACTATAGAAGTTCCAAATCTGTAGTCGAACAGGTGAACCGTTGGTTTGAACCAAATATGGTAGATTTTCCTATAGCAAACTATCATAATGGTGCAAATGAAGGGTATGTGGCTGTTGTAGAAGCCGAAGAGTTGGTAGAAGAAGCTGTAAAACAGTTAGAGGTTTATTTGGAAAAGGGTATTCCTTTAACCGATATAGCTTTTTTAGTCTCTACGAATAAAGATGGAGCGACCATTCAAGAGGCGTGTTATGAAAAAGGTTATGCCACCTCTTTAAAAACCTCTAGCTCCTTAAAACATACAGCCAAAGTAGCTGCTGTGGTGGCGATGGTTCAGTACCTATTTACAGGTTTAGAGCTTGATGCACGAGTGATGTTAGAGCAAGTAGATAAGCGTATAGATGAAGTTAACGTTTCATGGTTTCACCCTTTCATGGAACCTCTGTCTGTGGTACATAAGATTATTGGTCACTTTGGTTATTTTGAAAATGATTTGAACCTTTTAAAACTTTTGGAGTTTTCAGCAACTTTTTCAGACATAGCAACATTTTTAGAGGAGTTTGAACTCTCTTCCATAGAGGTGGCAAGTTCTGCAAAGTCTGGTGCAAAGATTATGACCATCCATGGTTCAAAAGGTTTGGAGTTTGAACATGTAATCGTGCTGGACAAACTAAAAGGAGTAGCCCCTGACCGTTCTACCTTACTTTATGAGTATGATGAGTCACTTTATGTTAAGCAGGTTTTTTACAAAATGGGTGGACGAGAAAATTTTGATGAAGCCTATAAATATCTGTTAGCCAAACAAAAAAAACTCAATGCCAAAGATAAAATGAACATACTCTATGTAGCTCTAACCCGAGCGATAGAGAGCATGGTGGTCATACGAAAACCAAAAGGTTCCATTTTTGACCCACTGGGCATGATACCCATAAGCATTGGCTCATTGGTAATGAATAATGAAAAATTAAAAATAAATAATGCTGAGGGTTTAGATTCTAAAATAACCATAACCCACTATGGAACCCAAGAGACCAATAAGCCCGAAGAGGAAGAAGAGAAAGATTATGAAGCCATCTTGTTTGGAACAGCTTTACACTATACGTTGGAGATGATGTCTAATTTTACTATTATGGGTTTAGCTGATGCGATGATAGCTACTAAAAATCGTTATGGTTTAGAGTTGAGTGATGAGAAGTTTTCAGACATTAAAAAGCGTATCTTAGAGTTGATTACGCATAATAGGTTTAAAAAATTGTTAGAGGGAGCCACCACAAGTAATGAGCAGTCGCTAAGTTTTAACGAAGAGTTAAAGCAGGTAGATTTACTTCTTAGTTATGAAAACCATTACTTGGTGATGGATTATAAGAGTTCTAAAAAATACCATCAAGAGCATAGAACACAGGTTAGAGACTATAAAGAGGCGATAGCGAGTATTACAGGTAAGCAGACACGGGGCATGATAGTGTATTTATTGGAAGATGGCGTGGAGATGGTAGAGATTTAAGCTTAAATTAATCTTAATTTAAATAAATTTTAAGGTTAACAAGGTATACTTCGCCACACAAAAGCCAATTGGCTTATTTTATTCTAAGGATCTTACATGAAATTGACATCTGTAATGAAACCTCATGAAGTAGAGAGAGACTGGATTTTAATTGATGCAGATGGTAAAACATTTGGTCGTATTTTAACAGAAGTTGCTACTTACTTAAGAGGTAAACATAAACCATCATTTACTCCAAACGTAGACTGTGGTGACTACGTTGTTATCATCAATGCTGAAAAAGCGAAATTTACAGGTAACAAACTTGCTACAAAAGAGTACTTTACTCACTCAGGTTACTTTGGTTCAACTAAAAGTAAAAAACTTGATGATATGTTAGAGAACAGTACAGAAAAACTTTACAGATTGTCTGTAAGGGGTATGCTTCCAAAGACTACTTTGGGTAAAGCAATGCTTAAAAAATTAAAAGTGTATGTTGGTTCTGAGCATCCTCACACAGCACAAATTAACAAGGACGCGTAATTATGGCAACTATCTATGCAACAGGAAAAAGAAAAGCAGCGATTGCTAAAGTTTGGTTGACACCAGGTAAAGGTGAAATGACGATTAATGGTAAAACATTAGATGAGTGGTTAGGTGGACATGAGACACTTAAGATGAAAGTTAGACTTCCTTTAGAAGCAACCAAGCAACTAGAAGCTGTTAACATTAAAGCTGCAACGCTTGGTGGTGGTTACTCAGCTCAAGCTGACGCACTAAAACACGGAATCACAAAAGCACTTGTAGCTTACGAAGAGTCTTTTAGAACTATTCTTAAACCTATGGGACTTATGACTCGTGACTCTAGAGTTGTTGAGCGTAAAAAACCAGGTAAGAAAAAAGCAAGACGTTCTCCACAGTTTTCAAAAAGATAGTCGTTACTATTTTTTACTTTTTGGTCGGCATTTTGTCGACCACCTTCTACACTTCTTTTTCTCAATTTTCTTTCATTTCTTAATATATCAACTCCAACCGATTTAATGCTATAATACTTATATTAATCTAAAAGGGTAACAATGAAAAAGATAATATATGGCAACAGTAACTTTAGAAAAATAAAAATTAATAATGACTACTTTTACATTGATAAAACGCAATACATAGAAAAATTAGAAAATCTTAATGAAGATTTTGTCATTTTTTTACGCCCAAGACGCTTTGGAAAATCTCTTTTTCTCTCAACATTACAATACTATTATGATGAGAATTCGGCTCATGAGTTTGAAGCGATGTTTTCTGATACCTACATCGGTAAAAATCCAACTTCTTTAAGAAACAGTTTTCGGATTTTGTTCTTTGAATTTTCAGGGATAAATATTGATAATGGAATAGATAAGATACAGGAAAGCTTTACTTTTAAAATACGGATTGCTCTTCGTAAATATTTTGATATTTATGGTTATGGTCAAAAAGATATTGAAAAACTAGAAAATATTCATAGCCCTGCTTCTTTGGTAGAATACTTTTTTGAAGTAGCTAAAAATGATAAAATCTACTTACTCATAGATGAATACGACCAATTTGCCAATGCTATTTTAGCTTACAGTATGAAAGATTTTTTAGATATCGTCGGAAAGGGTGGGTTTGTACGAAGTTTTTATGAAGTTTTAAAAAGTGCAACAGGGACAGGTGTGCTACAAAAGATGTTTATCATAGGCGTTACACCTATTACATTGGACAGTTTAAGTTCTGGGTTTAATATTGTTTCAAATATTTCAAATCGTAGAGAGTTTAATGCCATGGCTGGATTTGTTGAAGGAGAAGTTCTTTACTCTTTGGACGTATCTATTTTTAAAAAATGTAAAAATATAGATAGAACTGAACTCTTAGAGAAGATGAAAAAATGGTACAATGGGTATGTTTTTAATATAAAAGAAAATGAAAGAGTTTACAATGCAACACTTGTAAATTATTTTATTTCAAAATTTGATTTTGAGTATTGTACTATGCCCACAAAAATGCTTGACAGCAATGTGGCTAGTGATTACAAAGCCATTATGAAACTCTTCAATATTGGTGACAGTGAGCGAAACTATAAAATTTTAGAGGAACTTATAGAGAACAATTCTATTACAGGTATGATTAAAGAGAGATATGATTTAAACCAAGATTTTTCGGAAGACGACTTTATTACGCTTATCTATTCAATGGGCTTTATAACCATAAAAGATGAAATAACAGCTGGACTTTACAATTTTAAAATACCCAACTATGTAATTAAAATGCTCTATTTTAATTACTTTGCAATAGAAGTTCAAAAAAGAAATAATTTTAAACACAAAGAGTCTTTTAGTCATATTTTAACCAAGTTGGTTTTGGGTGATACGGAACCTTTTAAAAATCAATTAAACGAAGTTATCAAAACTCTCTCGAACCGAGACCATTATGGTTTTACTGAAAAGCACTTCCAAGTTATAACTCTCTCGCTTTTAAGTTTTGCTGAATTTTACTTCATCGACTCACAACCTGAACTGAACAATAAATATCCTGATATTCTACTCATAGGACGTGATGAAAAAGTACCCCATAACTATCTGTTTGAACTTAAATGGATAAAACAGAAAGATGATTATGCGAAGTTAAAGCAAGAGGGGTTAAAACAGATAGAGGGTTACTTAACACTTGATAAAGTAGCTTCTATTCCTAAACTTAGAAGTTTTTTACTGCTTGGTTCTAAAGATGGAGTAGAGTTTTTGGAGGTTTAATCTCCGAAAAATTTCGAAATTTTAGGGGTCAGTCGCCACCTTAAGGTGCTGTAGAAAAGAGCTATGGTATTTAATTCTTTTGACCCTAATTCTTTTTATTTATTAAAACCATGCTTTTTTAGAAGGAACCTAATTCATAATATAATAGTAAAAAATAAAAGGTTGTATTATGGAAAAATTGATAATATCTTGGAGAATATACAAAAGTTAGAGAGGGAAAAAAGATGAATAAATTAACGAAAAAGAGTCTACTTTTAGTAGGAGTTTTAAGCACAGCTATAAACGCCCAAGAGTTGTACTACAATATGGATAAAATTAGATTAGCAGAAGAGATATTACAAAAGAGATATTGTGAACCTATTCCTAAAAACTCTTTAGAACGTCTATGTTATGATGAGAAGTTAAGCTATCCTATAGCCCCTAAAAATAGTAAATTGATAGGTTTCAATAGAGAAATAGAGAAATTTATCAAAAACTATAAAAAGGTTAATCCAAAACAAGAGATATTAGAAGAGATTAAAGATATGGAAAATGGTGGAGAGAGAACAAATCATACCTCTATACATCTATTTTCTATCACAAACAAAAGTTATACGTTAGCTCAATCAAACAGTAACTATTCAGGAGGCGCTCATGGTAGTTTCTATTTGGAATATCAAAACTATACCAAAGATGGTAAAAAGATTACATTAGATACTTTATTTACAAAAGACTATAAAGAAAAACT
>Ga0256840_1003906_pt1 | contig 11598 bp, 8 predicted proteins | sample 355202metaG_FD_185969 | JGI IMG/M metagenome (GOLD analysis project Ga0256840, IMG submission 185969) | Hydrothermal vent microbial communities from Mid Atlantic Ridge, Atlantic Ocean - 355-202 | ecosystem: Environmental > Aquatic > Marine > Hydrothermal vents | place: Atlantic Ocean: Mid...
AACAAAGAGGCAAAGACTAAAAATGCTTTACTTGCTTCTGTGAGTCTTTTTTTATTTAAATAAAAATAAATGAAAAAGGTTACAGGCAGGAAAAAGAATATGAATATGTAGGAATTGAATAGCATATTTCCCTCCCGAAAAATATTATATATGTAATTATAGTTTGAATTAGCTATAAACTATGAATGATAAATAGAAATTTTTTTATTTTCCTCATAAAATTAGATTTTTATGAGGTTAATTGATTTTTAATGATATTTGTATCATAGGTACTATGTGTTTTGATAACAGTCTCCCAGTGTTCAATATTGAGCTGTAAAGGATTTCTTTTGAGTACTTCTTTTTTGATAAAAGGGAAATTATGACTTATGACAAGATCATTCCAATAGTACTGCAAGACATTTACATAGTTTTTATTTTTAGCTTGATAATACGCACTACAAGAAAGTTCCGAATCTAATAATTGTTTAGAAAATCCTATCTCATTATTTTCAATTAATGCTTGTTTATTGTGATATATTTTAAAATTATCCCAAAAGTATTTAAATATAGAATGTGAAAAAGCTTTTCTATTATAGCGGATAAAATAACTCTGTAAATGATACTCTATTTCATGGTTGTCACTCATGGCACAAACATCACTGTTTTTCATGGATTTATATATCTCTTCTAAATTATAAAAAGGCCCATATACACTGTCATTACAGAGTATTAAGTCTTCGTATTCCTCTATATCATTACCCAAATAGTCAAGCCCTGTTTTCCACGCACCAAAGTCATAACCTACATTCTTTTTTAAGATGATATATGTACAATATTTTGAAAGTTCCTTGATTGAGTCTTCAGAAAGTTCTTCAGAGGTACTTACAAAAAGTATATCACTAAAAGTCGAAAGCTCCTTGAGATAATACTTAACATCTTCTTTTACTTCTTTCTCATCATCAAAATGACTAAAAATAGAAATAGTGTTATGTTTTTTATCTGATATTTTTGTTGTTATGATGATTTCTTCATAAAAAGGTATCCCTTGTACACTTTCATAGTCTACAGTAGCTGAAATATCTAGTTCAGAAGCAACACCAAAACGTGTGAGTTTATGATTATAATAAGGATCTTTTTTCTTGAAAATATTGGGATGTCTATTTTTTAGATGCCATTTTTCTTTTTCACGTCTTTCTACATCGACAACATTCACTTCATGTCCTCTTGAGATAGATTCAAAATGGTAAGCTTCACAATAGGGTGTCCATATATTACGATACCCATCTTCTTGAAGACGAAGACACAAGTCGATATCATTATAGGCAATGGCTAGGTTTTTGTCATCAAAACCATTTATCTTAGTAAAAAGTTCTTTTTTAACCATGAGGCAGGCAGCTGTAACTGCAGAATAGTTATTCACACATTTTAATCTTGAAATGTACCCATAATAGGATTTGTCAAAACCTTGATACATTAGTATTGCAGCATGTATTGTATTTGGAGCAAGGACTATCCCTGCATGTTGAATGGTATCATTAGGAAAATAGAGCTTTGCCCCGATAGCACCACTGTGTTTGAGTTGCGAGTACATGAGCATCTCTTCTATCCACGAGGGGGTAATAATTTCAATGTCATTATTTAAGAAGAGTAAGTGTTCTCCTTTTGCATAATTATGGACTGCGTGGTTATTAATATCTGAATAATTAAACGGCACATTATATTCATAAAACTTAATACGAGAATCAAGTGTCTCAAGGCGTGACATTTCAGAAAAAGTTTCTTCTTCTGTACTATTGTTACTGATACCTATGATTTCAAAGTTATGGTAGGTAGATTTATTTAAAATAGATTCTATACACATTTTAAGCAATTCAGGTTTATCTTTGTAGGGGATAATAATACTGACTAGAGGGTCTCCTTTAATAATATAGTCTACTTTGAAAGTCCCAGGGGTTTGTCCATTTTTTACGGTTGCGTTAATATTTCGGCGTTGCATGGCATTTTCAAGTGCTTGTCTTCCTGCATCCTGAGCATAAGATTTTTCACCATACTCTGAAGCTGTTGAACCTGGTATTTTTCTCCAGTGATACAGTACTTTATCTATATGGTGTATCTTCTCTGTATGTTCTAATACTTTTAAATACAAATCAAAGTCTTGAGAGCCTTCAAGCCCAAGGGTAAAGCCATCAACTTTGGAGATAAGGTCTTTTTTTATGACACCAAGGTGACTTAAATAGTTTTGTGATAAGAACATATCAGGAGCAAAGTCAGGCTTAAAGTGAGGGTCTGAAAATGTACCATTCATTTCTATTTTATCTTCATCAGAGTAGATAAATTCTGCACCATCATTGATAGCTTTTACTACTTCATACAATGCATTTGGCGTTAACTCATCATCATTGTCCATTAAGGCTATATATTCACCTCTAGTAAGGCTTAATGCAGTATTAGAAGCCCCTGATATATTAAGGTTTTTTTCTAGAAATTTGACTTTTATTTTGGAATGATTGATTGCTTTTAAATAACTAAGTGTTCCCTTATCGGTACTTTTGTCGTCAACCATGCAAAGTTCCCAATTTTCATACCACTGACGCTCAATAGACTTTATGGCCAAATCAAGCCATTTTGGGTTAACATTATAAACTGGCATGATAATAGATATGAGAGGTTTAGAGATGAAAGAATTAAGTGTGTGTTGTACCTCATCATTAAATGTAGGTTCTAAATACATATAGTTATTCACAATTGACTGAGAAGCAGCTGGTAAGTCTGCTATAGGTCGTATTTTATGTTTAATACTTTTGATAGTACCAATAAGGGGAGAGGGAAGAACTTTTTTTATGATCCGTTTTACTCTATTCTTAACACGCATATGTTCTACCAGCATAGATAGTTCTTTAATTTGCATATCTTTGTGCTCTATTTGTAGATCTTGATTGCCTATGTGCACATCTTTGTCATGGATGATACTATGCATATTTTTCTCTTGACTTTTGATATGTACATCTTTATGATCAATAGCTGTATATAGGTCTTTTATATATTTTTCTTGTTCATCGAGTGTTAGACGTTTATTTGTATAGTTATTGGCCAATTTTAAGAAACCATACTCTCCAACAACTTCTTGGAAAACAAAATGCTTCTCCATTTCCCAATGCAGTTCATCGTCTTCATGTAATGCCCTAAAGGCTGAAAAATTTATAGGTATACTGAGGTCATACACCCACTCATAATCAATCAGATAAATATCATCATCTTTAAAAATAATATTTGAAAAAATTAAGTCTATATTTGAAATGCTATCAAAACAAAGTTGACCATCAAATCTAGAATAATCCAAATCTCCCAGTACGGTTTTAAATGTTTTGTTAACCATTGTTTTAGAATCAAAAGTGCTTGTTTTGAAGCCAGTTTGAAGTAGCTCTTTATAGTACCCGATAAGGGTATTGGTTTCTTCTTTGTTTTGTTTTTTTGCAAGGTTGTATCGTTTTTCTAAACTTATACCATTTATAAATTCAAAAGTAAGTGAGTCCTCTGATTCATCTATGATCTTAGCAAGTTTGATATGCTTATCTATAATAGAGTTAGTGAGTTTACTATAGTTCTCTTTCATCTTCTTAAGATGTACGATAGCATCTGGATTCATCGCTTGTTTTTTTACATATTTCTGCCCATTTTCTTCATAGATAATGGTTTTTAATTGAAATCTTCTGGCACGTTCACTGTTTATTTTTACATAGTGTATTTTCATCTATTCTCCACATATTACTAAAAAAGAGTTGGCAAAAAATTCATATTGTCCATTTTCAATAATGCCCTGATACGTAGATGTCTCATTAAATAGTTCATAACGTGGACTATCAAAGTTGGGTGCGGGTGAGAGTAGTGTATCGACATTAGGTAGCCAGTCTTGACTGTATATCTCCATAGGCATTTTATAATCTGGGTGAGGGTAGTAAAAATCTTGTGTCGAGTAACCACTTTCATCTAAAAGGGTTTCAAGTTCTTTTTTACCAAAAGTTCGAACAAAAGAGATGTCTGGGTAACCTGTTAGTCCATCAAACTCTTTTCCCGTATGGTCCTCTTTCGCTCCTGCAAAATACTTAAGTCCATAGCGATTTTCTATAGCGATAATGAGTTTCCCCTCGGGTTTGAGGTATTGCTTAATTTGTTTTAAGAAATCTTCATAAGGTGTATCTGTATGTGTAAATGAACCCGCATATTCCAAAACACCATTGAGTGTAATGTAGTCGAACTTTTCTTCAAACGTAATATCATTAAGGTTGCCTACTATGATTTCTAAATTATCAAAGTGTTTATGTCTTTCTAAGTTAATGCTTGAACGCCTTTTTGAGAGTTCCACCACAGTTACCTTAGTTAGACCTTGACATAAAGCACCCGTGATAGCACCACAGCCACCACCTATCTCAAGACATGAAGCATTGGCTTTAAATGGATACCAGTTAATAATATTTTGTCTTATAGGAGAGAGATGATAGAGTATTGGCCAACGATTATCATTGGCCAATACTTCAGTATAATCAGAATGTTTTTTAACAATCTCTAGTAGTTCATCTTCTATATCCCCATCACTATAGTAGTCTTTACCACTATAAAAATCTAAATTTAATGTTGCACTCATAGGTTTCCTTAGTAGACAGCTATATTACCAGTACGGTATGTATTTTGGAAAGTCTTGTGGCGTTTCCAATAAAATGTTTTGATATAAATCGTTGTTTCTGTTTTTATATGCTTTGATAAAGTTAGGATTGGTACGTCGCCCTTTCCAAAATACTTTTTTATGATACATATATTTTATCACAAAAGCGATATCAGCACGGGCATAGAAATAGGTTTCTTTCTCTGTTTGATTATTTTTTTCATAATTCTTTACTTTTTGACCAATAAGGTCAATATTTTTTTGAGAGAGGTGGAAATCATATTGATTGGGAGAGAAAGTATTTTGAATAGATTGAATATTTTTATAATAATAATGAGAACTTTCTGGACTATATTTGGAGAATAGATAGACTGAGATTAAGAGTAGAGCCATGACTAGGTTAAGAAACTTTAATGGAATGCGGTAGAGTATAAAAAGATAGTAAGCAATGATAGGTAACAATAAAAATAAAGATGAACTATAGTAAATACGGTGTATAACATCAGGGCGTGCGATAAGAGCAAATAAACCAGCTGTAAATTGAGTAAGTGGTATGAAGGCAAAAAGCGCACTCAGAAGACAAAACAGTAATATTCGGTAATTGAATATATTGTTATCTTTATTTCTTCTCCAAAGAACAAGCATCAGAAAGAGGAAGGAAAAATAAAATATAAAGAGCATAAGTTCATTAATTGACCCACTATTGGCTCTATTTAATGCGTTAAGTAGCGTTGAACCTATCGTCATGATTTTGTCATAAAGTAAAGGAAACTTTTCAAGCGTAAGATAGTTGAATATCTGAGGTGACTCAACTTGATAGTGAGCGATGGTATAAATTATAAGAGACATTAGTGGAATAATCACATAGTAATATTTTTTGATCAAATAATATAGCTTATCCAAATATACAAGGCTTAAGAGTGAAACATACATAAAATAGTACATGAGTTCCATGGAGTGTACCCGTATAATAAAACTGGAGATTAAAAGTATTTGAAGTATAGAAAATAGTTTGGTTTTTGTAGATGTTTGTTCTAAAACTAAAACAAGAGTCAATGCCGTAATATACCAAAACAAAGGCAAGGTAATTTGATAATTTATTGAGTACCAAAGGTTCCAAACAAGATGATGATAAAGTGAATGGGTGGCAAAAATCGTAAGCCAAATGATGGTTGACCACATACTAAGATAGAGTAACGTTGTTTTGTCTATCGTTTTAAACACATTACGTAAAATAACGTTAGAAAAATAGTAAATAGAAAAGAGTGTCAACGATGTTTGCATGATATAGATTATTTTTGCACGTAAAAAGAGTTGTTGACTGTCTATATTTAAAAAATGAAAAATTGTTGCCCATATATCATGCCAAAGCAAGCGTCCTTGCTGTATGGACGTCGTGGTGTCTGATGCACCATGATAAAGTTCATCAATAGATATAAGGTGTGCAAAGACATCATAAGGGTAACGTAAAAAAGGATTTGTAAAAAAAACAAATATTAATCCCAATGCAAATATAGCAAGAGAAGTAAGAAGATATTTATTCGTTGGGTATAACACTAATTTCACTCTCTAAATCATAAAATCCAACCATCTGTGCGGAGCCTATCACCTCAAACAACATAGCATCATAGATGCGATTATAGACTTCAACCCCATGCTCATTTAGGTTTACACATCCCAAAGATAGCGAATATTTACCTATTTGTAAATTGGCTTTTTGTGTAAATGTAACAGTAATGACCGTATCTTTTTTCTGTAGGCCTGTGACAACATGTTTCATGTACGTGTTGGTACCTGTTATCTCAAGCCCTCTGGCATCTTTAAGTGTAAAGGCAAAGATGGGGTTTTCTATATCTTCATAAAACTTAACTTTCATGACGATGTTAAACTCTGTATTGTAGTCCAAGATATCAGAAGGATTACCCTTCTCATCTAACGTACCATAGTCAATAATTTGTGCTTTGTTGTTCCCGTAGACATCTAAATCTGAAGGTATTTCAAAAGAGTCTTTCAAAAGGTTTGAACCTTTTACTTCTAGCCTTTTTTTGCGTTTCTCTTCAAGGTCTTTTTCATAAAAATCACCAGAGAGTATCTTTTTAAACGAGTCTACTGCATCTTTAGAAGTACCTTCATAGACTTTTTGACCACCATCTATCACAATGCCTCGGCTACAGTAGCGTATGACAGTGTCTAAGGCATGCGTAACGAAAAGGATAGTACGTCCCTCTTTTTGAAAGTCTTGAAACTTTTTAAAACATTTCATTTGAAAAGCAAGATCACCCACTGAAAGTGCTTCATCTACTATGAGTATATCTGGGTCAACATTGATAGAAACAGAAAATGCCAGCCGTGCAAACATCCCAGAACTATACATCTTCACAGGTTGGTAGATAAATTCACCAATGTCTGCAAAATTTAATATAGCATCTATTTTAGGCTCCATCTCTTCACGGCTAAAGCCCATGAGTGTACCGTTGAGGTAGATGTTTTCTATCCCCGTCATCTCAGGGTTAAAGCCCGCCCCAAGTTCAAGTAAAGAAGCGATACGACCATGTACTTGAATGTCGCCATGGCTAGGCGTAAGCACCCCTGTTATCATCTTAAGAAGTGTAGATTTACCTGCACCATTTTTACCTACGATACCAACTGTTTCACCCTTTTTTATCTCAAAACTTACATCATTCATAGCATAAAAGTCATGGTGGTAAGACTTTTTAAAAGGGTTAAGTGCCTCTTTGAGTCTGTCTTGAGGTTTATCGTAAAGATGATAAATCTTGGTTAGATTTTCTACTTTTATCGCTAGTTCATTACGCATTACAGTACATCCGCAAAGTGAGGTCTAAGTTTTCTAAAGGTATAGCCACCTAAAACAAAAAAGATGAGGGTAACAGCCCAAAAGTAAAGGGTGAAGTCCATATCTTCCCAAAACCACTTATGGTATATCATGCTATTTCTGTAACCTTCTACTATGTATGCCATAGGGTTAAGGTTGATAAGCCAATGATACTTTTCTGGTACACTGTTAAGTGACCAAAAGATAGGCGTAAGCCAAAAACCAAACTGAACGACTATGGCTACAAGTTGTCCCATATCTTTAAAAAAAATGACTATAGATGAAGTGAGCCATGAGAGTCCTAATAGTAATGCGGACATAGCAAAAGTATAGTAGATAACTTGTAGCCAATATATCTCAGGTGTATAGCCATAATACAAAAACATCCCAAACATAAAGAAGATGAAGAAAATATGTATAGAGAGTGCAGAGAGTAGGGGTATCATAGGGAGAAGACTCACACGAAAGACAACTTTTTTCACTAAAAAAGAATTGGCTTGTACACTGTTAGTGCCAGTAGAAAGACCTTCTGCAAAATAAAACCAAGGAAACATCCCAGCGACAAGCCACAAAATAAAAGGAAAATTATCTACTGGTTTAGCTTTGAATCCCACTTGAAAAACAAACCAAAAGATGGCTATCATCGCAGCAGGTTGTATAAATGCCCAAAAGATACCTAAGACATTTCCAATATATTTTTGTTTAAATTCATTTTTAGTTAAAGACCATAATAGTCTTTTACTTTGAAATATCGCTTTCAAAAAATCAAACAATTAATTGACTCCATATTTACTCAAATACCATTCTATGGTTTTGATGATACCCGTATCAAAGTTTTCATCTGCTTTCCAGCTCAGTTCATTTTCAAGCTTGGTGGCATCTATGGCATAACGTCTGTCATGTCCTGCTCTGTCTTCTACAAAAGTGATGAGTTTTTTGTAGCTTTTGCTGCTAGGTACTTTTTCATCAAGTATGGTACAAATGGCATCTACTATCTGAAGGTTGGTACGCTCATTGCGTCCACCTATGTTATAGACATTTGCTTCTTTACCTGTATGGTACACAAGGTCTATCCCTTTACAGTGGTCAAGAACATACAGCCAGTCACGAATGTTTTTGCCATCACCATAGATAGGTATGCTTTCACCAGCTAAAGCCTTTCTGATGATAGTCGGTATGAGTTTTTCATCATGCTGTTTAGGACCATAGTTGTTTGAACAGTTGGTAATGACAGTATTCATACCATACGTCTCTTGGTAAGAACGGACTATCATGTCTGAGGATGCTTTAGAGGCAGAGTAGGGAGAGTTGGGGGCATAAGGTGTCTCTTCCGTAAAAAGGTCAGTCTCGTTTAGTGTTCCATAGACTTCATCGGTAGAGATGTGGTGAAAACGACACACTTCATAGCCCTTTTTAAAAGTAAATGGTTTTTCCATCCATTTTTTGTAAGCGACATCAAGAAGTGTAAATGTACCATTGACATTTGTTTCTATGAAGACATCAGGGTTTTTGATGGAGTTATCTACATGGCTCTCTGCTGCAAAGTGAATGACGCCTTGCACATCATACTCATCAAAGATAAATTCTACCAAATCACGGTTACAGATGTCCCCTTTGATAAACTTATAGTTTGGGTTTCCTTCACACTCTTTAAGGTTTTCCAAATCACCAGCATAAGTGAGTAAATCAAGATTGACCACAAAATAATCTTTATATTTATCTAAAAAATAGGGTACAAAGTTTGACCCAATAAACCCTGCACATCCTGTAATCAATATACTCTTTTTTGCCATATCGTATTCCTTAAGTATCTTTAAAATATTGCTGAGATTATAGCCAATTATTCTTTAGTATTTTGCCCTAGCCTAATATTACTAAGCTATAATGAGAGTAAAATTTATAACTACAAAGTGTTTATACTATGATATTAACTTTCTTTTATGCTTTTGCCATATCTTTTGTGAGTTTACTTGTGGTGATACACTATGCACATAAACATACCTTTTTTATAGACTGCCACAAAGAAGACAAACCCCAAAAGTTTCATGCCGATGCCACACCAAGAGCAGGAGGCATAGGTATTGTAAGTGCTTTAAGTATGTTGGTTTTTATACCTTTTGGTGTGAAGCTGATACCCTCTATCATACTTGCCTTTGCCAGTGGTATCTTTGAAGATTTTCATAATTCTTTAAGCCCTAGGTTACGTTTGTCTATGCAGATTTTAGCAGCCTCAGTAGCAGTATGGCTTACAAATTCTGTGGTAACATATTTGGGTTTAGGTATCAGCTTACCTTACACTGCTGGTGTGGTATTTAGTATTTTTGCTATTGTGGGTATGGTGAATGCTATCAATATTATCGATGGTTTTAATGGGCTAGCATCAGGAGTGATACTTATGATACTGGCTTCTTTTGCTGTGGTCTCTTTTCAGCATGAAAACAATGATTTGCTTTATGTTATTAGTGTAACCGCTGGGGCTACTTTTGGATTTTTTGTCTTGGTCTTTCCTAAAGGCAAAATATTTCTAGGTGATGGTGGCGCCTATTTACTTGGGTTTGTGGTGGCACTCATAGGTATATTTTTAGCGGGTACCTACGAAAAAGTAAGTCCTTGGTATATACTTTCTATTTTTATCTATCCTGTATGGGAAGTACTCTTTTCTATAGTGCGTAAGAAGTCTATAGGGCTTTCACCTATGCAACCAGACAACTACCATATGCATATGCTAGTACATAGACAGCTTGCAAAAAGCAACCCTCATACCGCAGTGATTATTATGCTCTTGTGTCTGCCTTTTATGCTATTGTCAACCTACTTTCCACATAGCTCCATCTATAACATTATAGTCGTAGTACTTTTTGTATGTGGGTATTTGTTATTGTATAGGTATTTGTATAGGAAAGATGTAGCGATGAAATCTTCGTGATGTATAAGAAAATTTTAAAAAAAGGAAAATCGATGAAACAAAAACTAAAAGTATTGCTAAGTCTAGTAATTATGACTTTAAGTATAAATGCTTCAACACAAATACAAGATGTAGAAATTTTTGTCAATAGATTTTATGTAGAAGTCTTAGGTCGTAGTGCAGAGAGTGGAGGTTTAATATATTGGTCAGAAAAGTTGGTAAATGGAGAAAAAGTTGGAGCAGATGTTGCTACGGGATTTGTATTTTCAGATGAGTATATAGATAAAAATACAACCAATTCTCAATTTGTTAATACCCTTTATAGTGCATTTTTTGGTAGACCAGCAGATACAGGTGGTTTCGATGGTTGGATGGAAAAACTAAATGGAGGTACTTCAAGAGAAGATGTACTTAATGGATTTCTTTACTCTCCAGAATTTGATGCTCTTACTAGAGCCTATGGTATCAAAGCAGTACGTGATGGTGCTACACCTCCAAGTAGTACAGGTGGTGGCGTAGAAGACTTTGTAAAAAGGTTTTACTCAGTAGTACTAGGAAGAGAAGCAGACGCAGGAGGCTTGGCAGACTGGGTAAACAGACTTAACACTAAAGTATCCACAGGAGCAGATATCGCTACAGGCTTTGTGTTTTCAGATGAGTTTGATGAAGCAAGTAAAGATGATGTGACATTCCTAAATGTACTGTACAAAGCATTTTTCAACAGAGACGCAGACGAAGATGGACTCAACAGTTGGCTAGAGAAATTAGAACAAGGCAAATCAAGACTAGATGTACTGAATGGCTTTTTACACTCCGATGAGTTTGTGAATCTTTGTGATGCTTATGGCATTTTGGCATATCTTGATACAACACTTTATAGAATTTTAGACTATGAATACTATGTGTATAAGAGCGGAAGTAATACTGTAGAGTATAGCAAAAGTATTAGATATACTTATGACTTACATGGAAATGTATTATCAGATATATTTATTGATGGTAATATACGAGTAGAAAGTACATATACATATGTATATGATAATAATTTTTTTATTATTAAAAGTATTAATAAATCTTCTTCAAATTTTATTTTATTAAACCACCAACTAAACATATTAATTTATGCTATAATACTACATGAAAAAAAGAGATGCAAGAACACTAAAAGTAGAAGTACAGCAAGAGTTGAGATACCAAATAATACGCTTGCGTAAAAAA
>Ga0256840_1003907_pt1 | contig 11598 bp, 14 predicted proteins | sample 355202metaG_FD_185969 | JGI IMG/M metagenome (GOLD analysis project Ga0256840, IMG submission 185969) | Hydrothermal vent microbial communities from Mid Atlantic Ridge, Atlantic Ocean - 355-202 | ecosystem: Environmental > Aquatic > Marine > Hydrothermal vents | place: Atlantic Ocean: Mid...
GGCTACCTCGCTTTTTAGTAGTTTTTTTAAGTATCTGTTAAATGGAAGCATTCCGGTTAACTCTCCACTCTTTTTAGCTGAAGAGGAGATGGAGTGTTTTAGCTCACTACTGTGTCCCATAACTCCCGTTGTGTACTCCCCAAGAGCTACCACGCAAGCCCCCGTTAAAGTTGCCAAGTCCACCAGATAATCAGGCTTTAAATCCTGTGCAAAGTCCAAACAATCAGCAAGCACCAATCTTCCCTCGGCGTCCGTGTTTCTAACTTCTATGGTTTTACCGCTTCTTGCTATTAGAACATCATCAGGCTTATAAGCATTCCCACCTATCATATTTTCAGCCGCACCGATAACTGCATGAACCTCAAAAGGCAAGTTCAGTTTGCTAGCAGCCATCAAGATATGAAGCGCTGCTGCCGCACCGCTCTTATCAGACTTCATAGTCACCATATAGTCACTTGGCTTTAGACTAAGTCCACCACTATCATAAGTAAGTCCTTTGCCCACAAATACGAATCTTTTGGCTGAATTTTCGGGCTTATATGTTAGATGTATGAGTCTAGGTTTATTTATACTTGCTCTTGCGACCGCTAAAAAAGCTCCCATATTCTCTTTTTTCAAAAACTCTTCATCGCCTATAAAACACTCGACATTTTCCAATTCATTTGCTAAATTTTTGGCATAATTTGCCAACTTTTCAGGTGTCATATCTTTTGGTGTGGTATTGACTACCTCTTTGGCCAAGTTTGTAGTTTCAGCTATTATAATCCCTTCGTTTAATGCTTTTAGAGTTGAATCATAGCTGTAGCTTTTGCCATTGTAATCCTCTGTAGAGACTTTGATAGTTTCAAGCTTACTTTCATCTTTTTTGCTTTTATATTTATCAAAACTATAAGTTGAGAGCATTATCCCCTCACTTAAGGCTCTTGCGTTTATCGGAGGGCAGTTTTTTGTATAAAGCCCCACCTTTGCACTTTTAAAAGAGCTTTTTTTGATAGCTTTAAGTGCATTTGAGATAGCAATTCTCACATCATCACTCTCAAAAGAGGCACAACTTGCATATACTCTTTTTGACTCGTTCAAAAAAAGAACCTCATCCTCTTCGCCCTTAAAGCCAAGCTCTTCAAACTTCTCTTTATCTTTTATCCATCTGTGATCAAAATTTTTATCTACAACAAAAATGATCTCACAATCTGCTTCAATTTCATCAATCTTTTTATCATATAGTTCAATATTCAACTCTATCTCCTACTATTTTTTAAGTCATGATTGTATCTAAAATATACTCAAAACTATCTAAAAAGGGGGGCTAAGTTTAAAATTTAAAAAAGTTTTATAGTGTATAATCCAAGAAAAAATTACAGGAAAGAGTTTGAAGCAAATTTTTGAGATCAAGGATAAAGAGTTAATTGATGATATTTTAAATAGCATTGAGTTTGGAACACTTGCACTTTGTGATGGAAACAGACCATATAGTTTGCCTATAAACTTTGTAGCAGTTGATGATGCAATATATTTTCATGGCGCAAAAAAAGGTAGAAAAATTGATATTTTAAAAAACAATAATTTAGTTTCTTTTAGTGTTGTTGAGCCATACTCTTTTATACCGTCATATTTTAGCTCCAATGATGGATTGGCTTGTCCGGCAACTCAGTTTTTTAAGTCGGTAATAATAGATGGAAATATAGAGTTTGTTAAAAGTTTTGAAGAAAAAGTTAACGCATTATCTAAACTGATGAAAAAATTACAAAAAGAGGGTGGATATAGGCCTTTTAGTGAAAAATATTATCAACAATCAATAGAAGCAACAGAAGTTTATAAGCTTATACCACATAAGACAAGAGCAAAATTTAAATTTGGCCAACACTTAACAAAAAAGAGATTTGATATGATTGTGGAACATCTTGAAAAAAGAGGCGACAAAAAAGATTTATTGACTATAAAAGCAATGAAAAGCATAAGAGGTATGGCGTAAAACCTTACCTCTGTGTTGTTTTATGAAAATAGTACCAGATAGTTCCCGCTGTAACGGCACCAAGTGGCAGTGTGATATACCAGTAAGTTTTTGCAAGGTGTAGAACTTGTAAAATCTGCTCCCCGAAGATATAGGCTAATGATATAGTTACAGTTGCCCAAATCATAGCTGCTATAAGGTTTATGATAGCGAACATTTTAGCACTGTATCTTGTGGTGCCTATAGCTATCGGTATAATCGTTCTAAGCCCATACAGATATCTTTGTATAAATATCACCATCCAGCCATATTTGTTTAAAAGTAGTGTTGCTAAAGCAAACTTTCTTCTTTGGGTTTTTAAAAGTTTGTGTATATACTTTTTGTTGTATCTTCCTATGTAAAAGTATATCTGATCTCCTGTAAAACCCCCAAGACCAGCTACAACTATAGAGGTGGCAAAGTCCATATCTCCAGTATGAGATAAAACTCCTGCCATCACAAGTCCTGTTTCACCCTCTAAAATACTCCAAACAAATAGTATGATATACCCATACTCTATAAGCCAATTTATAAAAATCTGTTCCAAAATTATCCTTGATTAATTAACTGACCTTACGCACTTTGAAGATGCGTTGCATTTTGAGGTAAGAAATTGCGTTAAAAAAATTGCACTCAACCCGTAAGGGCGCTTGCGTTTGCAATTTTTAGTAATTTATTACCGTCCGTTAGGCAAAATGCACTTTAGCTGATGAAAAGTGCGTAAGGTCAGTTAATTAAAATGAAGTATATCTTTAGCTTGTATCATATCTTTATCTCCTCTTCCTGAGAGATTGATAACCACAAGAGAGTTTTCGAGCCTCTCTTTTGGCATCTTTTTTAGATATGCTACAGCATGTGAACTCTCAAAAGCGGGTATGATCCCCTCTTTTTGAGATAGCCAAACAAAGGCATCAAGCGCCTCCTTGTCTGTGATATTGTCATACTCTACTTCATTTAACTCTTTTAGATATGCATGTTCTGGGCCGATACCGGGATAGTCAAGTCCGGCAGATATAGAGTAAGCCTCTTTTATCTGCCCGTCATCATCTTGTAAAAGATAGCTTAATTGCCCGTGTAAAACCCCCGGACTTCCTTTTAAAAGCGAAGCCCCATGTTTGTTGGTATCTACTCCAAGACCACCGGCTTCTATGCCGATACATCTAACTCCCTCTTCCATAAGAAAATGATTAAAGATACCCATAGCATTACTTCCTCCGCCTATACAGGCTATGACAAAGTCAGGTACTCTTCTCTCTGTTTTTAGTATCTGAGCCTTGGCTTCATAACCTATGATAGATTGAAAGTCTCTAACCATCATAGGGTATGGGTGAGGACCGGCTACAGTTCCTATGATATAAAATGTATCTCTAGCATTTGTTACCCAATATCTTATGGCATCATTCATTGCGTCTTTTAATGTCCTACTCCCACTTTTTACAGCGTGAACCTTGGCTCCTAAAAGCTTCATCCTAAAGACATTCAACTCTTGGCGATGAACATCTTTCTCGCCCATAAATATCTCGCACTCCAAGCCTAAAAGTGCAGCTACGGTTGCGGTTGCCACTCCGTGCTGTCCGGCTCCGGTCTCAGCGATAACTCTTCTTTTGCCCATTTTTTTAGCTATCAGACCTTGGGCTATTACGCTATTTATCTTGTGAGCTCCGGTGTGGTTTAGATCCTCTCTTTTTAGGTAAATTTTTGCATTTAGCTCATTACTTAAATTTTCTGCAAAAGTTAAAGGCGATGGTCTGCCGACATAATCTTTAAAATAGGCATTTACATCCAACCAAAACTCTCTATCAAATCTAAGCCCTTTATAAATTTCATCCAGCTCCAGTAGTATAGGCATAAGTGTTTCAGGCACAAATCTACCGCCAAATTTACCGAAGTGGCCATTGGTGTCAGGATCGAACGGGGAGGGTTTTGGTATATACATTAACTTATCTCCAACACAGAGTAGATGTCACTCTTTTTATCCAGATTTTCAGTGCCGTTTAAAAACTTGAGGTCTATGATAAAACAGGCATCACTACAGTTTGCACCGGCTTTATTTATAAGATCTATCGCAGCCTTTGCAGTTCCACCGGTAGCGATAAGATCATCGATAAGAAGCACATTTGGTCTCTCTTTGTCACACTCAAAGGCATCTATGTGTATCTCAACTTCATCAAAACCATACTCCAAAGCATACTTTTCCGATATCGTAGTATAAGGGAGTTTTCCTTTTTTCCTGATGGGAGTAAAGCTGGTTTTAAGTCTGTTTGCCAAGGCTGCACCAAAGATAAAGCCACGACTCTCGATCCCTGCAACAAAGTCGATATCTCTATCTTTGTAGTAGTTATATAGGTGCTCTATAAGAAAATTAAATGCCTCTTTGTCTTTAAGAAGTGTTGTTATATCCTTAAAAACAATGCCCGGTTTTGGAAAATCTTTAACATCTCTAATCTTGCTAAGTAGATACTTTTTCTCTTCGTCTATTAGTAAACTCATTTTAGTCCTTAAACATAAAAAATTTCATCGCTCCAAAAGCAGCGATAACAACTCCAAAAGCTATATATGATATGGTGGCCGGATCCATAAATCCTCCTAAAGTAGAGCCTCTATCTTGCCTTGAAGCTCTTTAATTTTTTCTCTTAATTTGTCATTTTCTATTCTTGATTGGGCGTTTCTCTGTCTTAATGACTTTATGTCATTTTTTACTTTTGTCAATTCGTCACTTAGTATATCTATGTTGCCAAGAGCTCTTTGGAGCTGTATCTGGTACTTCCTGACAACAACTTCCGCATCGCCTAGTGTATCTTTTGTGATCCTGGTCATCTTCTGCTCTCTTTTATAAAGAGAACGATAGTAAAACATCATAACGGCAAGATATAAAGCTATACAAACTAAAACAGTATAGATAAACCAGGTAGCTATCATTACTCTATTTCTATCTTTTTAACTCTATTTTCGTGTCTGCCACCCTCAAAGTCGGTCTCACACCAAGCTTTTAAGATGGACTCCGCAACACCAAGCCCCACAACTCTCTCGCCAAAACATAAAACATTGGCATCATTATGAGCTCTTGCCATTTGGGCAGTGTAAGCATCATGACAAAGTGCCGCTCTTATACCTTTGTGTTTATTGGCTGCCAAACTCATACCTATGCCGGTCCCACAAATAAGGATACCAAAACTTCCACTATCATTTAAAACTTCTTTACTTAGTTTATGCGCAAAATCGGGATAATCAACTCTTTCATTTGAATTAGTTCCAAGGTCAACTACCTCGTGCCCCATACTTTTAACTAACTCTTTTACGCTCTCTTTTATATTGAAACCCGCATGGTCAGTTGCTATGTAAAATTTCAACTTGAAATCCTTTATTTTTTGTTTATTATACCCAATTTAGAGTAATAAATCGATAATATAAATCGCCGGATAGAAAAAATAGTTTGCCAAGGGTGTTGCTATAAAGATCAGAAGGATTATCATCCCGTATCTCTCTATCTTTTCATAAAAATTACTAACTGCATCCAAGCCTATCTTTCTTGCGAAAAACTCTACCGCATGAGCTCCATCAAGAGGAGGGATAGGGTAGAGGTTAAAAATACCAAGAACCACATTATAAACCACTAATGTATATAAAAGGTATCCTATAAAAGAGCCTTGGATATTAAAATATGGAAAGATAAATGAAGCAATAATAGCTAGTATGAAGTTGTAGGTGATCCCTGCTAAACTAACTGCTATCGCGCCATTATATCCGCCGTTTCTTAAAACCGTTCTCATGTCTATAGGCACCGGTTTTGCCCAACCAAACATAAAAGGAGCCCCGCTTAAAAAGAGTATAGAGGGAACTATGATAGTTCCTACTATATCAACATGAACTATTGGATTTATACTTAATCTTCCTGCGTTTTTGGCTGTATCGTCACCATATTTGTAGGCAATTAAGCCGTGCATTATCTCATGACCTATGATGGCTATCATCAATGACAATACAGAGGCTAAAACCTCCATATAACTCATTTGGCTCATTTTAGGCTCACACTTTTATCTATAAAATTTTTGTTTGTCGATAGTTCATTTACTGTTCTTCCTATCCTGTTCCATCTTATCTTGTAGTTTTTATCCCAAGAGAAGTAAACAAACCAGGGCTTTCCGACTATATCACGATATGGAACACTCCCCCAAAACCTACTGTCGTTTGAGTGGTCTCTGTTATCCCCCATCATAAAAAATCTACCCCTTGGCACTTTGTAATAGTAAGCATTAAAGATAAGATCGCTAACCCTTGGTAACTCATCTACCATCATAGGCTTCATAGCAAGCTGCCCGGCACTTAGATAAAGCAGCATCTCTTTAAAGAGGTCAACATTTTTATCGTATTGGATGCCAGGAAACTTTAACATATAAGGATTTAGGACCCATAATTTATCAAGTATCTTATAGACTCTATTTTTCGGGTAGTGTTTTTTTATCCACTCGTCACCCTCTCTAAAGTGTATATAGAGCTTTTTTTCTTGAAAAAGTATCTCATCCCCACCAAGAGCCACACATCTTTTGACATAGTGTACTTTTATATTTTTAGGGTATCTAAAGACGACTATATCACCTCTTTTAGGCTTGTCTCCATCAATGAGATGCCCATCGCCTCTAAAGTCGGGTAAAACTGGCACTTCAAGCCAAGGTATATGAGGTATCGGCACCCCATAAGCAAACTTTTTAACAAAGAGGTGATCGCCTATAAGTAGAGTTCTCTTCATAGAACCGCTCGGTATCACAAAAGCTTGGGCTATAAAAAATATAACAAGCAGGACAATGATAACAGTTCCTGTCCAACTGTTGGAAAAATCGTATAATTTTTTTAGTTTTTCTTTCAAATTGTTTCCTTAATATTTAAAACTTTTGTTAGAGTTTTGTAGCTTTTATCGTATTGGAAAGAAGCATTGCTATAGTCATAGGACCAACTCCACCCGGAACCGGTGTGATATAGGAGCATTTTGGCGCTATATTGTCAAAATCAACATCACCGGCAAGCTTTCCATTGTCAAGCCTGTTTATACCTATGTCTATGACGATTGCTCCATCTTTTACCATATCTTCGGTGATGAGTCCCGCTTTTCCGACCCCTACTATAACTATATCAGCTCTTTTTGTATGCTCTTTCAAATCTTTTGTATATATATGGCAGATATCCACAGTAGCAAAGGCGTTTATAAGAAGTGCCGCCATAGGTTTTCCAACAATGTTGCTAGCTCCTACTATGCACACATCTTTACCCTTTAGATCTATCTGATACTCTTTGAAAATCTCCATCACTCCAAGTGGGGTACAAGGAACAAATGAGTCAAGATCCAAGCAGAGCCTACCCATATTAAAAGGGTGAAAACCATCTACATCTTTTTTGGGATCTATTGCTTCAAGTATCTTTGTCTGATTTATATGTTTTGGTAGAGGGAGTTGAACAAGTATGCCGTTGATATTTTCATTTTCATTCATTAATTTTATGGTGTTTAATATCGTCTCTTCTTTGATATTTTCAGGCATTTCATGAACTACGGAGTAAACTCCTACCTCCTTGCAGGCTTCCGCTTTTTTCTTTACATAAACTCTGCTTGCAGGATCGTCACCTATAAGTATGACTGCAAGACCCGGAGTGATAGAGCCTTTTTTAAGAAGCTCAACATCCTCTTTTATCTTTTCTTGGATTTTGTTAGCCAATTTTTTACCATCAAGTAAAATCATATCAAGCCTTAATATTTTTTTAGTATAATACCAAAGTTGAAATTATACGGGGATAAAATGAGATTTTATATTTTAATGGTGACTTTTCTTTTAGCTGATATCTTAACGGCAAGTGACTCTTTTATAACTAACATGGAGTATGCAAAAATGCTCTATAAAAATCCTAGAGGCATAGGGTGTGATAGATGTCATGGATTAAGAGGCAAGGGAAAGATAATAGCAAGATATAAAGTAAAAGGTGAAAAGAAAAAACTCATCTCGCCTCGCATCAACAACCTTTCAAAGGAGCTTTTTTTTGAGAGTTTTTCAAAGCGGCATAAAATCATGCCAAAGTATTTTCTCACATATCAGGAGATAAATGCACTCTATTTTTACCTGCAAAGTTTTAAAAAAATTCAGAAAAAAAGGAAAAACGGTGGAAAGAAGAAGATCGTTAGAGGAGTTCGAAAAAGCAAAAAAGGTAATCCCGGGAGGAGTTGACTCTCCTGTTAGAGCTTTTAAAAGTGTTGGAGGAACACCTCTCTTTATAGAAAGAGGTGAGGGTGCCTATATCTACGATATAGATGAAAACAGATATATCGACTTTGTTCAAAGTTGGGGACCGCTTATCTTTGGACATTGTGATAAAGATATAGAGGCAAGTGTGATAGGAGCTATAAAAAAAGGGTTAAGTTTTGGCGCACCTACTACGGTTGAGACGGAGCTTGCAAGCGAGATAGTCTCACTATTTGATGGTATCGAAAAGATAAGATTTGTCAGCAGTGGAACTGAAGCTGTGATGAGTGCTATAAGATTGGCAAGAGGTTATACCGGCAGGGATGATATAGTAAAGTTTGAGGGATGCTACCATGGACACAGCGACTCACTTTTGGTGCAAGCAGGTAGTGGGGCTGTTACTTTTGGCTCTCCAAGCTCTCCGGGTGTTCCGGCTGACTTTACAAAACATACACTTTTGGCAAGATACAATGATACAACAAGCGTTGAAGAGTGTTTTAATAATTCAAAAGATATCGCTTGCGTTATCATAGAGCCGATAGCAGGCAATATGGGGCTTGTTCCTGCTGATGAAGAGTTTTTGAACTCTTTAAGGGAGTTATGCGATAAAAATGGAGCTTTGTTGATATTTGATGAGGTTATGAGTGGGTTTAGAGCAAGCTTAAAAGGGGCGCAGGGAAAAGTTAAAACAAAGCCGGATATTGTAACTTTTGGTAAAGTAATAGGTGGAGGTATGCCGGTAGGTGCTTTTGGCGCTAAAGCAAGTATTATGGATAGATTAAGTCCGGATGGTCCCATATATCAAGCAGGAACTCTAAGTGGCAATCCAGTAGCAATGAATGCCGGACTTACTGCTCTTAAGAAGCTAAAAACAGATCCAAAGCTTTATGAGAGACTTGAAACTTTGGCTTTGAGACTTACAAATGGACTAAAAGAGGCTGCAAGTGAGTGTGACATACCTTTGCAGACAGAAGTTAGAGGTAGCATGTTTGGATTTTTTTTCAATGAAAAAGAGGTAAAAAACTTTGATGACGCCTTGAAAAGCGATACTAAAATGTTTGCAAGATTTCATCAGAGTATGCTAGATGAGGGGGTATATCTGGCCTGTAGTCAGTTTGAGACTGGTTTTATCTCGACTGTTATGGATGAAGAGATGATAGATGAAGTTGTAAAAAAAGCCAAAAAAGTTTTCGGCAGTATTAAATGAGTAATAAAAAGCCAAAGTATGGCAAGATCATAGAGGGTGCCGAGCAGTTATCGCTTGGCATCTCCATGGTTGTAGCTGTTTTGATAGGTGTTGGTCTAGGTATATTTTTAAAAAACAGTTTTCACAAAGAGTGGCTTTTGTGGGTCGGAGTCTTTATAGGTGTGTCGGCGGCGATCTTAAATGTTTATAAAGCCTATAAAAAACAGGTAAAAGAGTATGATGAATTCAAAGATGATGTAAGATATAAAAATCTATATAAAGATGACGAAGATGATTAAAAGTATCAAAAAGCAGATGATTATATTTTTTATATTGGATGCTCTTTTGCTTGTATTTTCATTTTTTAAGGGTTTTTACTGGATTGTTAATTCTCAGATTGCATTTTTGAGCGCACTTTCGATAGTTTTACTCTCCTTTTTGGCTTATGTCAGAAAGATTGACAAACAGGTCTCTTTGCTAAATGAGAGTATTGATGTTGCCAAAGATTATATAGATGAGCTTGAGGATCCATATGATCTTTATGATGAAGATGCAAAAGATAAGAAAAAGAACAAACTAAAAATCTCTATGAAAAATCTCTCTCAAACAGCTAGTAGCGCACTCTCTTTTTTAAGGATACTTGGGTATATTTTTTTGGTAGCCGGTTTTTTTGCTCTGATTAAAACCAAAATGTTTTTAGTGTTACCATATATTTTAGGTATTTCGATAGTGCCAGTCGGAACTATACTTTCAGGTATCTTTGCAGCTTATAAGAGGTAACTCTAAGGTGATTTGATCCTCCTTTTGGTATATAGTCGCATGAGCACTTTTTGCCAGCTCTTTTAGGTATGTATCGTTGCTGCCGTCTCTTTTGTCACCTAAAATCGATAAGGAAAATATAGGGTATTTTTTATCTTTATAGATGATATACTCCCCTGTTGTTAGAGAGAGTTTTGTCGTAATTAGAGATGAGTTTTTAAAGTCGCCGTAGATCTTTGCAAGAAGTTTTAAAAATTTATCTAAATTTAGATAAATCTCCGGAAAAGTAGGATCCAAAAGCTTTTTATGTTCAGCCTTTGAAGTGGTCGATAAAGAACTAATGGCAAGATCTATAATGGAGTAGATATTTATCTTGGTGCTATCTTTTTCGTCAAAATCAAATGAACTACCCGGTTTTTTATAAAGTTTTATACCGATAGCATCATCATCTTTGTAGCCGACTGTAATGGCAAAAAAGCTATATTTGCCATATTCTAGATCTAGTATGGTGGTTTTAAATCCAAATGAAGCACTTGCATAGGTTGTGGCAAGTTCAAATATCTCTTTAGATGTAACAAAGCCGAGTAAAAATTGTGCCTCGGAATTTATCATAATCACTTTACCCTCTCTGTCAAAAAGTATAAAAGGGTTATAGTCAAACTCTATCCAATCTTCCAAATTTTTCACTTGCGCATCCTTTATAGCCATTATTTTATCAATTATATGCTAAAATTTATATTATGAAAATGTATCAGATCAGTGATAGCACCGTCTTAGACAACTATGTACTTGCTAAAGAGCTTATGAGATTGGCTAATATTTCTACTAACGGTTTTAGGTATTGGAAAGAGTGCATAGCTGTTAAATACTATAAGAGTAGGGTAGTTTATATACATAAAGAGTTTGTGCACCCAAAGTATAAGCATCTTGTAGCAAATTGCACAAAATTAGACGGTCTTGTTCAGTCGGCTCCATTTTGTAGATATACAAACCTATCATCTTCGCATTTAACGCTGTCAAATAGATCAAACTTACTATCAGTATTGGAGGTAAAGTTTGTAGATGGTGTAAAATTTGTAAATTTAAAAAAGTTACTCGATAGATATGGTCTTACTCAAGAAAATACGATCTATATAGAAAAATGCAAATATTTTGCCCCCCTTGAAAAAAAGATACCGCTTACCAAAAGCCTCTGTTTGGGATACTATTAGTAGAATTAAGAGTTAAGAATTGACCCGTATGTCAACAAAGTTGACATACGGATAGAGGAGTAGAGAAGAAGAGGTGTATAGGTGTAAAGGATAGAATCTAAATTTAACCTTTTACTTCTGCTATTATGGTTTTAATGTATCTATTTTTTTTATCATAAAATTCTATCCTATAAGCTTTCAAATCTTTGTATATGCTGTATCTTTTGTCTATTTTGTTTACAGGGATTA
>Ga0256840_1003908_pt1 | contig 11591 bp, 13 predicted proteins | sample 355202metaG_FD_185969 | JGI IMG/M metagenome (GOLD analysis project Ga0256840, IMG submission 185969) | Hydrothermal vent microbial communities from Mid Atlantic Ridge, Atlantic Ocean - 355-202 | ecosystem: Environmental > Aquatic > Marine > Hydrothermal vents | place: Atlantic Ocean: Mid...
GCAGGGGATTATGATGGTGGTTTTAATCATACTTTCCACCTATAAATTTCTTTAAATTGTTAAAGTTTTTTTCAAAATCAAATTTTTGTAAAACTATATCACGATTATATTTTTGTATATTCTTAATTTGAATATCACTTAACTTTAATACCTCATCAATTTTATTTTTTAAAGCTAATCCCTCTATAGATACAACAAATCCATTTACACCATCTTTAATAAGTTCTCTATTTGGAGCGATGTCAGATACAATAGGTATAGCACCGAAATACATGGCTTCAACCAAAGAGAGTGGTATGCCATCAGAAGTGGTTAACGATATAAATATTTTGCTTTTACCTACAAACTCTAAATTCTTTTCATAAGGTATAAGCCCTGTTGAATAAGAAGATAAATCTTTAAATCTTTTTAATATATTTTTAGCATACTCACTATTATCACTTCCTATTAACTTAACTTTTTTATCTGAAAAGTGATTAATCGCTTCTAAAATAGTAGGATAGTTAGAATTTGGTTTCCACTGTCTATTTGTCACAATATCAATATCTTTTTTAGGACTATAATAGTTATCCAAAAATTTAATATCTACGCCATACTGTTGTGTTAATATTTTAGGTTTTAACTTTTGAAATTTTTTTAATAAGCGAGAAGTCATCGTTTCAGATACAGAGACTAAAGTATCAGCTTTATGAAATATATATCTAAAGATTAATGAATAGATAATATTTCTATTCATATCTATCATAACATCACTACCAGGAAGGAATATTACCAATTTATCTTGTTTTCTTTTTATCAAAGCAGCTATTAACCCATAGCTACTTGTATAGTGTGCATTAATTATATAGGGATTAACTTTGTTTAAAACTTTATAAAAATTCAAAATATTTTTTAAATACTTTAATCCATTCCCCCCAGTTGAATTAATATTTTCTGAAAAAATAAAAGATTCATCGTTTGATTTATCTCCTAGTCCCGACAATCTAGTCTCATAGCCTAAAAAACTCCACCCTTCAATCCATTTCTTTGTATGTATTGAATAAGGGTCAGCTAATACTAATACTTTTTTACGCTTCACAAATTTTCTCCACAATATAGTTTTCTATCTCTCTAAATTCATATTCGCCTATTATTTCTAATAGTCTCTTGTTATTAGAAGTAGAGATTTTCAACTCTTCTCTGTCAATACTCTTTAACGCTATTTCAATATTTTTATTTCGTAAATAATCTAAAATATTTTTTAAAGATTTACCTTCTCCTATACCTACATTCAAAACTGGTATATTTTTACAATTCAAAACTTGTTTATAGATATAAACAACATCATCAATGTGAATATAATCTCTAATCCCATTTCCATTATTGACCAATTGTAATACTCTATTCTCTTTATAGGCATTAATAATTTTAGAAATAATAGAAAAAGAATCATTTCCTCCATACATATTAAAAACACGTAAAAGTGTATAATCTATCTTATTATCTTTAGAGAATTTTTCAATCAACTTTTCATTACTCACTTTAAGAGAAGCATGTAAATTTAAAGGTTGCAGCACATCATCTTCTGAACAAAATATGTTATTACCATAGACTGAACTACTACTCGTATAGATGATTTTATTAACTTTGATTTCATGGTTTTTAATATAATCTAAAACTTTTGCAGTTACGCCAATAGATTTTTCAATATACTCCCTCGGACTACTTAAATCATTTAGGCGACTTGCTGTTTGAAAGTTATTAAAAATAATATTGAAAGATTTATCTTTAAAAGTTTGTAACTGCTTTAATTCACTCTCAATAGTAGAAGAGGACAATAACACAACATTTGATAACTCTTTCATTAGTTTTTCAGAGAGGTTACTTCTTTTTCCGATAATAATAGTCATCGCTTAACTTTTCTTAAGATTTTTTTCATTCTATCAATCCATATCAGTTTAGCAATATTTTTATAAAAACATGGAACATAGTTAAATGCATTCTCTTTGACAATAAATTCTAATATAGCTAAGTTTGCTTTCGTTGTTTGCTTATGTTCTATTGTTCTATTAGAGACCGAATTTTTCAAAATACGATAAATTAATAATTTTTCTGAAAAATAAAAATATTTGACTTTTTTATTATGCAAAAGATGTAACCATTGTCCTAAATCTTCAACCGAAACAAGCTCTTTACTCTCCGAAAAATCTCTTAGTAACTCTTTTTTTACCATAACCGATGAAGTTGCAATAAACTTATTTTTAATTAAATCACAGACGGTGACTTTCTTATCATACTTTTTAAAAAAAGTCACTATTTTATATTTATTATCTATTGGATTAGACAGTTCATCTACAAACATACTGTTTGTAGATGAAAAAGTAATATTATGCTTTAACATATACTCTAACTGTTTCTCCAATTTATCATTACTCCACAAGTCATCAGCATCTAAAAAAGCAATATATTCACCATTTGACTTTTCTATCCCAATATTTCTAGGTCTTGCTGGACCACCACTATTAGCGTCTAGTTTTATCAAATTAATTCTATCATCATTAAAAGAAGTAATAAGTTCACAACTTTTATCACTAGAACAATTATCAATAATAATCATTTCCCAATTCTTATATGTTTGATTTAATACACTATCTATAGTTTCTAAAATAAACTTTTGGGCATTATGCATTGGAATTACAATAGAGATGAGTATTTTACTATTATTCATAATGTACCTTCTAATCTCGAAAAAATATTATTTATCTCATTAGTTAAATGGTTCTCTAAGTTAATAGAAACTTTTTTTAACAATTTTTGATTATCTATAAAAAGCGTTTTATACTCTTTTTTATCTTTAATATTAATATCAATTTTTATCTCAAAATTATATCTATAAGTATATTCTCTTTTAATTAATTCTGCTAACTCTATAAGCTCTATACTCTTTCCCTGCGAAAGGTTATAAACGTCATTATCATTTTTTATGTTAGAGATAAATTGTTCTATAATATTAACGACATTTCCCATCCAAATAAAATCTTTTTGAATCTTTCCATTACTTTTTAAGATAATTTTTTTCTTTTCAAAAGCAGATTTTACCAAATCATTCAAAATCAAATACCATTTATCTGTATTTAATTTTTTAGGAGCCCCATAACTGTTGGTTAATCTAAAAATAGTATAATCAAAACTATTTTTAGAGGCAAATTGTTTTACATAATACTCTGCAAATAGATGTGTCATCGCATAATCATTTTGAGGATTTAAACTTGATAATTCATTAATGTTTCCTTCAGCCACACCATAAACATGGACTGTACTCAAATATATAAACTTTTTTAATTCTATAGAACTTAAGACTTCAAGTAGATTTCTTGTTCCTAAAGTATTTATCTCTAATGCTTTTTTAGGATAGTCCTCTAAAAAGAATTCATTAAAACTTGCCAGATGAATACAGTAATCAAAATTTATTGTTAATTTTTCTTTTAAAAGGTTTAAATCAGTAATATCTGCTTCAATTACGGTATAAGAAAGATTTTTCAATTTAACTTTTTCTTTACGCGTTAAAATATAAACATCATAATTCAATTCACAAAATCTTTGACTAATCCAACTGCCTAAATTACCTAAGCCTCCTGTAATAAGTATTTTACCACGCATAAGATAGTTTTTCTAAATCCATATTCATTGCCTCTACAGGGTCATGCTCAATAGATGCCAAATTTAAGAGTAAATTATGCTCATCTAAGCCTCTAAATGCCATCCATAAACCTGCTTTAACGGTTAACCTTTGATAATTACTTTTAGCTAACACAACACTAAAAAATGCTTTCATCACTTCATCATAAATAACAAACTCTATCTCTCCCATCGGAACAACCAAGTTCAGAGTCATTTTGGTGTGCTTTTTCCAACCCTTAATATCATTTTTGTTAACAGTAGAAAAATAAGCCTCTCCAAAGCCATCAAAACCATTATCACTCTTTTTCATAGCATGAAAGATATTACCTTTAGGATTATCTATCTGTTTTAAGGGTGTTAAGATTACTCCGTCCATTGTAAGTTTTTTTCCCTTGCCATATTTTCATATTCTTCAAGCTGTTCTAGCGTTTTTTCATAAATATTTTTATCTTTTTTATAAAAATTATAATACCACTCACTAGTAAATCTAATAGTATCTTTATACTCTAAGTTAGCTTGCCATTTAAGATGAAAAAGTGCTTTGTCACAATTTAGTTTTAACAATCCTGCTTCATGAAAAGGAATATTATCAGTTACACTAAAAGCATCATCTACATTAGTAAAATGCCAATAGCTACTTAAATCTTTAAGTAGTTGCTCTACTGTATGGTTTTGTTCAGCTCTTGGACCAAAATTAAAAGCCTCTCCATCTAAAGATTCATCAACATATAAAGCTTCTCCTAGATTTAAATATCCACTTAACGGTTCAAGTACATGTTGCCATGGACGAGTTGCTTCAGGACTTCGTATCTCTACAGATTTACCTTTACTCCAAGCTTCCATACAATCAACAACAATTCTATCTTTTGCCCAATCTCCACCACCAATAACATTTCCTGCTCTTCCAATAGCAATTTTAATATTACACTGCTCATCTTTAAAAAATGAATGATAATAAGATTTTATGATAAGTTCAGCAGCACCTTTACTGCCACTATATATATCTTTTCCACCCATTTTATCATCTTCTTTATATCCCCAAACTTGTTCTACATTGTCATAGGCTTTATCACTTGTAATAATAATCGCTGTACATTTATGATTTGAGATTTTAAGGGCTTCTAAAATATGTGCTGTCCCCATAACATTTGAAGATATTGTTTCTATTGGGTTACTATATGAGGTAGAGACAATAGGTTGTGCAGCAAGATGAAATAGAAATTCAGGTTTTTCTTCTGAAATTATTTTAATAACTCTCTCTAAATCTCTAATATCTTCTTGATAATGTTTTATTTTATCTTCTAGCTTTAACTCTTCAAACATAGAAGGAGTTGTAGGAATATCTTTTGAAATTCCAACTACATTAGCACCAAGTTTCAACAACCATGTTGTAAGCCAACTTCCCTTAAAACCTGTATGTCCTGTCACTAAAACTTTTTGATTATTATATATATTATTAAACATTAATCTTTCCAAACTTTCCATAATGCTTCATTTCTATCCCATAATTTATTTAAATCATTCTTATCTTTAAGACTATCCATAGGTTTCCAAAAACTATTATGCTTATAAGTAAAAATCTCTCCATCTTTTGCTAATTTTTTTAAAGGTTCTTGTTCAAAAATAGTAGATTCTTCATTATCTATATAATCAAATACTTTAGGTTCACAAATAAAGTACCCTGCATTTATCCAACTTCCATCGCCTTTTGGTTTCTCTTTAAACTCTTGAACTTCATTTGTTTCATTATCTATATTTAAAGCACCAAATCTTCCATCTGGTTGTGCTGAAGTCATTGTTAGTGCTTTTCCATGACTTTTATGAAATTTAACCAACTCATTTATATTTATATCTGCTACTCCATCACCATAAGTAAGCATAAAAGGTTCATCGCCCACAAACTTTTGAGCCTTTTTAATCCTAGCACCTGTCATGCTATGTAAGCCCGTATCTAAAAGCGTAACCTTCCAAGGTTCACTCGAATTATTATGAACCTCCATTGAGCCATCTTTCATATCTATTGTTACATCACTTTGATGAAGAAAATAGTTTGCAAAATACTCTTTAATATAATAACCTTTATAGCCAAGTAATACTACAAACTCGTTAAAACCATACTGTGAGTATGTCTTCATTATATGCCATAAGATTGGTTTACCACCTATTTCAACCATTGGTTTAGGACGGATATCTGTCTCTTCACTCAATCTTGTTCCAAAACCACCTGCTAATAGTAATACTTTCATCTATTTTTTTCCTTTACATTTAACTCAAATACATTGACAATATTCTCTTCATCAGGCTCAATAAAAAAATTATCTTTATACCAACTAGATATTTTTTCTATTTCATCTAAATTATTTTTTCTATATTCCATAAGCTTATTATATACTTTTTTAATATCATTTTTAGTAAAAGCAATATCCCAAATTTTACCTTGCCCATAATCTACTAATGGATTAGCTGTTAAATTATCTTGACTTGCAATAATAATAACAGAAACACCACAAGCAACAGCTTCAACACATGTTCCCGATGCTGTTCCCATGACAACTTGTGCATCTTCAAAAAGTTTATAAATATTATCATTGGTAACTTTAATATTTAATGGCAAGATAGCAAATGTATCTATATTGACAGCTGGATGATTTTTAAAAAGTACCTCTTTATATTCACTAACACTCTCTAGCATATATCGCGTATCTTTCTCTATATATGAACCTAAAATTAAAATTTTTTTGCTTTCTTCTATTTCCTTGAACTTAAAAATATCATTATATCTTAACGAAACACCAACAGCATATTTAACTTTTTTTCTATCTTTTACATAATATTTCCCATTAACGAAAACGTTATGAGCAGATGAGTTCATCTCAAAATCTACATCATCTACATAGGCATTAAAATATGTTTCATAATTTAAATAAAATTGACAAGCAGATAACTCTATATGCTTATTTGTTTTTCGTATAGCATAATTAAAACTTCTCTCTATTACTTGGAACTCACTCCACGAATATATTTTACTGATAGTATCTATTTTTGCTAAATTTCTACCCAAAATATATCGTGTAAATGCATCAAAACTTTGCTGTTTAATGTCGTCTAGTAAAGCTTTATTGAATATTACATCAATGGCTTTTTCTTCTTTTTGTAATAATCTTAATGTTTTAAACGGATAAAGTAAAATTAATTTAAATAAAATCAAAAAATCAAAAAAAGTCAATAGCTCATATTCAAATATAAACTCTTTTGGGTCATCATTAATAATTTTAAAAAACTTAATCAACTTAAAAGGGTTTTTCCCAACATTATATAGTCTTAATAAGATGACATATTGAGCATTATACTTTTCAAATATTTCATATATGCCTGTAAAATATTTTTCATTAAACTTATTATCTTTTATAGTATTGTCAACTAAAGCAAAAGTATCAACAACTATGTTCAACTCATTTTTTCTTCTTTTTTTATAGACAATTTTATAAATCACAAATGCAATAAAATAAGAAAATAAAAGATAAGATTGTCTTAAATAAAAGTTAAAACTATTTTTTATAAAAAGCGTATATCTATTATATTTCTCTTTTTTATGACTAAAAAAATTCAATGGAAACTGCGTTGCATAGGGATTTTTTATCAAAGTTGTATTAATAACAGTATATAAATCCCACGGACTATTTTTCTTAATGTTATCTAGGTAGCTATGAAAGAGGGTTTTGTTTTTTTGATATGATTCTTCTAATTTTTTAGGGTTCATAAAGAAAAATCCTTAAAAGTAGAGATATAATTGTCGTACTGCTTTAAAGAGATATTATTGTATCCATAAAAACTAATAGCATTATCAACAGAGGCATTATAATCAGTAATAGCATCACCTATTAAAATAGTTTCATTTTTTTTATAACCATATTTTTCTAAAGTATTTTTCACTAAAACAGATTTTTTCGTTGGACTTCCATTAATGCTTATGAAATATCTATCTAACTTAAAATATTGGCATAATTCATTTAGTTCTTTATCTTCTGCACCTGAAACAATGTGAAAATTATAATTTTTATGATTTTTTTCTATAAATTCTATACTATCTAAAATCAAATTATGGCTATCAAAAAGATTTTCTGTAATAATTGTGGCAAATTTTTTAGCTAATACTTCTACCTTATCATCTAAAATATTCTTATTTAAAATATCTTCATAAAAATATCTAATTTTTTCAAACCTAGAAACACCCCCATTTCTATAGTGATAATCTTCTATTAAATCTAAATATTTTTCATCATACTCTTTAAAAAGTTCTTTAAACCCATTACCTTTTATCTTCATGCTATCTAAGATAACACCATCAAAGTCCCAAAGTATCGTCTTAGTCATCTAAAATTCCAAATACAGTACAAGGCAAACCGTCACAATGGGCTATGCGTAAAGGAGAGACAATAAGCTCTTTTAGTTTGCTATTTTTATCTATATCTCTTAAATCCATATCTTCTAAAAGTAATATTGGACTCTTTGGGTTTAAAAAAGCTCTATGTGCCTCTCTACCTAACATTCTATTGGCAAAACTTGAAACTGAAATAGAATCAAAACCAATCACACGAATTTTAGGAAAATTCTCTCTTAGATAATAGGCAACCTTAGGGTCAAAACCATAATTTTTACGCCAAAACTCCTCATCATCACGTCTGTGACAAATACCTGTTTTGACAATTAAAAGTTCATATCCAATATCTTCTATATCATTTAATAGTTTTATTAATTCATCATAAATAATAATATCAAGAGGTTCAATCGTTAAAGTAATAATTTTTTTAAAAGACCAAAAATTAGCGTCATAACTCTCAATGGTTTGTCCCTCTTCAAAAAAATGATAAGGCATATCTATATGTGTACCAATATGTACTGTTGTAGAGATGCTAGTGTCATTGGCTACATCTCCTTTAGATATATCACTTTTTTTAACTTGTTCAAAGCTATTTCTATCGCCATAAGTCGGTGTATTACTATCTAATATATGAGAAAGAAAAATCATTCTTTTCCCAACTCTTTATGAATCTCTTGAATACATTCCAATAATCCTTGTCCTAAGTCAATATAGGGATTGGCTGTCAACTTTTTTGCAACAGTTGGATTATACGAATAAGGAGTAATCTTATAGTGACCCATATTATTATCTGAAATCTGTTTTACATCAAGTCTATTTTGCATTATTTCATTTATCATTGTAAGCAGTTCGATTCTTTTTAATCTTTCTGTGCCTGTAAGAATGATATGTTGATTTTCAAACTGCTCATCTTCTAAAATATCCACAGATAATTTTGCTGTATCAGCTGCGTGTATATACTCTCTTAAATCTTCGCCATCGCCTTTGTAATGTAACTCTCCACACTCAATAGCACCTTTTAAGAGATTATAAATATAGTTGTTATGACTGGCTCTTTCTCCATATATTGACCCATATCTAATGACCGTATATTTTAAGCCATATCGTCCAAAATACTCTTCTGTAAGTTTCTCACTTGTCTGTTTACTTATGCCATAAAATGACCCCTCACTACTTAAAGCATAAGCCGAACTTGCATAGACAAAGCGTTCAATATTCCCTTGTTTTCGACAAGCTTCTAAAATATTAAGGTTTCCCATCACATTGATATTCATCGCATTAATCGGGTCATGAATGGCATCATCAAGATTGGCAATGGCTACAAAATTATAGACAATATTGACCCCTTTAATCGCCTCTTTTATATCTTGCATATTCATAATATTTATCTCTATAAATTTTTGATTCTCTTGAATATATTTTGATTTAAAAATATCTGCAACAATAACTTCATAGCCTCTTCTACTCAACTCATCTGCCACATAAGAGCCTAAGAAACCACTTCCTCCAAATATAATTACTTTTTTTTTCATAACTTATAAAACTCCACTAGATGTTTAATGGCACTCATTCCCATAGCCTCTACTGCTTCTTGTGCATTGCCCCCAATATGAGGTGTACAAATAAGGTTAGGCAACTCTAAAAACTCCCTATCAGTAGGTGGTTCTTCAACATAAGCATCAATTCCAGCCCCTGCAATAATACCGTTTTGCAAAGCATATTTCAAATCCTGCTCATTGATAAGCCCACCTCTTGCTGTATTTAACAGATACGCTGTTGCTTTCATCATTTTCATCTCTTTAAGACCAATAAAATTAAAGGTACTTTCATCTTGAGGGGTATGTATGCTTATAATATCTGCTCTTTTGTAAAGTTCCTCTTTGGAAACCTCTTCCAGATTGTGTTCTTTATAGTAATCCTCTTGATTTATAATGTCATTAACCAAAATTTTACAACCAAAAGGCTTCAAGAGTCTAACAAGTTCTTTTCCTATATATCCAACGCCAATAATTCCAACAGTTTTTCCACTAAGTTGAAAACCTCCATTTTTATTCCAAGTGCCATTTTTAAGTTCGTTACTTGTTTCAAATAACTTACGAGAAAACATCAACATAAACCCAAGTGCCATCTCTGCCACACTTAGTCTGTTAACCCCTCCAGTCCAACCAATTTTAACATCTCTCTTTAAACAAGCAATTTTGTCTATGTTATTCAGTCCAACACCATATTTAGAGACTATTTTAAGATTTGGACACGCTTTTAACACCTCTTCATCAATAGGTTCAAGCCCAACAACAAGAGCCTCTGCATCTTTTATAAATGCTATCAATTCCTCTTTGTTAAACCGTTTACCCTCTAGGTTTAACTTTGCATTAGGAAAATATTTATATATCTCTTTTTGTAAAACTTTATTTTTTGAAAATGATGGGGATGTTGCTATTATGTTCATCAATTAATCCTTACCTAATATTTTTTTAAAAGTATTAAAATCATCAAAGGCATCCTTTTGAATAATCATTTTTAACTTTTTTCTTGAAAAATTCCACCATTGAAGCTTTTTCAACCATTCTATCTCTTGTTCTTCATATCTATATCTTAAAACTTTTGCAGGATTACCCACCACAATAGCATAAGCAGGTACGTCTTTTGTTACAACTGCACCAGCACCAATAATTGATCCATCATCAATCATAACACCTTTTTTAATAACAACATTAGCACCAACCCAAACATCATTTCCTATTATCGTTTCAATATTATCTTTTTTATAATTTTTATAACCCTCTACAAACTCTCCACTATGTTCATAAAGATAAAAAGAGTGTGTACTAACATCTGTGTTATGCTCCCATAACCCAATATAACATCCATTTGCAATTGAACAAAATTTTCCTATTTTTGTTTTATTAACAATGGAATATTGAGAAACATAACTATATTTACCTAAGCGACTATGCTGTACCTCTGCATAATCTTTAACTCGTGCATAAGATTTTAAAGTAGAGTTTGAGACTTTTGCACAATTTGAAATAGTAGCTTTATTTGATAATTTATTTTTCATTAATCCACTCAATCATTTTTTGAAGTCCATCTTCAAATCTTATTAACTCTTTTTTATATAATTTTTTTAGAAGTTCATTATTGGCATATATTCCAAATTGGTCACCAGGTGTTCCATCTGTTATCATCACTTTTTTATGACCCTGAGTATATTTCTGAATTAAATCTAAAATATCTTTTACCCTTGTTTTCTTTCCTGTACCAACATTTATAATAGAATTTTTAAATTGTTCATTTTTAGAAGCCTCTATTGTAATATCAACAACATCATCAATATAGATTAAATCTCTAAAGCGATTTAAATCTCCTTTAACTTCAACATCTTTAAATTTATCATCTAAAAACTGTTTAAGATAAATACTAACCATTCCTTGTTTCATATTTTCTAAATTTTGTCCAACACCATAAACGTTAAAATATCTTAACGCAACAAAATCAATATCAAACTGCTTTGAAAAAATATCCATATACTTTTCACTTGCTAATTTAC
>Ga0256840_1003909_pt1 | contig 11590 bp, 19 predicted proteins | sample 355202metaG_FD_185969 | JGI IMG/M metagenome (GOLD analysis project Ga0256840, IMG submission 185969) | Hydrothermal vent microbial communities from Mid Atlantic Ridge, Atlantic Ocean - 355-202 | ecosystem: Environmental > Aquatic > Marine > Hydrothermal vents | place: Atlantic Ocean: Mid...
ACTCTAAAAACTTTTGGCACAAAAATGGCACAAGACCTAAAATGAAAAAGGCTTAGCGTGAGCTAAGCCTTTGAAAAATATGGTGGGCCGTGAGCGATTCGAACGCTCGACCAATTGATTAAAAGTCCATTTATAGCATTAACTATAACTAACAATAATATACATAACAATAACTTAACCTGTAGCACAATAACTATAAGTAACAATAAATTACTATGGGCTGGGCAAAAGCTGGGCAAAAAAAAATTAAAGAAAATCTAATTATCCGTTAGGATACTTGCCAAACCATTTTTTAGAGAATGACATTATTTCTTTGTATTCCATGTTTTTAAAATCAAATAAAGCCCTTCTTTTAAAAGCCAGTATGGTTTTAATATCTTCTTCAATTTCAGGTGTTGTTCCGTTTTTTTGAGTTAAACGAAAAATATTACCTTGAATTGAAGAAACTACCCCTGCTGCAACATCGGTTTCCATGTGAGATAACATAATAAATCCTTTGGTGACAATATGATCTTTAGCCTAACTACAATCCATGAATTTTCTTAATTGTTTTATGCTGGTTCGTGGAATAGGCCATTTACTTTTCCCAATAAAGCTTTCCTGATAGGCTTTAGTTCTCCACGGTGTAAATGTTAATTTATTATTCTTCGTGGTAATAACGTATCTCGTTTCCCTCTTCGCTAATTGATAGAATCGAAAACCTTCACCAATTAGTTTAAGAGTCTCTTTAACATTTAATAGCATCCCTTTTTTCTCAAAGCTGATAAATATTACTTTGTCATTTTCATAGGCATTCAATCTTCTATTAGACATATTTGGTGGTGAGCTACACACAATGCTTTCTTTGCTTTTTAAGGTTTCCCATTGGGCTTTTTGCTTATTGTTCGAGCAAGAAGTCAAACTAGCTGCCATAAATATTATTAAAAAAAGTTTCATTTCAATATCTCTCCTTTATTTCAATCGTCGTAAATTACTCAAATAGCCCTGATGTATCCTCTGCATCATTGACTTGTTCATCATAGTCTTTTTTAATATTTATCAATATAGCCCTGTGAACCACATTAAATCTATCAAATACTAATTTTGTTACTACACCGTCTGAATGTTCTTTATCTAATTGATTCCATTCTTTCGTAGATATGCCGTAAGTTTCAAACTCATCTCTCTCATATTTATCAAGTGTATAGTCATTCCATATTGCTTTGATCTTAGGAGACACCTGCCCTATTTCTATATTGATCTCATTAAGCATTAACCATAAAGCATACTCTGGAAATACTGAACATACCTCACTTAAATAACTTGCTCTTGGATCAGTTCCTTTGTTTTCTATGCTCTCTATTGTTCTTTTTGATACACCAGTTATTTTAGAAAAGTCACCTCTCCCTAAGCCCTCTGCTTCGCGAATCAGTCTAAGTTTCTCGTGTGTTTTTTTCTTTCGCATATTTAATAACAGCTTTGCTTGACTATACTCATATTTAAGTATAGTGTTCTTTGGTACTCATATATGAGTATATGTTATTTTACATTAGGATTAATTATGACAGAACCAAACACAAATCTCGACATTACAACAACACCAGTCTTCGTTCCAATTATGACCCGAGAAAAATTTTCAGAAGTATCAGGGGTTGAAATAGGCGTTTTAACAGGTTGGATTAATCGCGGATACATACAAACGATAAAACATGGTAAACGACGATTGATCAACATCGCATCCATGACACGAGATTGCACTTTATAAAACAAGTCCAAATCGCTGTTAATTACCCTTACAGCGTAAACAAAGTCCTGCATAACTTGTCCTTCTTTATTGAGTAACTCCGTTCAACTGCAAACTCAATATTGAATTGATCAACAGGCGCAGGCATTTAATTTACTAAAGGGTTACTTAAAAGGTGAAACATGAAAACACAAATGCAAATAGAAATCATCGGTGCTGAACGCTTCGATATAAACGGCACAAAAATCGCAAAAATGTACTTACTACAAGATGCAGATGCTACTAATCCAAATACAGTAGGTCGCTCGGTAATGGGTGCTAAGTGTGATTATGACTTACTCGACAAAATGCAAGGACTAAGCTACCCCTGCAAAATAACAGCTACTGTACAAATCGTTATGGGAAAAGGTAAAGCTACAACCCTTCGAGTCGAAGATGTAGAAGTACCACCACAACACTCTGCAAAAAAAGCGGCTTAATTGCAATGCGTTATCCACGCTTAATACACAGTGTAGACACCATTAAAAGTGTCGTAGCTGTGTGTTAAGGGTGGGTAACCAAGTCATATCTAAATATATGAAAATATTAGTTCTTACCTGTTCCGACCCAACAAAAGTTGGTCACATACAAGGTCATTGCCCTTACAACAAACGCTCATGGCAAGAACTGGAAATACCCGATATTACTTTTTGGGAATCCCTTATTACAACTTTTTCATCAGAACATTTTGCAATGATTGTTTTAGGCTCAATGACTGCTTTGGCAACTGGGTTTGGTGTGGGGCTTATTGTCAATATGGTAAGGCGTGGTAGAAATATCATTTAAACATCTGGGTGTACATAGTATGAACAAACAAGATATTTATTTAATTTTGATTATTTTCTCTTGGTTATTTTTTGTTTTTCTTTTTTCGTATTCAGTTGGTGTATTTAAAAAGAATAAAGATGATTAATATTTTTTCATGTTGTTTTAAGTAGCTGGACAACATGAGTTTTTAAACCTTCTTACAGCTACAAAATTAAGGAGTTTCTAAAATGAAACAATTTAAACAAGCACTAAAGTTCGGCTCTACAGCACTTGCTGTTGGTCTAGTTGGTACTACCCAAGTATGGGCAGAAGCTGATGCAACTGTTACAGCAGGTATTTCAGGCGCAATCACTAATGCAGGTGATACCGCTAAAGCAGTAGGCATCTTGCTAATTACAGCAATGGTTATTGTTATGGCTGTTACATGGGCTATGGGAATGCTTCGTAAAGGTAAAAACGGTTAAACGTGCTATTTACCATCATCCTAGGATTTAGCTTTGTAACAGCTTTTACAGTTGGGTTGTTTATCGCATCCCAATAGCGAGAAGGGAGGATAAAACCTCCCTTTTTTTAATACTATGAATTTACTCTCAAAAACATTATTAACTATCATCATCACATTAAGCATAAATACTGCTACTGCTGATAAATACCTGTATCAATTAACAGTCTGTGGTGACTACATTCATTCAGATAATATTTATGATCTTGTAAAAGCAACTAAAAAATCTTGCTTCATAACATTCGGCAAATCATACGGTACTGGGTTCAATATTCTGGATGGTCGCTACTTCATCTATTACATTCACAAAGATAAAAATAAACCTAAGTATGACTTTTTCTTAGTTAAGAATGAGAAAATTAAAAAAGCATACTCATTATGCAAATCAAAATGTTTAAAAAACAGTAAGAATATAAGCGTTTACTCACCAAATAAATGTGAATGCTATGGCTCATAGTCGTTTACTAATTATCGTATTTCTAATCATCACAAGTTCTGCTAATGCAGTTGAATTCGTGAATGATGAATATCTTTCATGCCCGATATTAACTACCACTTCGTTAAAATATTCAAACCTTCAAGCATCAAGCTATTCCAAGAATGGCATAACAACAACATTTAGCTTTACTGGTCAAATGTACAATGATGTATCAAGCTTGGTTAATGGTGTTGAATCAACAATATTAACTTCATATCAAGCAAGCATAGCAAATGACGTTGTAATAACTTATCAAGCCGAAAAGTATTATGCTGGTAACACGAACACCTCGGGGAAATTACATTTTACTTACAATGTTAGCTCGGTAAGTGCTGGTTATTCTGAATCTCTCCATTATCACTACATCTTTTTTACCTATGAATGTTTAGAAAATGTTTGCCCTGATGGATTCCCTTCTGACCTATTAGGTTATACAGGCTGTGATCGACCATACCTAAAACAATGCTCTGATAATTCCTACGCACTGCAAACCGCTAATTGTCCTGTTACATATACGAATCAAGAATGTGATAGTGAGACTACATGCTTAGAATGGTCAAGGATTCAAGGTAACTGTAATTTAGATACTGATACATATAGCTTCAATTATACTGACCCTGACAATCTATCCTTCTCATGTACAACAGTAGCAACTAATCCCGACCCTGATCCCGACCCAAACCCTAATCCTACTCTCGCCTACATCTCTGTTATTTCTGATTCAGCAATTACGCAAGCTATAGAGCAATTAAGACAGCAAGTATTAGAGTCAGCTACCAGAACTGATCAAAGAATACATGATGAAACAGCATCATTAAGGTCAGGATTACAATTCACAATAGAAACTTCAAGTGGCTTTATTCGTGACAGTTTAAGTCAAAATAGAGCAGATGCCGTTGCTAATGCTGATCGTATAATTAACTCAATTGCAGGTTTAAATAACAAAATTGGTCAACTTGGTGATGGTAATACTATTAACGCCAATAACATTATTGATTCCTTGGAAAACCTAGGTGCTGGTAGTGTGTCCGTTGACCTAACCAGTCTCGAATCCAAGACAGATACCTCTAATCAACTTCTCACTAATATAAAAGATAACCTTACAACAACTGCACCAACAGGTGAAGTAACAGATTTTCCTGATTCTGAAACAGAATTGAATGCTAAAAAACAAGAGTTTAGCGATTACCTAAACACTCAAACAGATAGAGTTACTGCGCTCTTCGATATTAATAATATTTCATTTGCAGGAGCAATGCCTGATATGAGCTTTCAAATTCTTAACAATACTTTCACTGTAGACACCACTTGGATTGAGTACATTCTTGTTTTTCTCGGTGTTCTTGTTGTTCTTTGGGCTTATTACGATGCCCTCATTATTGTATTGGGTGGTTGATATGCAAGATATTATAGATTTACTTACTAATGCTTGGAACTCCTTTAAAGAGCTTCTATCGGACTTCGGCACATTTCTAGTAAACAGTTTCTTAACAATGATAATAGATACCATGATGTGGTCTGGTGAACTAGCTTTTAATCTATTCAGTACTTTAATAAATGGTCTAACGCTTGATTCAAAAATAAATGCTTATGCCACTCAACTTCACCCTTCAATTGGCTATGTCTTTGATGCTCTAAACATAGCAACTTACATACAAATCATAGTCGCTGCTTACATCACAAGAATAGTTCTTAAAATGACGATGCCATTCTATAAATAAAGGAGAATTGATATATGCCTATTAATAAATATTACGGCAAACCGAAAGACCAAAAAACATTAAGTAAAATTCCTTCTTTACAGCCAAAACTCCAACTAAGTAGTTTTAATTATTTGAAGTTAATTTTCATACATCTTCTTTTTATTGGTTTACTTTTACACGTTATCGTTGGTCTCATAAATCTTGAAATTCCTTATCAATTTATTTTTGATGTAATCCTCATTTTATTAGCTACTTTCCTTGGTCTTTTTTTGTCTATACGAGGATACATTAGAGCATGGCTATAAATCTTCACTATGGTCCGCCTGGAACTTATAAAACATCTGGTGCAATCCTTGATGATTTACCAAAGGCATTAAAAGGCGGTCGCGTTCTTATTACCAATGTCCGAGGTTTAGATGATGCTTCTAAGCTAAAAGAAGCATACAAAAAACAAAAGAAGTTTTTTAAGTCCTTATATTCAGTATCAGAAGAATTTACGGTTATTCACTTTGATACAAGAAAGGTTGAAGATAAGGAAAAATTACGTCGTTTCTTTCATTGGGCACCCCAAGATGCTTATTTTATTATTGATGAAATAAATACAATATTTAAAAAAGAATGGCGCACTAAAGATCTCGATAGATTTAATCTTCACTCTGGCAAGCCAGAAGAATTGACCAATCCTAATAACTTCCTTACAGATCGAAATGGTAATGCTGTTTTTGATGTTGATAATAATCACATTATAAGACCCCAAAACCTTACAGAAGCATTAGAGATGCATCGCCACTATAACTGGGACTTCTCTCTTACTTCCCCTTCTTACAAAAAATTTCATCCTGTATTCCATGATGTAGCAGAAGTAGCCTTTAAGCATATTAACAGGGCTGTAATAGGTGTAGGTGGTTCGTATTGGGAGTATATGCACCTTGCAACTAATACAGGTAATTCTAAGGCAGATATATTGCAACAACGTGTAAGAAAGATACCGCAATTTATATTCAAGCTTTATGGTTCTACTGCTACTGGTGAAGTTAGGGATTCATCAGCTGGCAGAAACATATTTTTACAACCAAAAATATTCCTTGTTCTTTTCTTGATTATTGGGATGTTTAGTTACGCCATCTATGAGTTAAATCGTTTAGAAATGTTTGGAGAAACAAATAATGAAAAAAATGTTAATGAAGCTATTGCGCCTAATGATACTCCTTACCAAAAAGGCACTACCCCTAATAATATTTCTTCTGGTGGTCGCCTTATTAAAACAAGCGCCACTAATGTTGTTTCTCCTACCTATTCTAATGATTATCTGGAAAGCTTTGAAATTCATCTGGCGGGTATTCTCATGGGGAAAAGGCTTATCACCCTCAAAAGAGAAGATAAGCAACGTCAAACCGATATAAGGCTACTAGTTGACCTTGGCTATTCTTTTCGTTTCCTCGATGACTGTACCGCCATTATCAAACACCCCGAATACAGAACACGCTTTATTCAGTGTGAGTTACACAATCAAGATACAGATTATTCACTACTTTCTAATGGTGAAGCAATTAAACCAGTACCAGCATCAAAGAAAGATGCGCCTCTAATTAAGAATCCATTTAAATCACCTGAAAACTGACAGGCTGGCGGACGTGGCGGTAGCAACGTCTGGCAGTTTTCAGGTGAAACAGACGTTCCTGTAACACGTCTGATTAAACAAGTTACTTATTAACAATACTTGGACAGTATTTAACAATAAACAACACAAGGGTATTTAAAAATGAAGGGTAAAAATTGGCAACGATACACATTAGAATCTTTAGAAAAAAATGAGCAATTTGAGAAAGGAAATATCTACTTTTCTGATAAACATGGTCAAGCTAATGGAACACAAGACTATTTAATTTGTGGTGCTGTTTGTGATACCTACAAACAAATATTTAAAGGAACTATTGATCATTTTTTAGATGATGCTTTTAAAGCATTAACACAAGATGGTGAAACATATATTTATAAAGATGAAATTAATAATACCAGTGCCATTCGCTATAGAAGAATGACTATACCTTGCGACTTAAAAGTAAAGCGCATGGGTAAAAATGCGCGGTATCGCTACAGTCTACAAAACTCTGAACTGGGTGTTTACATTCTTCTTGGGAGTTACTTTCAAAAAATCGATGTCGAATTCTCACATTTAAAGATTGAGTTATCTCCTCACTTTATTGCCAAAAGAACACCAAAACAAATAGATGAATTCCTATCCTCTGTAGCAGATATGCTTTTAGAAGAACCAGAAGCAACAGAGCCAGAAGTCCACCTAGCTGTCGATGTTCAAGGTTGGGAGCTTCCTGCTCACATGATAGATAACATGGTTACAAGAGCAAAGAGAATACAGTCCTATGACGGCATTTCTAGTATTGAGTTTGATACGATAGCTGAATGCGCTATTAGTTATGGGCGTGCTGAATCATTGACTTTAGGTAGCCGTAGTTCATTGCAATCTTCTTTCTATCGTAAAGATTTACAGATGCTTAAAGTAGATCAGGTAGATTATTACCATGAAAAATGGGGAGAGTACACGCTAGGCTCTTACGACCCTGAAAAATCAGTTACGCGCATAGAGTTTAGATTCCATCAGAGCGTTATCAAGCAGTTCTCTACAGGGCTAGATAAGCCTTTAACCACTTATTCACAACTCTGCAAATACTTCACCAATCTTTGGAAGTACGCTTTAAACGCTAACCGCTATATGTATGATAAAGAATACGTGCATCCTGTCTGGCAGATGTTTTATGAAGATATTGTATTCACCTGTGAAGAACAGCCTATTGAATTCAAAAGAGTGCAGGCTAAAACTGATACTACTGCCATTTCAAGGCAAATTGCTAATGCTTTAGGCAACTTAATCACTATGTACTCCTCTCGTACCACACTTACACCCGAGGAAATTGCAAAAAAAATATACCAGGCGGACTTTTTTCCTATTATTGAAAGTCACTTAAAAGATAGAAATATGAGAGTTCCTATATTCCTTAACCACATAGTGGAAAAAGTTCGTGATCGACGTACTTGTGGTAAATACGCTTTAACAGGTTGATAACTTATGCCTACTAAAACTAACAAAGGTTGGCGTGTTGATTTTCGTCCAAGGGGTGAAAATTCAAGACGTTATAGAAAAACTTTTAAAACAAAGTCAGAAGCTTTGAGTTTTAAAAACCATATCTTATCTAACTACACAGATGACTGGAATCATACAAAAAGAGATACACGTCATTTGTCCGAGCTGGTAGAGCATTGGTTTAAAAATTATGGAATATCACTTAAAACAGGCAAAAACCGTCACCAAGTGCTAGTTCGGTTATCAGCTTCTTTAGCTAACCCTGTTGCTTCAAAACTTGAGGCAACTACCTTTGTTTACTATAGGTCGGAGCGTTTAGGCAATGGAATTTCACCGCATACTATGAATAGAGAGTTAGCTTATTTAAAAGCACTTTATAATGATTTAATTCGCTCTGGTGAATTCAAGGAAAATAATCCAGTTTCAAATATTAAATTATTAAAAGTCCAAGATACAGAGTTAGCGTATCTCACAGATGACAATATTGAAGAGCTTCTTGAGAAGTTAGACATTAGCACGAATGAAAGTGTTAAAACTGTTGCTTCAATTTGTCTAGCTACAGGTTGTCGCTGGTCGGAAGCTGAAAAGCTTACTAGCTCAAACATAATAAAAGGAAAAGTAATTTTTACTGATACTAAGTCTGGTAAAAATAGGGCTGTCCCAATAAATAATGAGCTTCTCAAGATAATTCCAAATACTCAAGGTAGATTATTTGAGTCTTGTTATTCTGCTTTTAGGTTTGCTATTGAGTTATGCAGTTTTACATTACCAGCAGGACAATTAACTCATGTACTACGTCATACTTTTGCAAGTCACTTTATGATGAAAGGTGGAAACATTCTCGTATTACAACGAATATTAGGGCATGCGTCTTTAATAATGACCATGCGCTATAGTCATTTTTCACCAGATCACTTAGAGGACGCTATAAAATTTAATCCATTATCTAGCTTTACAAACAAAGGAGAAAAAAATGAGCTTTGAAACACATATAGACTGGGAAATAAATGACCCATTTTTTAAAACAATAAGTGAAGATGAAGGTGTTATGGTTTATCACACTTTTAAGTCTATCCTCCATGACCTGATTTTTATTTGCGATGTAACATTCATACCAAAAGATAGTGGATTTGAATACACTGATACATATTATTTTGATGATATTAATCATGCTCTAACGATGGTAACTCAAGAATTTATACTGAAAAGTAAAATATCTCTTTTATCCCAAAGACACGACAATAATGATAATAATTATGCTGTTTCAGATGTAATTGAAATATCAAAAGGTAAAGATAATGAAGGTGATGTATCTTATGTTTATAGCTGTCAGAATGGAATGACATACATAGATTCTTTACATGCTAAAACCACAAAAGAAATATCTCAACTCAAAGTGATATACTATCAAAAGTAATAACCAACATTAGGACTAGTTCATTATGGGACTTTCACAAGCAACATTACAACTATCAAATCCGCGTGATTCAGATATGAAAGCAATCGAAGTTAAGGCGCTAGCTGATACTGGCGCATTGCATCTTTGTATTCCTGAGCATTTATCTATCCAGCTTGGCTTAACTGAAACAGAATCAAGAGAAGTAACAACAGCTGATGGCTCAAAACATCTTTGCCCCTACGTTGGTCCAATTCAAATTAATTTTGAAAACCGTACTTGTTTTACTGGAGCTTTGGTTTTAGGCGATGAAGTGTTACTTGGTGCTGTTCCTATGGAAGACATGGACTTAATAGTAAAACCAAGCTCTCAAACTGTCATGGTCAATCCTGAAAGCCCTAATATACCAATGTCTGTAGCTAAAGGTTTATCTTATTAATGCTTACTGAGGTAATAGAAATTGGAGATGAACTAGGCATAATATTACCTCCTTCTTATATCGAAAAATTTGATATTAAAGTTGGTGATGTTATGTATTTTGATGAAAAGGATGATTGTTTTATGCTCATACCAAGGCTAACAAAAAATACTATAGAAAATTACCTAGATCACCAGAAAGCACTCAATGAAATTGAACTCTTTATGAACGCTAAATCTCAAACCCCTCAAGGTGAACGACTAGACTTCCTAGTTTCTCTTGTTGAGGAATATGAAAAAGATATTATTTTATGAGGTACAAAAGATGACAGGCAATTATTTATTAATCGCTACTTTATTGATTACTGTTTCAGTATCAGCTAAAGAAAAACCAGTATTAAGTCCTGCTGGAACATGGGTTGGGGGAGAACCTATTACGTGTCCCGATGGTGTAATTAGAGGGGGCAAAGTATGCACTATCTCAAGATGGGGCGTATGGGTAGGTGGAACGAGGGGAGTAGCTTGCCCAGACGGAGAGACTATTAAAGGTGGGACTGAATGTGTCATTGCACCTGATGGTTCATGGGTTGGAGTAGAATAATAAAAAAGCCCACTCGAAGGTGGGCTTCACGGTGTTCTTTAATATCCAGATTCCTAGAAACCTAATTATAAACTAGGTGACAAAAACCGCGCACTACATTCTGTAGTTCCGTATATACGGTTTATGAATATAATAAAGTCAAAGTTTAAATTGTCAACTCACTCTATCTTGGATGTATCCATGAAAACATTAATTAAAGAAGCAAATTGGCAAGAGAAAACTCTTATGAGTTTCACTGATGATGGTTTAGCCAATATTGTAACTACTGTTTTATGGCAAAGTGATGATGCCTTTATCGATACCGACAGTAAATTTCTTTTTAAGATGGTATGTACACACTATTTTTCTAACCCCAATAATAAGCTTACCCTGACATTACACGGTGAGATAGGGTTTTACTTTTCAGATGCGTATAGGCTTTATGTTTACAACCTTATCTATAAAGACCTGACTGGCGAAAGCATTAAGAATGACATTTTAGAGCCAAAAGATAGCGAAGCTCTCTTTTACCAAGTAATGCTTGAATACTTTGATACTGATCATTTAGAAAGACTGTTAAAAATCATTCAAATATTAGAGATAGATTTTAAAAAAGAAAGTGATAAATATGGAAGGGTTCTATTTAAAAAGAAAAAGAAGATAGGCTTTAAATTAAGCGACTATAGAAAAAGTGCTGGGCAATAACTGGGCAATGCAGAAACAAAGAAGCCTGTAGAAAACTCTACAGGCTTGATGTATATGGTGGGCCGTGAGCGATTCGAACGCTCGACCAATTGATTAAAAGTCAACTGCTCTACCGGCTGAGCTAACGGCCCTTTTCTGCTTATTGGGAGTAGTTTTAAAACTGCTCTCAATCAAGAGAG
>Ga0256840_1003910_pt1 | contig 11580 bp, 12 predicted proteins | sample 355202metaG_FD_185969 | JGI IMG/M metagenome (GOLD analysis project Ga0256840, IMG submission 185969) | Hydrothermal vent microbial communities from Mid Atlantic Ridge, Atlantic Ocean - 355-202 | ecosystem: Environmental > Aquatic > Marine > Hydrothermal vents | place: Atlantic Ocean: Mid...
CAATTTTTCAATAAAAATGCTAATATTCAACCGAGTTTTTCTACAAACTTATTTAGGGAGTCAAAGCTCCCTAAATTATTATAACTCAGATTCCAATCTTTTCTTTTCTTGCTTATAAATCCAAATCATCGGAAGTATAATTATAGTATGAAGAAAGATTGTCAATGTCAATGGACCTTGATTTAAAGTTCCAAAAAAACTTGGAACGACATCTGTAAATTGTTCAAACATGTTGTCTCCTTATTTTATATTTCTTTCACTTTTACCAATGGTTAGTAAATCTTTTACCAAGAATAGGAAACCAATAAGTGTTACAACACCCATAACCAATCTCCAGCCTTGACTTTGAACATACCAAACAGAGTTTTGAGCCACAAAGAAACCAGCCCAAGTCGCACCCATCTGTGCTCTCTCAACGATAACTTGCATGTATCCTGCGATGGTAAGTGAAATAGTCATGCCCATAAGACCAAAAGATAGTAGAAAAATCGCCATCTTTGAACTAAATGTTGCTCTCATAACTTTAATACCATTTTTGCCCTGAACACCTATATAGAACATACCTATCAAGATAGTTGCATACGCTCCAAAAAATGCTAAGTGGCCGTGTGCCGAAGTAAATTGCGTACCATGTGTATAGATATTTATCTGTGGCAGTGTATGGAAAAATCCCCAAACACCAGCACCTAAAAAGTTTCCAAAACCATTCATTACAAACCAAGAGAATGCAGGTGTATTGTTCAGCACATGCTCTTCGTCTCCTCTAATTCCAGTCTCTTTACCCCAATCATAAATAACATGTACAAACATAGCGATAAGTGGAACAGGCTCAAGTGCAGAAAATAGTGCGCCAATCTCCCACCAATACTCAGGTGTACCAATCCAGAAATAGTGATGACCTAGTCCTAAAATACCAGAGCCAAATAGCATAGCTACTTCAATCCATAACCACATCTCAACTATTTGTCTTTTAGCACCAATCATTTTGATAAGTCCATAAGCTGCTAAACAACCTACAAATACTTCCCAAGTTGCTTCAACCCATAGGTGAATTACCCACCACCACCAGTACTGATCCATAGCGATGTTGTCTGTAAAAAACAGTCCTGCAAGATAAAGTCCAGCAAGTGCAAGCACATCTGCCATCAAAACAGTCATGATTCCAGTTTGTCTGCCCTTCATAGAGGTTGCAAATATATTGAAAACGAATACCAATACAACGACAACTATACCAATATCAGCCCATCTAGGAGCATCTATATACTCTCTACCTTCAGTGATTAGCCATATAGTTGATTCTGCTGCTGGTCCTACTTGTATAAATACAAAAACTAGAACAACTACTGCAACAGCAGCAGTCAAGACATAAAAACCAAGTTTACCAAGACCGATACCAACTGTTTCTATGCCAGTTTCATCTGGCATGAGATAATAAGTTGAGCCAATCATTGCATAAAGCATCCATACAACAAGTGCATTTACATGCACCATTCTTGCAATACTGAAATCAAAAATTTCAAATAGAAAACTTGGATACAAAAATTGTATCGCAGCAATAAGACCCATTAGAAGTTGGGCGCCAAATAAAACAGCAGCAACTCCAAAATAGTATGTTCCTAACTTTTGTGATTCATATTTTAAACTACTTGCCATGAACTGCTCCTGTTACGCCATCTGTTGACATTCTTCCAAAGTTTCTAGGGAAACCGTTTGTGTCAATTGAAGACATATGTTTTAAAAATGCCACTAACCCACGAGCTTCTTTTTCTGTGATTCCAAGATTTGGCATCATTCTCTCATGTGTTGGGTATTGTGAAGGGTGTTGTAAGAATTCAGCAATAGCCTCTTCTCTTGTGTTTTTACCTGTCATTGCTTGATATGGACCATTTGGTCCCCATGCAGGATCTAACCATGCTTTTGTTAAATCAGGAGCATAGTATGCGCCATTTCCAAGAAGCGTATGGCATTCCATACAGTTTTTGGCTTGTGAGCCTAATTTTCCTAAGTGTAGTAACGCAGCAGCTTCTTTCTCGCTCCAGTCATCTCTACCAAAAAATTTCTCTTTTTCGCCAATCACAGGTACTTCATGAGCTCTTTTTTTGCTCATTTCGTATGTAATTTTATAGTTGATAACCGTTGGAGCCGGAACTCTCTTAGTTACACCATTAACAAGATCGGCATTTGTGCCCATCATGATTTGCCCCATACTGTCAAATGTTAGCCAGATTAACAAAATTGATGCAAAACCAGTAACCCACGCAGCTGATCTTGCCCAAAAACGATTGTCAGTCCATACTGAAACAGTTCTTTTTGACATATTTCCTCCTAAATTTTATTGTTCGTATTTTTTTTCAGACTGAATATTTAAGTAATAGTATAAATGTGGTAGAATTAAATAAGCTACCATCGTAACCATTAAAGCTTTAATAGTAAAAGAATTACTTTCAATCTTGTCTGCAAAGAAATACATACAATATGTTTGTAGAGCCCAAAACATATATGCAAATGGCATATATATCTTTTTTAGCTTTTCCATTTTCACTAGCGTATATACCGCTACATAAAATAGCCCAAATATAAGCACGAAAGAAGAAGATAAAAATATGGGCAAAAAATCATCCAAAGCAATTATCGGCATAGAAATCATCGGTTCCATATTTTATCCTTCATTCTTATACAAAAACTATCTATTGACGTAATATATCAAAAAAAGCACCTATAATGAATTGATTCATGTCAATGAAAGATAAAAATAATTTACTAGGTATCTTATATTTCTAAAATAAGTGTTAATTATACTTAAGTTTTTAAGTTATTAAAGCAACATTAACAATACAATGGTAAAATGTTTTAATTAATCATTAAGGTATTTTATGGGTAAATTTATACGATTTTTTATTGACAATTCAAAGATGAATTATGTTTTATTTGTTTTGGTGTGTCTAGTTGGTGTCTTTTCTTACAATAAAACTCCTAAAGAGATTTTTCCTTCGTTTGAACTAGATATGATAACTATCAGTGGTGGTTATAGTGGAGCATCTATCGACATATTGGACAAGATGGCTGTTCGTGAAATAGAAGATGAACTTCAAAGCATAGAAGGTATCACTGAGATGATTTCGTCTATATCTCCAGGTACTTTTAGAATCATAGTAGAACTATCAAAAGATGTAAACAAGTACGATACTGCAGCAAAAATCAAGGACGCCATAGACCTTGTCAAGCAAAACTTTCCTGATGATATGAATGACCCTCGCGTAAGTGTTTTATCTATTCAAAAGAGTTTGATGCAGGTTTCTATAACATCTAAAAACAAAAACCTTTCAGAACTAATAGATTTTGCAAAAGAATTAAAAACCAATATATTGGGAGTAAAAGACATTTCAGAAGTTACTATATTTGGTGATTCTGATATGTATTACAACATAAAAATTGACGAGAAAAAAATAGAGAGTTTTGGATTAAATAAAAATTTGGTGTTTAATGCCATCTCAGGAATTTCCTACATATTTCCTGTTGGTAAGATAGAAGGAAAAGGGAAACACTATTTTCTTTCCACTTATAATGGAAAGAAAAACTCATCTGCTATGGCTAAAACTATCTTGAGAGTAGATGGCAAGCAAATATATCTAAGTGACATTGCAACTGTTGAAAAAAGATACGAAGATGCTTCAACACTCTCTTCTATAAACACAACAGCATCTCTTTCGCTTTCCATTTCCCAAACAAAAACAGGAAATGCGCTCAATGCAAAAAAGAACATTAGTAATCTTATAGAAAAAATACAAAAACAGAATAAAGATGTAACATTTGTTATACACAATGATAATTCACAAAGAATCAAAGACAGACTAAATGTGGTTGTATCAAACATACTGTTTGGTCTTATTCTTATCACGATTTTACTTATTTTACTTATCAACACCAGAATGGCTTTCATAGTAGGATTGGGAATTCCTACTTCTTTCATTATGGCTGCAACTTACTTTTACCTGTCTGGTTACACCATAAACTTGGTATCTCTTATTGGTGTTTTAGTCGCACTTGGTATTGTTGTTGATGATGCTATAGTTGTTTCTGAAAACATACAACAAAAAGTGGAAGAAGGATTAGCACCAAAAGAAGCGGCTATAGAAGGAGCTAAAGAGATGTTTAAGCCTGTTTTTATGGCTTCAGCAACTACTCTTTTTACATTCATTCCACTTCTTATGATAAGCGGGACTATGGGAGAGTTTATCAAACTAATTCCAATCGCTGTTTCATCTTTACTGGTTGCTTCACTTATAGAATCATTTATGTTTTTACCAATACATGCAGCTCATACTCTCAAAAAAGAATCTAAGGCACTTTCATGGGAAAGAGCAAATAAAATCTATAGTGCTGTTATACATAAGCTTATAAGGTACAGAAAGACAACTTTAGTTACTTTTTTAATACTAATCCCACTTTTAACAGTTCTAGGTATAAAAAAGTCAAAATTTCAAATGTTTCCTAGATTTGATTCGACCACCGTAAACTTATCTATAAAAGCAGATATAAATACCCCTATAGAAGAGTCTTATAAGATTGTAAATTCCATTGCCAAAGATATATATAAACTTAAAGATGATATGTACATAAAAACTATATCAACAGTTGCAGGATATAGACGAAACACTGAGGGTAGTGCTGAAAACTATCCCTATGTTATGTATATTACAGTTGAGCTTTACAAATCTATAGAAAAAACATTTGTAGATAAATATATAACACCAAATTTGAGTTTCTACTATGATAGTAGCGAAAGAATCAGAGAAAAAACTTCTATGGAAATTTCAAAAGAGTTAAGATCCTTTTTAAAAAAGAAAAATTATCAAAAAAAATATAATCTTGATGAACTATTTGTAGTTGAGAGAAAAGCTGGACCAGTAAAATCTGATATCAAGATAGGCATCAGCTCTTTCAATAATGAAAAAATCATCAACGCTATAGGCAAAATAGAAGCCTCGCTAGAAAAAATAGATGGTATAAAATCCGTGGAAGATAGTGCAAAACTAGGCATTGAGGAGATAAAACTCAAAGTCAACAAATACGGAGAATCACTTGGACTAAATGAGCAACTCATAGGGCAAACCCTCTCAAATATGTTTTTGTCAAAAAAGAAAACGACTGCATTTGATGCTAAAAATCTTTTGGAGATAAAAGTAGAAAGTGTAAACAAAGATAACAAAAAAACACTTGATAACCTAAAAATACCTTTGGGTGATGGAAGAAATGTAGCATTGAAAGATGTTGTTGATTATAAAATTGTCAAATCTTTTGAAAAAGTCACTAAAGATTTTGGAGAAACAAACTTTTATGTTTATGCAAATGTAGATACTAAAATAATCACTGCAACTGAAACAATTGAAAAGATACAAGGCACATTGGATGAAATAAAAAAAGATGGTGTAAAAATAAAACTGCTCGGAGAGAAAAAGAAAAATGACGAACTCAAAAGTGATATGCTTTCGGCATCTGCTATTTCACTTCTGCTAGTCGCTCTTAGTCTGCTCTACTTGTTTAGCTCTTTTAGAGATACTTTTATAGTTATGTCTGTCATTCCTTTCTCCTTTTTAGGTGTTTTAATTGGACACTTTGCATTGGGTGTAAACTTAACAATGCCTTCAGTCATAGGTGCTCTTGGACTTGCTGGAGTTGTCATAAATGATGGAATCATAATGATGACATATCTTCAAAAAGTAAAAAATATCGAGGAGTTATTTACGCAGGCAACAAAAAGATTGAGACCAATTTTCCTTACGACCATAACAACCCTCATAGGGCTATCAACTCTCATCTTTTGGCCAGCAGGCGAAGCAGCTATATTTCAACCACTTGCCATCTCTCTTGGATTTGGACTTGCTTGGGGAACTATACTAAATCTTCTGTATGTTCCTGCATTTTTTGCGGTGCTTCATAGAAAAAGATTTGCAAATAGTTAAAAATCGTCCAAAGCAAACTGTTTGAAACTCTCAAGTAGTTTGCTTTTGTACTTATTTTTATGAAAAATAATAGAAAAATCTCTTTTTATAGTTATATTTTTAAGTCCAATCTCTCTTAGTTCTCTATTTTTCAGCTCTTTTTGGACTGCTACTCTTGATATACATGTAACCACATTGCTATTATTCATCAGTAGCTCTTTAATCTGTGCGAAATCTTGATATTCCATAAAAACATCTAATTCATTAGCTAATTCTCCAATGCCATCTAAAAACATCTCTCTTGTTCCCGAGCCCTCTTCTCTTAAAATCCATTTTTTAGAAAAAAGCTCGTCTATATATAGACTCGTTTCAAGTTTCTTGTCGCTTGATACTATTATCAAATCATCTTTCCCCATAAACTCTTTTATAATCTCTTCATCACTACAATCTATCTCTATAAAGCCCATATCCAAACTACCTTGCTTTACAAGTTCAATTATCTGTGATGAGTTTTTAATGTCATTTTTTATAGTTACATTTTGATACTTTGATAAAAAATCGAACTCAATTTGAGGCAAAATAAAATTGCCAATAGTTTTACTTGAAGCTATATGCAAGTCTCCTGATATCTTCTCTTCTTTAAAAAAAGTTTGTGCATCTTTAAGATGTAAAAAACTTTTATATGTTTTTGCTTTAAAGAGTCTTCCTCTGTCATTTAAAACGAGCTTTTTCCCTATCCTATCAAACAGTGGTTCTCCTAGTTTTTTTTCTAGTGATTTTATAGATAGTGATATGGCAGATTGACTAATTGACTGTTTTTTTGATAGTTTTGATATATGAGAATTTTCGCATAGATTATAAAAAAAATCTAATTCTTTTAGTGTCACAAAAAGCTCCTTATAAGTTTTTTATATCATTATATCAAGTTTAATATATTTTACAAATAAATAGCTTAAAGATATAATGCCATAAAAAAGAGGTCATAATGGCATTTACAAAACAAAATAGACCAAATACTCTAAGTGGACTACTTTTTGTAGCCCTCTTTGCAACAGCTGCAACTTATATAGCTGAGTTTTCAATATTTAGAACATATGGTATTAGCCCTCTTATCATAGGAATTTTGCTTGGAATCATCTATGCAAATACGCTAAGAAACAATCTGCCAAAAGAGTGGGTGCCAGGAATCCTCTTTTCAACAAAAACACTACTAAGAGCTGCGATAGTATTTTATGGTTTTAGGCTTACTTTTCAAAACATAGAAGCTGTTGGAATGGCTGGTATCATCACGAGCGCAACAGTTGTAACTTCTACCTTTCTTATAGGTTATTTTGTAGGCACAAAGATACTCAAACTTGACCGCGACACAACCATACTCACAACAGCAGGAAGTTCTATATGCGGAGCAGCTGCAATCCTCGCAACTGAGCCACTTTTGAAGTGTGAAGCACATAAAAGTGCCGTAGCAGTTTCAACAGTAGTTGTTTTTGGAACTATCGCTATGTTTTTGTATCCATTTCTTTACAAGGCAGGATTCATAGACCTTGACGCAACTGGCATGGGCATATACATAGGTGGAACTATCCACGAAGTAGCACATGTTGCAGCCGCTGGGAATACTCTGGGTAGTGAAATTGCCAATACGGCCGTTATAGTAAAAATGTTAAGAGTCATGATGATAGCGCCTTTTCTTATCATACTTAGTATCTGGTTAGCGAAAACTAGCACACAAAAAAGTGAGAAAACAAAAATCACTATTCCTTGGTTTGCAGTTGGTTTTATTGGCATTGCAGGGTTTAACTCTTTTGACTTACTTCCTCATGCTCTAGTACACACTATCAACAATCTAGATACATTTGCGCTAACAATGGCTATGAGTGCATTGGGTATGGAAACAAGCTTTGATAAGTTTAAAAAAGTGGGAATGAAACCAATCTACTTAGCAACCATACTTTTTATCTGGCTTATCTTTGGTGGGTTTTATATCACTAAATTATCTATGTAATTGAACCCTCTGAACAATTAATACATTCTCAGAGGGTTCAATTGTCAATAAATTGTAAAGATTTGTATTTACAGACTTTACAAACTTCCTATAATCTTCCATTATCAAAATCGAAATGGAGGAAAATATGAAGAAAAGATTTATACTACTGCTTTTACCGTTAGCTATGTTTGGGGCTGATTTAAATCCTAAAATGCAAGAGTATATGAGTCAGCTAGAAAGTAAGGCAAAACAAGAAAATCCAAGCTTTAGTGGGTTTAACTATACAAGAGGCGAGAAGATATTTACATCTACTCATATAGGCAAAAGAGGAAAACCTATATCGTGCACTAGCTGTCATACAACTGATTTAACCCAAAAAGGCAAAAACATACATACAGGAAAAATCCTATCTCCCATATCTCCTTTAGTAAATCCAAAGAGTATGGCAAAAGTTAAAAATGTAAAAAAATGGCTAAAGAGAAACTTCAAAGATGTTTACAACAGAGTTGGCACTGCTCAAGAAAAAGGTGATGTTATTGTATATATCACTACAAAAAAATAGGAAATAAAATGAAAAATTTAAAAATATTATTAGTTGCTTCTATATTAGGTGCGATTGCTATTAGTTATGCAGTTGCAGATGATGATGGATATAGTAAGAACTATAAAAACAAAAACAGTAAGTATCAAGTTTCTCCTGTAAAAAATAGTCTTTATAAAGAGGAGTGTGCTAGCTGTCACTTTGGATACCAAGCTGGACTACTTCCAAAAAGGTCGTGGGAAAAACTAATGGAACCAAAAGAGTTAGAAAATCACTTTGGAGATGATGCAAGCGTGGATGAAAAGACTAGATTAACTCTACTTAGCTATTTGACTAAAAATGCAGCCGACAGCAAAGGTAATCGTTCAAGATTGAGCAAAAAACTAGATAGTAAAATATCGAGATACTCAACTCCAATAGCTATTAGTGAGACTAGATACTTTAAAAGAGAGCATGATGAGATACCAAGAAGACTTATCGTGCAAGAGGATGTAAAAAGCATAGCAAATTGCGTTGCTTGTCATACAACTGCCCAAAAAGGTTATTATGGCGAGAGAGATATAAAGATACCAAACTATGGAAGATGGGATGACTAAAAGTTATATTTGGACATTTGTTACTAGGTTTGCTCATATACTTTTGATGCTTACTTTTGCAATATCCTATATCTTGGGTGATTTTGAAAGGCTTCTTCCGCTTCATGTTGCCTTTGGTCTTACGCTAGGAGTTTTGCTATTTTTTAGAATAATTTGGGGCTTTATAGGTCCTAAATATTCTAAATTTAGTGACTTCAATTTCTCTTTTGAGGACTTAAAAGAGTATCTTTTATCTCCTTTTTCAAAAACTAAAGAGTATATAGGTCACAATCCAGCTTCTAGTTACGCTATAGTTGGTATGTTTGTGGTTGGTTTTTTGACTATTGTATCAGGCTTGTTAGTTTATGGCATACAAGAAAATCATGGTATTCTCTCTTTTTTACACAATAGCTACTTTGGAGAGATGGAGATTTTAGAAGATATACATGAATTCTTTTCAAATCTATTTATAGCTATTATTGCTGTTCATATTACAGGAAGCCTTATAGATAAGTTTATAAAAAAAGGCGACAGTATAGACTCTATGATAAACGGTTATAAAAAAACCAGTAAAAAGATTGTAGTTAAGCTAAATATAGTACAAAAACTTTTTGCAATTATCTGGATAGCTTTATCGCTATTTTCTCTATACTATCTTATCTTTGCTAACAATATATTTATTGAAAACAAAAATGTAAAGCAGGACTATGCTGCTTTACATGTAGACTTTTTTGATGAGTGCGGTAGTTGTCATATCACCTACCCACCATATTTACTTCCAAAAAAATCATGGGAAGTTATGATGAAAGATCTGGAAAATCACTTTGGCGATGATGCAAGTATCGATGACCTTACAAATATATCTATCTTAAAATTTTTAGAAGAAAATAGTGCTGAGAAATCTACGCACCAAGCAGCTGTTGGCATATTAAATAGTTTAAAAGAGAATAATGATACAATCATTGCAATAAGCAAAACTCCGTATTGGAAAGAGAAGCATAAAGATATAGATAAATCTGTATTTAAAAATGAAAAAATCAAGAGCAGAGCAAACTGTAAAGCTTGTCATACAGGAATAGAGAGTGGGATGCTTGAAAATGATTTGATTAAAGATTATGACAAATTATAGATGCACAAAGGATAATGATGAAATTTTTATTGATTATGATTTTACTCTTTTCTCATGCACTTTCAGATGATGATTATAAAAAAGAGCACTCTTATAGTAAAGATTTAAGCTATCTTAGGTTAAATTCAAACCAAAAATATGAGACTAAGATACTTCTTAAAAAATATAGAAAAGATATAAAAAAATATAGAAAATTAAAAAAGAAGATAGAAAAAGAGAAAGAAAGAGTCTTCTTATCTAATAAGTTCTATAATAACGAAATAGAAGATTTAAATACTGATTTAAGCATAAAAGCATCTCGTGTTGAGAATAGTTTTCTAGAAAACATGTACAAAATTTTAACTCCTAGACAGAGAATGAAGTTTGTAAAATACATAAATGAGTGGGAGATAGAGTGAAAATACTTCTTATAGAAGATGATTTGGTTATGCAAAAACTACTAGCAGAGTATTTAGAAAATTATGAGTATGAAATTGATGCTTTTGATAAACCAAAAGAGGCACTTGAAGCACTAAAAAAAGAATCTAACTACTCTTTGGTTATCTTAGATTTAATGTTACCACAAATGCATGGTTTTGATGTTTGCAAAAAGATAAGACAATCTAGCCAAATTCCTATTATCATATCAAGTGCCAATGGAAATCTAGGAGATAAAGTTGTTGCATATGAGTATGGTGCAGATGATTTTTTAGCTAAGCCATACGACCCAAAAGAACTACTTTTAAAGATAAATGCTATTTTAAAAAGAGTACAAAATAGAGTCTCTAAAAGAGTTTATGGTGAGTTTGCAATAGACGAAGATAAGATGGAAGTCTTGCAAGATGGTCATTTGATTGAGTTTACAAGAGTTGAGTATAAGATTTTTATTTTTCTTATAAACAATAGTGACAAAATAGTATCAAGAGCTATGATTGCTTCATATCTAGGAGATCTCTACTCTAGTGATAGAGGTATAGATATGCATATAAGCAATATTCGCAATAAGATATTCGATGATTCAAAATCATCAAAATATATAAAATCCGTCTGGGGTGTAGGATATAAATTTATAGGATAAAGATGTCAATTTTAAAAAAAATATCGTTGCTTTTCTTCGCTAGCTTACTTTTGATGATATACCTAACAAGCTTAACAAACAAAACTGTTGAGGAGAAAATATCGTCACTATATAAACAAAAATATATAGGCGTATCGAAAAAATTCTTAGGCTATATCATAGATGCTGATTCTCAAAGCTTAGAAAAAGAGGCAAAAAAATTACATTTTGTAAGAAGAGATATAGATTTAAATGACAAAAAACTAGAGATAGTTTTTGAAGATAATATCTCCTTTGGAACTCTAAAAATATTTCAAAAAGATGGGTTTTACTTCTTGTATATCAAATACTTAGATGAAGAAAGTACTTT
>Ga0256840_1003911_pt1 | contig 11576 bp, 10 predicted proteins | sample 355202metaG_FD_185969 | JGI IMG/M metagenome (GOLD analysis project Ga0256840, IMG submission 185969) | Hydrothermal vent microbial communities from Mid Atlantic Ridge, Atlantic Ocean - 355-202 | ecosystem: Environmental > Aquatic > Marine > Hydrothermal vents | place: Atlantic Ocean: Mid...
TGAAGGGCTGGAAGTGGGCCGAGGAAAACCCGACAAAAGCCGCGATGATCGTTCTGGAAGCCGATGAAACCGGTGCGCAGACCGAAAAGCATCAGGTTCGTATGATGGGCGAAATTGCCAAACTGACGGCCGGTTCGAACGGTGAGCTGGACGAAGCCGATTACCAGCGCACAGTTGATACGCTGATGGGTGGCGGTTCGGACCCTGTGATTTCCAAGGCACCCGAGGGGGCCTGGACACATGCCGTGACGGATATTGCGCTGAAGTAGGTTCAGCCAATCGCGACAAAGTTAGCGGCGGGGCCTTTTGCGGGCCTCGCCGTTTCTTTTTGTCAAACGGGTTTTATGCGGGATATTAAACGTAAAAAAACCCCGGCGTGGTGGCCGGGGTTTGGTCTGTTCTTTTGGGGGCGCGGGTTAGCCCTTTTTGTTCATCCGGTTCTCGATCAACTCGTCTACCACGCTTGGGTCGGCAAGGGTCGAGGTGTCGCCCAATGCGTCAAAATCATTCTCGGCGATCTTGCGCAGGATGCGACGCATGATTTTGCCTGAACGGGTTTTCGGCAGGCCCGGCGCCCATTGGATCAGATCCGGCTTGGCGATCGGGCCGATTTCGGTGCGCACCCATTTTTCAAGGTCCTTGCGCAATTCATCCGACGGCTCGACCCCGTTCATCAGGGTGACATAGGCATAGATGCCCTGACCCTTGATGTCGTGCGGGTAGCCGACCACGGCGGCCTCGGCCACATCGACATGCGCCACAAGCGCGCTTTCGACTTCGGCGGTGCCCATGCGGTGACCGGAAACATTGATCACATCATCCACGCGGCCGGTGATCCAGTAATAGCCGTCTTCGTCCCGCCGACAGCCGTCACCGGAAAAGAAGTAGCCTTTGTAATCTGAAAAATAGGTTTTTTCGAAGCGTTCGTGATCGCCATAGATCGTGCGCATCTGGCCGGGCCAGCTGTCGGCAATCGCCAACACGCCATCGGTTTCGACATCGACGTTTTCTTCGCCACTTTGCGGGTCCAGAACAACGGGTTTGACACCAAAGAACGGTAATGTGGCCGAGCCGGGTTTGGTCGGGGTTGCGCCCGGCAGGGGGGTGAGCATATGGCCGCCGGTTTCGGTCTGCCACCATGTGTCAACGATCGGCAGTTTACCCTTGCCGACAACATCGTTGTACCAGTTCCAGGCCTCGGGGTTGATCGGCTCGCCCACAGTGCCCAGCAGTTTCAGCGATGACAGATCACAGGTGGTGACCGGATCATTGCCGAAGGCCATCAGCGCGCGGATGGCGGTGGGGGCGGTGTAGAACTGGTTGACCTTGTGCTTTTCGACAATTTTCCAGAAACGGCTGGCGTCGGGGTAGGTGGGCACGCCTTCGAACATCAGCGTGGTGGCGCCGTTGGCCAGCGGGCCGTAGATGATATAGCTGTGGCCGGTGACCCAGCCCACATCGGCGGTGCACCAGAAAACATCGCCATCGTGGTAGTCAAAGGTGTATTGATGCGTCATCGCCGCATAGACCAGATAGCCGCCGCTGGAATGCTGCACGCCCTTTGGTTTGCCGGTGGAACCGGATGTATAAAGGATGAACAGCGGGTCTTCGGCGTTCATCGGGCGGGGCGGGCAATCGGGGCTGGCGGTTTCCATCAAGGCCAGCACGTCGACATCGCGGTCCTCGATCCATGTGGTCTGGCCGCCGGTGTGTTTGACCACCAGACAGCGCACCTTGTCGGAACAGTGCAGCAGGGCCGCGTCGGCGTTGGATTTCAGCGGAGTCTTGCGCCCGCCGCGCGGGGCCTCGTCTGCGGTGATCAGCACCTTGGCCTGACAATCATTGATCCGGTTGGCCAGCGCGTCGGGGCTGAACCCTGCAAACACCACCGAATGGATCGCGCCGATACGGGCACAGGCCAGCATGGCATAGGCGGCCTCGGGGATCATCGGCATATAGATCACCACGCGTTCGCCGCGCATCACCCCCTGGGACAGCAGCACATTGGCCATCCGGTTCACCTTGTCGTGCAGATCGTTATAGGTGATGTGCTGGGCCGGTATTTTTGGATCGTCCGGTTCGAAAATGATAGCGGTCTGGTCGCCGCGGGTTTCCAGATGCCGGTCGATACAGTTTGCAGCGACGTTCAGGGTGCCGTCCTCGTACCATTTGATATCGACCTGACCCAGTGTGAAATCGGTGTTCTTGACCTTGGAATAGGGTTCGATCCAGTCCAGCCGCTTGCCCTGTTCCCCCCAGAACGCATCGGGATCCTGCATCGAGGCCTGATACATCGCATCATACTTGGCCTTGTCCGCATGGGAATTGGCGACAAATTCGGGAGAGGGCGGATATGTTTTATCGGTCATTTTCAGGTCTCCGGAGACTTGAGTTATCAATAAGGCCCAGGATGCGGGCTGGTCGGATTTAGATAGCCAGATATTCGGCGCGAAGTTCGTCGTTTTCCAGAACTTCGCTGGCCAGCCCGTCAAATACAACGGTGCCAGTATCCAGAATTACCGCGCGATCGGCAAGGGCGAGGGCGCGCAGGGCGTTTTGCTCGACGATTACGGTGGTGATGCCCTGTTCCTTGATCAGGTTCAGGGTCTTTTCGATTTCGTCCACAATGACGGGGGCCAGCCCCTCGTAAGGTTCGTCCAGCAGCAGCACCTTGATGTCGCGGGCCAGCGCGCGGGCGATGGCCAGCATCTGTTGTTCGCCGCCCGACAGGGTGACGCCTTCTTGCTTGCGGCGTTCTTTCAGGCGGGGGAACAATTCGTAAAGGCGCTCCAGCGGCCAGCCGACAGGCTCGACGATCTGGGCCAGTTGCAGGTTTTCCTCGACCGTCAGGCCGGCGATGATGCGCCGGTCCTCGGGCACCAGCGAACAGCCGGCCTGCGCCGCCTGATAGGCCTTCATCTCGTGCAGGGGCTGATGGTCCAGCCAGACTTCGCCGTGGGTCATCTGCGGGTCGTCCAGACGGGCAATCGCGCGCAGGGTAGAGGTTTTGCCAGCCCCGTTGCGACCCAGCAGGGCCAGAATCTCGCCTTCGGGAACGTCAAAGGAAACGCCCTGCACGATATAGCTTTCGCCGTAATAGGCGTGCAGGTCCGAGACCGAGAAAAAGGCGGGGGCAGAGGGGGTGTTTTCGGTTTGGCTCATGGGTTTATTCCTGCGCCTGCTCGCCAAGGTAGGCTTCTTTTACCTTGGGGTGGCCTTTGATGTTTTCCGGTGTGTCCTCGACCAGTGGCGTGCCCTGGGCCAGAACGGTGATGCGTTCGGCCAGGGAAAACACAACATGCATGTCGTGTTCAATGATTGCCATTGTGATGTCGCGGGTGTCGCGGATGTGTTTCAGCAGTTCAATGGTGTTGTTGGTGTCGGCCCGCGCCATGCCCGCCGTGGGTTCGTCCAGCAGCAACAGCCGCGGTTTTTGCACCAGACACATCGCCATTTCCAGCCGCCGTTTATCACCGCGCGAAAGGCTGGCGGCGTGCATGTCGCGTTTGTCCAGCATATTGACGTCGTTCAGAATGTGCTCGGCTTCATCAATGATGTCGCGTTCCTGTGAAACGGTTTCAAAGGCGTGCATCCGGAATGATCCGTCGCGCCGTGCGAAACAGGGGATCATCACGTTTTCCAGCACGGACAGATCACCAAAGATTTCCGGTGTCTGGAACACGCGGGAAATGCCCATCTGGTTGATTTCATGCGGCTTGCGCCCCAGCACGGATTGCCCGTCGAACATCACCGATCCGGTGTCGGGGATCAGTTTGCCGACCAGCACGTTCAGCAGGGTCGATTTTCCCGCGCCGTTGGGGCCGATAATCGCGTGCACGGTGTTTTCGGCCACCGACAGGTTCACATTGCCCAGGGCTTGCAACCCGCCAAAGCGCTTGCCGACATTTTTGACTTCAAGGATACCCATAATCGTTTCTCCTTACTCGGCCACATGCGGCGTGGATTGGGGGTGGTGCTCGGGGTCATCTCCGTCGCCTTTGGGTTTGCGCTTGAACAGCCCCATGATGCGCTTGCCCCCTTCGACCAGCCCGCCGGGCAGGAAGGTCACAACCAGCATGAACAGCAGGCCAAGGGTCAGATGCCAGCCTTTGCCAACGAAGGGGTGGATGATCATTACCAGAAAATCCTCCATCCCGTCGGGCAGGGCGGAAAACCAGCCGTGCAGGACAGTATCGTTGATCTTGGAGAAGATGTTTTCCAGATATTTGATCGCACCTGCGCCCAGAACCGGCCCCAGCAAAGTGCCCGCGCCGCCAAGGATGGTCATGATCACCACCTCGCCGCCAACGGTCCATTGCATCCGTTCGGCACCGGCCAGCGGGTCCATCGAGGCCAGCAGGCCACCGGCCAGACCGGCATACATGCCCGAGATCACAAAGGCAGCCAATGTGTAGGGGCGGGGGTTCAGGCCGGTATAGGACATGCGTTGCTGGTTTGATTTCACGGCGCGCAGCATCATGCCGAAGGGCGAGCGGAAGATGCGCAGGCTGATATAGAATGCGATCACAGCGATCACCGCACAGACATAGAAGCCTGTGTTGAAGGTGAACTGGTGGCCGAATACCTCCCATTTGTAAGAGGCGCTCATGTCCAGACCGAACAGGTTGGTATAGGGCGAGGCATTTTCGCCATCCAGAATGCGTGGATCATTGGGACGGATTTGCAGGCCGGTTTCGCCGTTGGTCAGCGGGGTCAGCACCGAATAGGCCAGATTGTAGGACATCTGCGCAAAGGCCAGCGTCAGGATCGAGAAATAGATGCCCGATCGACGCAGGGAAATCCAGCCGATCAGCAGGGCGAACAGGCCCGACATGATCATGGCAAGGATAATGCCGGGGATGATGTTCATCGACAGCAGTTTCATCATCCAGACGGCCGAATAGCTTCCCACACCCAGAAAGGCGGCATGACCGAACGACAGATAGCCGGTCAGGCCGAACAGGATGTTGAAGCCGATGGCAAAGATGCCGAAGATGGCAACGCGCTGCATCAGGTCGGGATAGCCGCCGTTGAACTGCGCCATGGCGCTGCCTTCGGGGAAGGGCTGCATCAGGAAAGGGGTGAAGGCGGTCAGCAAGATCACGATGATCAGGAACCTGGTGTCGCGTTTGTTAAGGCCCAGCATGTTCTTATTCCTCCATCACGCCGCGTTTGCCCATCAATCCGCGCGGGCGGACCAGCAGGATGACGATGGCGGTCAGGTAAATGATAATTTGGTCAATTCCCGGCAGGAACTGTTTGATTTCGTTCATCGAGGCAAAGCTTTCGAGGATACCCAGCAGGAACCCCGCCAGCACCGCGCCGGGCAGGCTGCCCATGCCGCCGACAACCACCACAACAAAGGACAGCACAAGGAAATCCATGCCCATGTGGTAATTCGGCGAATTGATCGGTGCATACATCACACCTGCCACACCGGCCACCGCGGCGGCGATGCCGAACATGATGGTAAAGCGTTTGTCGATGTTGATGCCCAGCAGGCCAACGGTTTCACGGTCGGCCATGCCGGCGCGCACGACCATGCCGAAGGTGGTAAAGCGCAGGAAGGCAAAGACGGCGCCAATAACGCCCAGCGAGAAAACAAAATAGATGATCCGCCAGTAGGGGTAGATGATGGCGTTCGGGTCAAACCCCAGCAACATGCCGAAATCGAACGAACCACGAAATACATCAGGGGCCGGTGTCGGGATCGGGTTGGCGCCGAAATTCTGTTTGATGATTTCCTGCAAGACAATCGCCAGACCAAAGGTCACAAGGATCTGGTCGGCATGGGGGCGGTTGTAGAAATGCTTGATCAGCCCGCGTTCCATAATGAAACCGATCAGGATCATGATCGGGATCGAAAACAGGATGGCCAGCGGCACAGACCAGTCGATGATCGCCGCGCCCATTTCGGGGCCGAACCAGGCTTCGACATAAGGTGTTTTGATCTTGGCCGGATTGCCCAGAAAATCGGTCTTGGTTGGATCAATGGTGATGGTTGACCAACTCAGGATCTTTTGCAGTGTCACCGCGCAGAACGCGCCGATCATAAACAAGGCCCCGTGGGCAAAGTTCACCACACCCAAGGTGCCGAAAATAAGGGTCAGTCCAAGTGCGATCAGCGCATAGGCGCTGCCCTTGTCCAATCCGTTCAGAATTTGAAGAAGTATCTGGTCCATCGTCCCCGCCCGATGCAAATGTCATTGAACCCGGCCGCACGAAGGATCGCGCGACCGGGGTAGCCGTTTGAGTAATGGCTAATTTATGCGCCCGGGTTGCATTTACCCAGTTCGCCACCGGCAAACATCGGGTGGTCAGGGGCATATTCAACCTGCTCACGCGGTGTTACCTCGACGATTTCCAGAAGGTCGAACTCGTTTTCGGGGTTCTCTTTACCCTTCACAACCAGCACGTCCTTGAAGCACTGGTGATCGTCGGCGCGGTAATGCGTCGGACCATTGCCCAGACCGTCAAAGTCAAAGCCTTCCAGAGCTTCGGCAACGCCACAGGGGTTGTGCGTGCCTGCGCGCTGACAGGCGTCGGCATAAAGCAGGGTCTGGCAATATACGGTGTGTGCTGCCTGCGAGGGCGGGAAGCCGTATTTTGTGCCGAAGGATTTGACGAATGCCTTGGAGCCTTCGTCCTGCAGCGACCAGTGCCAGTTGGTGGAGCCAAAGATGCCTTTCACGTTTTCGCCGGCACCTTTCGCCATCAGGCGCGAATACAGCGGAACAACGATTTCGAAGTTCTTGCCGTTCACTTCCTTGGCGCGCAGACCGAACTGCACAGCAGCGGTCAGCGAGTTCACCATATTGCCGCCGTAGTGGTTCAGAACCAGAACATCGGCGCCCGAGTTCAGAACCGGTGCAACGTAGGAGCTGAAGTCGGTGGTGGCCAGCGGTGTCAGCACGTTGTTGACCGTTTCCCAGCCCATGGCTTCGGTTGCAGCGGCGATCGATGCCTGCTGTGTCCAGCCCCATGTGTAATCGGCTGTCAGGTGATAGGCCTTGCGGTCCGTGCCATACATTTTGCCCAGCACAGGTGCCAGAGCGGCAGCAGACATGTAACCGTTAAAGAAGTGACGGAAACCGTTGGCTTTCTTGTCTTTACCCGTGGTGTCGTTCGAGTGGGTCAGACCGGCCATAAAGATAACGCCTGCCTCTTGGCACAGACCCTGCACAGCAATCGCCACACCCGAGGAAGACCCGCCGGTGATCATCACCGCGCCGTCTTTTTCGATCATGGATTTGGCCGAAGCGCGGGCTGCGTCCGATTTGGTCTGTGTATCGCCGGTGACGAATTCAACCTTGTTGCCAAGGATGCCGGTGCCGTCCAGCGCCTTGGAACTGAAGGTGTTCATCATGCCGCCATCGCCGCCACCGTTCAGGTGCTCGACCGCCAGTTCATAGGCGCGCAGTTCGTCGGCGCCTTCGTCGGCATAGGGGCCGGATTGGGGCACGTTAAAGCCAAGGATGACTTTGCCATTGCTGGGGGCGTTGGTATAGCCACCGTGGCTGCCGGCCCAGACGTTGCCGGTAAACAGGGTCGGCATCGCCAGACCTGCACCAGCCACCGCACCTGTTTTCAGCAGGCCGCGACGTGTGAGTTTTGAGTTGGACATATAGTTCCTCCCGTTATCGAGTTTAATCCCGAGTTAGCGTCTGCACCTCCTCCGCGCAGACAAAACCTTTTTTACAAGGATGCCCGCATCATCGGCGACAAGGGGTTAATCCCGCAACAACTACCTTGAATTGCTATGTAATATTGTTAATAAATACACAGTATGCGATTGCTTATTGTAAATAAATTTTCGACCTCGATATTGAACCCCTTGAGAAACAGAGGAAATGCCAATGCCGCGCCTTGCATTGACCGGAAGCCGGATACGGGCCAAGCGGACCGAGACGGGGATGAAACAGGCCGCTTTGGCCAAGAAAGTCGGGATTTCGCCGGCTTATCTGAACCTGATCGAGCACAACAAGCGCAGAATCGGCGGTAAACTGCTGCTGGATCTGGCGCGGGAATTGCAGGTGGAACCATCCGCCCTGTCCGAAGGAGCCGAGGCCACACTGGTGGCCACCCTGCGTGATGCCGGCAGTCAGATCGATAGCGCAGAACTGGCCCGGGTCGAGGATTTCGCAGGACGGTTTCCGGGGTGGGCGGCTGTGGTCGCCGAACAGCATGCACGGATTGCGCGGCTGGAGCATACCGTGGCGGCCCTGACCGACCGCCTGACCCATGATCCCTATCTGTCCACATCCCTGCACGAGGTTCTGTCCACCGCTGCGGCGATCCGCTCTACGGCCTCTATTCTGGCCGGTGGCGATGCGGTTGAGCCGGAGTGGCAGGCGCGGTTCCAGCGCAATCTGCTGGAGGATGCGAAACGGCTGGCCGAGGGGGCGGGTGCGCTGGTGTCCTATCTGGACGGGGCGGGGGATGTGGAAAGCACGTTGAGTTCACCGCAAGAGGAGCTGGAATCCTATTTGCAGGCGCGGGGATATCACTTGCCGGAAATTGAAGCGGGGCAGGAAGTGGCGGCAGAAGGGGCTGTGGCCGATTATCTGGCGCGCTATCGGGTGGATGCGTTGGCTTTGCCTTTGGCGCCGTTTCAGGCGGCCGTGTCCGAGGGGCTGGATCCGGTGCAACTGGCCGCAAAGTTCGGGGTGGATCTGGCAACAGTGCTGCGCCGGTTGGCCTGTTTGCCGGATGGTGACGGGCAGGCATCTGTGGGGCTGGTGACTTGTGATGCCTCGGGTGCCCTGCTGTTTCGCAAACCGGTCGAAGGGTTCCCGATGCCGCAATTCGGTGCAGCCTGTCCGTTGTGGCCGCTGTATCAGGTGTTGTTGCGCCCGCAGGTGCCTTTACGGGCTGTGGTGCAGCAATCGGGACGGGACGCGCCACGGTTTTTGACCTATACGGTGGCACAGCCGCGGGTTTTGACGGGTTTTGACGGGGTGCAGATCATCGAGGCGGTGATGCTGGTGATCCCTGAAAATCGCGCGAGCGGCTTGGGCGAGGGAGGACAGCCGGTGGGCACGTCCTGCCGGATATGTCCGCGTGCCGGTTGTGCCGCGCGGCGCGAGGTGTCAATTCTGGCGCAAGAGGTTTAAGAAAACGGAGGCCCGTGCCGGGCCGCACGATTATTCTGCCCCTGCGGGGCGTGCCTGCGGCGCGGATACTTGAGAGAACAAAGATATTGGGGAAGACGATGATAAAAACACTTGTGCTGGTTCTGATTGCAGGCGCGCTGGGCGGGTTAAGCAGCGGTATTCTGGTCTGGTTGCTGGGCACGCTGGGGGTAACGCCGGCGCTGGGTTTTCATATGGTGCCGGAGTTCAGCATCGGCTGGATTACCAGCCGTGTGGTGTTTAGTGCGGTCTGGGGGCTGATTTTCCTGATCCCGGTTTATAACGGCAAACCGGTTCTGAAGGGCGCCGTTCTGGGCATTCTGCCGTGGCTGTCCAGTATTCTGTATGTGCTGCCCTATGTGAAGGGTGCCGGGTTTCTGGGGCTTGATCTGGGCATGGGCACGCCAATTTGGACTCTGTTTTTCGGCGCCTTCTGGGGGATCACCGGCACATTGTTTCTGGCGCGGGTTGCAAGGAAGTTTTGACACAGCGCCCCAGTTTATGGATAGTGCCACAGCGCCAACAGGGCCAGGCTGTCATTGGACCAACGGGGGGAGGCTGACAGGTGGGCAGAAAAGTTCTTCTGATCGAAGACGAGCCAAACATTATCGAGGCGATCAGTTTCATACTGAAGCGCGATGGCTGGACTGTGGCAACCCATGCCGAGGGGACCACGGCGCTGGAGGCGATTCTGCGCCATGCGCCGGATGTGGTTATTCTGGATGTGATGCTGCCCGGGCGTTCGGGTTATGATATTTTGCAGGACTTGCGCGGTGCGCAGGGCGGGCAGGATTTGCCTGTGCTGATGCTGACCGCGCGCGGCCAGACCAAGGACCGCGAGATGGCCGAACGGCTGGGCGCCAGCCGGTTCATGACCAAGCCCTTTTCCAACAAGGAAGTGCTGGCCGCCATTCACGAGCTGGTGCAGGCGTGAGCGAGCGCCGCCGGCCCTTGTTTCTGGAGCGCGAAAGTTACCGCCAGCGCCGCACCACCGATGCGGCCCGCCTGTTGCCGGTGCTTGGTTTTCTGGCGCTGTGCCTGCCGATCCTGTGGGGCGGTGAGGGGGGGCGGTTAACCTCGGTCGGGATGATTTACCTGTTTGGCGTCTGGGTGGTGCTGATTGTGGTAGCGATGGTTCTGGCGCGCCGGCTGCGAAGGATTGACGCGCAACAGGACGCGCCGGACTGATGCTGTCCTTCAACACCCTGATCGCGGTCTGTCTGGCCTATGTGGTGGCGCTGTTCCTGATTGCCTTTGCTGCGGATCGGCGGGCGCGGCAGGGCAAATTCGGCTGGCTGCGCTCGCCGCTGGTTTATACGCTCAGCCTTTCGATCTATTGCACCGCCTGGACGTTTTACGGCGCGGTGGGCTATGCGGCGCGCTCGGGGCTGGAATTTCTGACCATCTATCTGGGGCCGACACTGGTGATGGTTGGCTGGTGGTGGATATTGCGCAAACTGGTGCGGATCGGGCGTAGCCAGCGGATTACATCCATCGCCGACCTGATTTCATCCCGCTATGGCAAATCGAACCTGCTGGGGGTGATCGTCACCCTGATGGCGGTGATCGGCACCACGCCCTATATCGCGCTGCAATTGCAATCGGTCACCCTGTCATTCGCGGTATTCGCGGGCAGTGCGGCACCGGATAAAAACGCAACGGCGCTGTGGGTCGCCGCCGGTCTGGCGCTGTTTACCGTGCTGTTCGGCACCCGCAATCTGGACGCAAACGAGCGCCACTACGGTGTGGTCACAGCGATTGCCGTCGAGGCGGTGATGAAGCTGTTTGCCCTGCTGGCCGTCGGCGTGTTCGTGGTCTGGGGGGTGGCGGACGGGGCGGGCGATATTCTGGCGCGGATTGATGCCTCGCCGATTGCGGAGTGGGAGCTGAAGCCGGGCCGCTGGGTCAGCCTGATCTTTCTGTCGGCGGTGGCCTTCCTGACCCTGCCGCGAATGTTTCAGGTGATGGTGGTGGAAAACGCGGACGAACGCCACCTGTCCACCGCCAGCTGGGCCTTTCCGCTGTATCTGATGCTGATGAGCCTGTTTGTGGTGCCCATCGCCGTGGTCGGTCTGGACCTGATGCCCGCCGGATCAAACCCCGATCTGTTTGTGCTGACGCTGCCGCTTTCGCAGGGGCGCGAGGGGTTGGCGATGCTGTCGTTCCTTGGCGGGTTTTCCAGCGCGACGTCAATGGTGATCGTGGCGGCGATTGCGCTGTCTACCATGGTGTCAAACCACATCGTGATGCCGATCTGGTTAAGCGTGGCGCGGCAGGGGGCGACGGTTTCGGGCGATGTGCGTCAGGTGGTTCTGACGGCGCGGCGGGTATCGATCGGGGTCATTCTGGCGCTGGGCTATGCCTATTACCGCGTGTCGGGCGGCGGCGCGGCACTGGCGGCGATCGGGCTGATTTCCTTTGTCGGTGTGGCGCAGTTTCTGCCCG
>Ga0256840_1003912_pt1 | contig 11575 bp, 7 predicted proteins | sample 355202metaG_FD_185969 | JGI IMG/M metagenome (GOLD analysis project Ga0256840, IMG submission 185969) | Hydrothermal vent microbial communities from Mid Atlantic Ridge, Atlantic Ocean - 355-202 | ecosystem: Environmental > Aquatic > Marine > Hydrothermal vents | place: Atlantic Ocean: Mid...
GAACGTATGGTGCTTTTTCCTAAGGAAGTGAAAATTTCAAAAAGCATGAAGCAAATCCTTAAAAAAGAAAGGTTTAAAATTACTTTTAATCAGCATTTTGAAAAAGTAATTTATTTGTGTAAAAACGTGTATCGTGAAGGGCAAGGCGGAACATGGATTACCGATGAAATGGAACAAGCATACATCAAATTAAACAAAATGGGAATTGCAAAATCCGTTGAAGTTTGGCTTAATGATGAATTGGTTGGCGGTTTGTATGGAATTGATCTAAAAACTCAAAATATACCTGTTTTTTGTGGTGAAAGCATGTTTAGTTTGGTGAGTAATGCCTCAAAAGTTGCTTTTATATATTTAGCTCAAAAATTAGAACAAGAGCGGTATAAACTCATAGACTGCCAAGTGTATAATGAACATTTAGAAAGTTTGGGAGCTAGGGAAATACCACGTGAAGAATTTCTAAAGTTTTTGTAACTTTACCAAAAATATTCAATGAAAAACTCAATCTTTTTTATAGTTGCAATTATTGGTTTTACAAGCGTTTTCGCACAGCAAGAAATAGAAATTATTGGTGTGCAATACAGAGCAACAAACACATCAAATTATTTTGAAAATTTGTATTTAGCAAAGAATAACAAGCTAGATGCTTTTATAAATTACGGAAATGATTTAGGTGATAAAACAAAACTTTTTTACCATATTTCTTATCATACTTTAAATTTAAACACTTTAGTAAATACAGAAAATACTTCTTTTAATGATATTACCTCTTCTAAAAAAATTCCCAACTTTTATTTTGTGAATTTCGCCGCTGGAATGACCAATAAATTTAGAAAAAATTGGAGTTTGACTAATATTGTAAACTATTCATATTCTGATGATAACAACAAAAAAACCTTTTTAAAACAACACGCATATTACAAATCGTTTTCCTATTTAAAAAAGAAAAAATCTGACCAATTTTCTTATGGTTTTGGAGTGTATTTAAGTAAACTCAATAAAGAAATTACAATTTATCCAATCTTAAGTTTACAAATTCAAAATAAAAAAAGAGGATTGAAATTATTTTTCCCAAGAGAATTAAAACTTTGGCAAAAAATAAATGATAAATCGTATATACAATTGCAAACACTTTTAAACTCAAATTATATTCAATTTACAAATGCTACTTATGGTATTGAAATTTTAGATATTAATACAACGCTTACCTATCAGTATGTTTTCAACAAAAAAATAAAGTTTAAAGCTGGTGTTGGAATTCCATTTTCAAAATATGATTTTAAAAAAAATAATCGATTTACAAAAACACAACAAATTAATTATGGTTTTGTTGCTGGTTTGAGTTATGTTGTTTTTAAAAGTTTGTAATATTTGTTGCTCTGGTTAAAATTTTTCATGTTTTTAATTCTTACTTAAGTTCCACACCTGAAATTATGCAACTAATTTATGCAATTTTATAGCGTATTCCTGACTTTTTAATAAAGGCTTTGTTAATTCAATATAGTTTTGTATTTTTATCAAGAAACTAAGGATTGTCCAAAATAAAAAAATTAGAAATGGTGTGATAAAAGGTGTTCAACCATGTAAGTGTATATCATGTGGATATAATTATACGGTAGAAAGACGTTCATATGATTACCCTTTGTTACAAATAAAAAGCCCTACAATTATTTAGAAGGATTAGGTTTTCGTTAAAACAAGCATATACAATCAAAAGTTGAATCCTTTACAGTTGAAGGCTACAATAGCATATTTAGACATTTTTATTAAGAATGAGACAAAAATTAAAATGCTACTCTAATAAAAGTATGAAAACATTAGAATTATCTATACTGTTCGTAATGTATAAACAAAATGATACTTTATCTAAATTAATTTAGCAAAGCCTATTTTTTATACCTTATATAAAATGAAAAAACTATTTCAAAGTACAAAATTGTTAATCATTATTGGAATGTTGTTGATAATAAGTATCGTAATTATGCGATATTTGGATACTCCTTTAAAAAACGACATTTGTAAAAACGGAATTGTTTCCTTTGAGCTAGCAAAAAACATTGATAATTCAAACAATATATTAAACTCTTGGGACAACCATGCTAAACAAAGTGCTAAATATAGTTTGTATTTTGATTTCTTTTTTTTTATAAATTACGCTATTTTTATTGCCTTATTACTATATAAAACAAGGTATAAAATAAAAAAAGGATTTATTTATTTAATATTTATAGCGGCAAGTTTTGATGTATTAGAAAATACCGCTTTACTAAATTTAGTTTATGGAAATTCTAACAAAATATGGTCTGCCTTGGCGTACTATTTTGCAAGTATTAAATTTAGCCTTATTATATTGTGTTTGATGTATTTAATATTTAACGGATTTATATTATTTTATAAAAAAATTAAAATAAACCGTTAATTTCAGCATCAATTTTGTCAATAATAAAACCTAAATCTTCTTGTTTTTTTACAAAGTCTAAATTATTTACATCAACAATGAGTAATTTACCTTTGGTGTATTTGGTAATCCAAGCTTCATATCTTTCATTCAATCTACTTAAATAATCAATGCTTATAGAGTTTTCATAATCACGTCCTCTTTGGTGAATTTGACCAACTAAAGTTTGAATATCAGCACGTAAATAAATCAACAAATCTGGAGGAGTAACTAGGTTTTCCATCAATTCAAAAAGGGAAGAATAATTGCTAAAATCACGATTGGTCATTAAACCCATTGCGTGGAGGTTTGGAGCAAAAATATGAGCATCTTCATAGATTGTTCGGTCTTGAATAATGTCTTTTCCGCCTTCTCTTAATTCTAAAATTTGTCTAAACCGACTGTTTAAAAAATAAATTTGAAGATTAAAAGACCATCGTTCCATTTCACCATAAAAATCGTCTAAATACGGATTTTCATCAACCGATTCAAAATGAGGCTCCCATTTATAGTGTTTTGCTAATAGTTTGGTAAGCGTGGTTTTACCTGCTCCAATGTTTCCTGCAATTGCTACGTGCATTGTTTATTTTTTTTAGAATTGTAAAGCGTAAAAATAAGGCTTTTTTTGTTTCCTTTTTAAATTGTTAATTACTTTTATTTTATATGATACTTTTCTAAAAATATAAGTTTCTCGCTAAGGTGCAAAGTTGTATGTGAAAAGAGTACTTGAAATTAGTTTCTCGCAAAGACGCAAAGTGATGGTTTTAGAGAGATTCTGAAACAAGTTCAGAATAACTGTTTAAAGTTATTTTTTCTTAAAAAGAAACAAAATTTTATAAGAATCTAGTGATGCAACTCATAAAGTTACCTAATTTTTTATGGTTCTAGTTTGAAATTGCGTTGTTAAATTAACCACAAGGGACACTAAGAAGGCACTAAGTTCACAAAGCTGATCGGGAAAATTGTTCCATATATACAAACATATCTTTAATATTTTTGGACTTGTTTGTTGTTTGATTTTAACAATTCACATGCAGCTTTGTGCTCCTTGTGTAGAAACTTTGTGGTCTTTGTGGTTAATAAATTCACATCAACGCAATTTACAAGTTGAGCCTTTTTTATCAAGTATTAAATATAAGAATATTTTAATTATTCTTCTATCACTTTCTGTAAAATAGGGTCAATTCCGTTTACAAATTGCTCAAACGTATGGACAGCTTTTATTTTTGGTTCTATTTGAACAGCTTTAAAATCATGATTAGGATATCTTATATAAAAATTACTATTTGGCAAAATTAATTCGTTAATTTGGTTAGTATTACATGCTGTTTGAGTAAGTTTTTCTCCAACAATTGTAGCATTGGTATGTTGTTTAAAGTAAAGAGCTATATTCATTGCAGCAAACGACAATTGTTTATCTACAAATATAAATAAACGTGATTTTCGGTTAATTCGTTTTAATTTTTGAAGTTTATCAATAAAAAGAATAAGCATCTTAGTATCTCCTATTTTAAGATTTCTTACATCAATAAATAGTTTTTTATAGCGTCTTTTTTTGAATTTTTGAAAGAGTTTTTCAGTAAAATCATTAAATTTTGGCGCATCATACACCTCTTGTAGTCTTATATGATATCGTTTTGCTAATTGATAATCTGATAGTTGTAAGCTGTCTTTTACCTGTTTCAAGAACTCTTTACTCAATCCTCTATTAAGTTTAAAATACATTTGCTGTCCGTAATTTATACCATAACTCCAAAACCAACGATCTTGTTTTTGTAAATAAAAGGGTGTTTTTTTTGGGTGAATTGTAGCAAGTAAACCATCATCATTAATTGTTTTTAAATCAATATTAATTAATTGATTTACATTAGTTTGAATATTTAACCTTAAAGTATCAGTTTTATTAAATTGATAGTGTTCTAAAAATGATTTTATAGAAAGATGTTCTATATTTTGTGTTTTTTGGAGTAATTTAAAAATATCCGTTTCATTAATCTTTTGAATCTTTGCGCCTAGGTTGTTTTCAAAGTCTAGAGAAATACGGGTTAAATAATAATTACCATTAAATTCTCTTACTCTAAAAGGTAAATGTCCAAAATTAGCTTCTTTAATCTGTATTATTGGTTGTTTAAAAAGATTTAAAACATCGGTTATTAACCAATACTGTTCTTCTAAGTTTTTGGGATTTGTTTTTTTTAATTGTTCTAATTTATCAATAAACTGCTGTTTTGAACAATGTTTAAATAGCTGCTCTTTTTCTAGAAAACTGTGTTTTAAAGTGTCTAAATCACTTATCCATTGTTTTTGAATTTGTGAAAAACTAATATTTAAGAAAAAATAAAACAGTAAAAGAAACACTATTCTTTCCATAACAATTTAAATTTTAACGAGTATGCTAAAAATACAAATTATTATTGGAACAGAAAGAGCTTTTAAAAAAGAATTATAAAATTTATTCTAAATAAAAAGGGTTTCACTTTAAGTAAAACCCTTACAATACCAATTATTTGGTATATTATTAGTTGTTAATTTATTTTTCTACTTTTAAAAAGTCTTTAAAAACTTGCTCTAATTGTTGTTTTGGTAATGCACCTTGTGCCATTTGAGGAGCTTCACCCATTGGACAAAACAACATAGTAGGAATACTTCTAATTGCAAAAGCAGCAGCTAATTCTTGCTCTACTTCTGTATCTACTTTGTAAATATGAACTTTACCTTTATATTCTTCAGATAATTGTTCTAATATTGGAGCAACCATTTTACAAGGTCCACACCAATCTGCATAAAAATCTATAATACAAGGTAAATCACCTTCATATTTCCATTCTTTATTTTTTTCGTAATTAAAAACTTTTTCTAAAAAAGTTTTTTTGCTTAATAATTCTGTCATTTCTTTATTTTTAGTTTTAAACTTTGTGTTTAATTTGTTTATTAATTGCAATTAATATACCATTAATTTTAGCCGACAAATTGACAGATAAAAAACGGGTTTGAGGGTAACTTAGGTTACATAACTAAAAACTGCTAAAGGTGTCTTATTATTCCACTTTTATTCGTGTATCAACAGCAACAATTTCTTTGTTATTTGCAAGTAATGGATTAATATCTAACTCTTCTATTTCAGGAAATTGATTGACTAATTTTGAAACTTGCAAGATAGTTTCAGCAAACAAATCGATATTTATACCTTTATCGCCTCTAATTCCTTTAAGAATTGGATAAATATTTAATTCCTTAATCATATCATGAGCACAGTTAATAGAAAGTGGTGTTAGTTTTACACTAATATCTTTGTGAATTTCTACATGAGTACCTCCAAGACCACACATAATTAAATGCCCAAATTTTGGGTCTTTTTTTACACCAATAAACAATTCTAAACCTTTTTTCATAGGTTGAACCAATACAGCTTTAGCCTCTTTTATTTGCATGATTTCATTAAAAGCATCAATTGCCGTTTTTTTGTTTTTAATGTTTAAAATAACACCTCCAACATCTGTTTTATGTAAAGGACCTATTACTTTCATTACAATAGGATAATCTATTATTTTATCGAGTTCCTTTTTATGAGTTAAAACAATTTCATCTACACAATGTATATGTGAAAAATGCAATACTTTTAAAGCAGATTTTGGGCTAATATACTCGTCTTCATATTTTTTCAACTCGTCTTCTATAGTCGAAATATTAATCAATCTATTGGCACAGTTTTTAAAATAAAGAGGTGGTTTATTATACACTTTACCTAAAGCCTCACCAAAAAGCACCTCGTCGTTAAAACATAAATTACCATGTGCAATAAATTGATCTATTTCTTCTTTTACGTTTACAACGGATGGCATAATGGCATAAATTGGTTTTTTACTTATTTTTTGATATTTTTCAATCACATCATAAACATCGTAAACATCGGTTAAACCAGGTGAACCAAAAATAATAATCATAGCATCAATTTCATTAAATTTAGTATCACAATACTGAATAATTTTTTCTAATTGCTCAGCATTTCCTGTAGCGAGAAAATCAATCGGATTTTGAACCGACGAACCATCGTAAAGATACGATAATAATTCTTTACTCAACGGATTATCTATTTCTGGTACTTCCAATCCATTTTTTTCAAGCACATCAGTTAGCATTACCGCAGGACCACCAGCATGAGTAATAATTGCAAAACGTTTTCCTTCAACTTGTTTGTGTTGTAAGATAGTTGCTACTTGAATAAGCTCATTTCTTCCATAACAACGTATAATACCAGCTTTTTCAAACAAAGCATTTACAGCAACATCAGCATTTGCCATTGCACCAGTATGTGAACTTGCTGCACGACTTCCTGCATCTGAACTTCCTGCTTTTATTGCTACTAAATGATAGCCTTTTTTAGCTAAAGATTTTGCGTGTTTTAGTAATTTTTTAGGCTGATTTATACTTTCAATATACAATAAAATTACTTTAGAGTATATTTTATTTTCTTCTTTAAAGTGCTTAATATTACTATTATCATCAAAATGTTCTAAAACCTCTTCAACACCAATCTGAGCAGAATTTCCAACTGTAAAAACACTATTAAAACTTAAACCTGTGGCTTTAGCAGCTTCCATGATAAAAACTGCGGTAGCACCAGAACCTGATATTAAATTAACACCTTTTCGGTCTAATTTTGGAATAGGTGTTGTAAAAACACCTGCATAATGTGTGTTGAGCAATCCAATATTATTTGGTCCTAACAATACACCATCTGCTTTTTTTATCAATGCAACAATTTCTTGCTCTAATTGTGCACCTGCTTTATCTTTTTCACTAAAACCTGCAGAAAAAATAATAAATGCTTTAGTGTTTTTAGATTCAGTTAAGATTTTTACTGTTTCTTTAATATACTTTGCTGTAATGGCAATAATGGCTAAATCTACCTTTGGTAACTCCGCAATATCTGTATAAGATTTTATATTTTGAACTTGCTCTTTTTTTGGATTCAAAACATATAAATCTCCTTTAAAGTGATGTTCAATCAAATTTTTTAAAACACGACCACCTGGACAAGCAATATTATCACTTCCACCAACTACAACTATACTTTTTGGGTTTATTAAGGCTTTATTTATCATAATGGTAAAATTCGGAATTCCATTTAAACTAGTGGCTGACAATTATCAGCGTTTTTTTTTTGTTTTTTCGTAATTTTGAAGATAGAATATTCGTCATTCTGAACTCGTTTCAGAATCTCATAATAAATAGAAAGATGCTGAAATAAATTCAGCATGACGTTTCATAGAACAACCAATAAAAAAATGTACAATTTTTCAAGAAAAGTAAATTCAGAGCATTCAGAAGATATTAAAGTATTAATGCAACATGCCGTTGGTAAACATCTCATTTCCTTTGCAGGAGGAATGCCTAATAACGATTTATTTCCTGTTTCAGATATTGATGAAATTTACAATAACCTATCAGATGAAATAAAAAAAATAGGCTTTCAATATGGACCAACTTCAGGCTATCCTCCTTTGGTAAATAACCTTAGAAAATATTTAAAGAAAAAAGGATTGCCTATTTATCAAAATAAATTATTAATCACAACAGGTTCATTACAAGCTATTAGCATCATTACACAAGAACTTATTAATGAAGGTGATATTGTTCTTGCCGAAAATCCGAGTTTTGTTGGCGCATTATCCGTTTTTGAAACATACAGAGCAAATATAATAGGTATTCCAATTGATGAAAACGGAATTATAATAGACGAACTGAAATCAACTATCGAAAAATTTAGTAGAAAACCTAAGTTTTTGTACATTACTCCTAATTTTCACAATCCTGCTGGAATTATTTATTCCTTAGAACGAAAACGTCAAATATTAGAAGTTTTAGACAAAACAGGCATTATTTTACTTGAAGATGATGCGTATTCTGACCTCTATTTTAAAGAAGAAAACAAAACCTTAACAAAACCCATTAAAAGTATTGAAGGCTTTGATGTTGAAGTGATTTATACTGGTTCGTTTTCAAAAATTTTAGGACCAGGATTTAGATTAGGATGGATGCTCGCTTCACCAAAAATATACGAAAAAGGCGAAAATATTAAACAAGCTTTAGATGCGTGTACTTCAAATTTTAATCAGATTTTAGCAAATGAATTTCTAGCACAAGCTAAGTTAGAAAGTTATTTATTATTTTTAAGAACGGAGTATTTTGATAGAAAAGAACTATTGCAACACGCTCTAGAAAAATATATGCCTAAAGAAGTTACTTGGAATGAACCAAAAGGCGGATTTTATTTTTGGTTAAAACTACCTAAACACCTAAATTCTACGGCTATTTTTAAAAAATGTATTGAAAAAAATGTAGTTTTTGTTACTGGAAGAACTTTTGACCCTGCTAGTAAAAAAGACGATAACTTACGATTATCTTTCTCTAATATGCCTAAAAATGAAATTGAAAAAGGAATAAAAATTATTGCGGAGGTTATTAAAACTATGATGTAAAATTGTTATTGTCCGAAAATAGAATTGGTATTCAAAACGTTTCATGCCATTGTGAGGTAGAAAATAGTTCAGTTTATTTTAAACTACCATATTCCAATAAACACACAGCTATCCACACAGTTCTGTGAAAATCTGCGTAATCTGCGGGAAATAAAACCACAAAGACCACAAAGAAGGCACCAAGAACACTAAGCTGTATGGGTTTTAGGTATAATCATAAGATGCTGAACGTCATGCTAAATTTATTTCAGTATCAGCATAGCGATGTAATCTGTGTAAATTTTCACACTAAATAATCCGTGCAAATTAGTGTAATTAGTGGCTGAAATCGTGTTCCAATAAACACACAGCTATCCACACAGTTCTGCGAAAATCTGCGTAATCTGCGGGAAATAAAACCACAAAGACCACAAAGAAGGCACTAAGAACACTAAGCTGTATGGGTTTTAGGTATAATCATAAGATGCTGAACGTCATGCTAAATTTATTTCAGTATCAGCATAGCGATGTAATCTGTGTAAATTTTCACACTAAATAATCCGTGCAAATTAGTGAAATTCATAGCTAAAATTTTCGAAACCTGTGGCTGAAAATACTTTTCTACAAACTCACAACTTTTTTTACCTCTTTTTTTGCCCAAAAAACCAAAACACAGCAAAATCAACGTTTTTGAGGTCAAAAATCACCCTTTCGGGTGATAAAAATCACCCGAAAGTATGACTAAAAAAAGTTTCAATCCATCTAATTTTGTACCATAAAATAATTAAAACTTAAAATTATGAAAAAAATTACCACATTTTTATTTACACTTTTAATAAGTGTTATGAGTTTCGCTCAATACGATATTGACGATACACAAAACTTAACCTATGTAGATATTAGTAGCACAGGAACTTTAATTACACCTTCAGATGATGGTGCTACAAACATTACAACTCCTTGGACAATTTATTTAGGAGGTGTAGCCTCAACACAATTACGTGTAGGTAACAATGGAGCCGTTTTATTTGATACTACAACAGGAAGCATTAGTTCTAGTAATGTTGCACTAAACACAAGTTTACCTATAATTGCTCCTTTTTGGGATGATTTTGATACAGAAGTAGGTGGTGTATATTATGAAACAAAAACAGCATACTATAATGGAGTTCCTATTGCTTCAAAATTTATTATCCAATGGGATAGAGTACATTTTAATGGTAGCAACAATACAGATCCTGCTAGTTTTCAATTAATTTTTAATAGATACAGTCCTAATATCATATTTCAATATGCTGATGTTGATATGGACGGCACAAGTTATGATAATGGGCTTTCTGCTACTATTGGTATTGCTACAACAAATGAAGTATCACAATATTCGTATAACACAGCAAGTCTAAACGGAATAACTACACTTGTTTTTAGTTTACCTAGTACCAACGTACCAGACGATAATTTTGAAGCTTACCTAGAAACACACAATGCCAATGGAGATACCGTAGCCTTGGGTGCAGCAGATAGTATGGGTAATGGTACATTAAATGACGATACTGTACCTACTTCTCGCATTGAAAATGTAACTAGTTTAAATGTAGGTAATATAAATATTTCAGATTTAACTGGTATTGAGGATTTTACGGCTTTAACTACTTTATATTGTTATCAAAATAATTTAACAGCTTTAGATGTAAGTACGAATACGGCGTTAACTACTTTAAACTGTTCATATAATAATATAAGCATATTAGATGTAAGTAATAATACAGGGTTAACAGGGTTATATTGTTCTGATGATAATTTAAGTACTTTAGACTTAAGCACTAATACAATATTAACTAGATTAGTATGTGGTAATAATAATTTAACGTCTTTAAATGTAAGTACTAATACCGCTTTAACCTATTTAGATTGTTACCAAAACTGGGTTCTTAATGCTTTAGATGTAAGTACGAATACTGCTTTAACTTCTTTAAAATGTAGTTCTAATGCCTTAACGTCTTTAGATGTAAGTAACAATATTAATTTAACGGATTTATATTGTTATCAAAATGATTTAACGTCTTTGGATCTAAGCACGAATACTGCTTTAACTTATTTAAGTTGTCATGCTAATGATTTAACTAGTTTAGATTTAACCAACAACAACCAACTGAGTAAATTAATTTGTTTTAATAACCCTAATTTAACCACACTTAATATACAAAATGGTGCGAATGGACTATTATCAGGAACTTATACTATTGGTTCAAGCACCTACTCGCGTTTTAGTGCAAGAAACAACCCAAACCTAACTTGTATTTTTGTAGATAACGCTACAGATGCAACTAATGGTGTTAATGATTACCAAGATTGGGATATTTCTAATGACCCTAATGCACATTATGTAGCAACTCAAGCTGCTTGTGATAGCTACTACACTACCAACGTACCAGACGATAATTTTGAAGCTTACCTAGAAACACATAATGCCAATGGAGATACCGTAGCCTTAGGTGCAGCAGATAGTATGGGTAATGGTACACTAAATGACGATACTGTACCTACTTCTCGCATTGAAAATGTAACTAGTTTAAATGTAGGTAATATAAATATTTCAGATTTAACTGGTATTGAGGATTTTACGGCTTTAATTACTTTATTTTGTTATCAAAATAATTTAACAGCTTTAGATGTAAGT
>Ga0256840_1003913_pt1 | contig 11574 bp, 12 predicted proteins | sample 355202metaG_FD_185969 | JGI IMG/M metagenome (GOLD analysis project Ga0256840, IMG submission 185969) | Hydrothermal vent microbial communities from Mid Atlantic Ridge, Atlantic Ocean - 355-202 | ecosystem: Environmental > Aquatic > Marine > Hydrothermal vents | place: Atlantic Ocean: Mid...
ATCACAGTAAATTCCTCTTTGCTTATCACATCTGCACTCCAATTATTTATTTAAAGTGCATCATATCTTCTTTAAACAAAGTGGTACATTTTTACTCTGCGCTACTGGTAAGAGTAGTGTTGATGGCTAAGATGATTTGTTCTTGAAGTTGCATAGGATTTCTTTTTTGGATTATGTTTTTAGGTACAATTTATACTGTCGGATATATTTGGTCACTTATTGATCAAAAAATCAATCCTAAAGATGATCAACCAAGCATAAATCATTATAATACAGATAATAGGACATTTAATTATTCAGATAATAGAAAATATAAATATACAAAAAAAACTAAAAAGGTCAAAAAAACATATAAAAATACAAACAACTATTATCTTTCAGACAGACAGCGAAGCGTAAAGGCACTCGGCGAAAAATTAGTCGAACAAACTGGCTATAAAAGAACTGCGAAAGATATACTCGTTGAACAGTATGGTTTTAGCCAAGATACCGCAAAGTATGCTGTTGGATATAGCGGCTATTACGATTACTAATCGAAACTACTGCCCCTCAGAGATTAGAACTATAGTCTAAACACCTTTAAATAGGTTGTCTTTTAAAAACTATATTTTTTATTACCGCAACCTTTTCCGCAAAAAACAATTTGCTTCTAAACTTAAGACCAAGAATTGCCCTATTTATATATTATTAATATCTTCTTCTAGACTTTTGAGTATTGAAATGATTTCATCAAATTCATGGGTAAGTTCTCTCCAGTCAAGTATTAAGTCAATATCTTCAGAAAATCTACCAATGAGGTTAAAAACCTTAGAAAGGCTTGTTCCGCCTTTGAACATTAAGATTTTATTTAATCGTTTATCAGAAAACAATTTATTAAGTGTCCAAACTACCCAAAAATCCTTTTCAACAATTGCACTTGTTGTCTTCATTAATGTAGCAGTTTCCTGAAATAGTTCATTTCTTTCATCTACGGATAGAACAGCAACATTATTCATTCTCTTCTGCCTTGCATATTTTTTTTATAGTCTCATAAATCCATACAGTTGAAGATTTTGTATCACTTAATATTTTTGAAAATTTACTTGACTCTATCTGTTTTCGTATATCTTTGATGATGGCTTCATTAATTCTATCTTTTCCCAAAATTTTTAACGCTTGAACAATCAGTGAACTCTCTTTTTTAAGGATGATTTTTTGAATTCAATTGTAGTGCCATTATTAAGTTTGTATAGCTTATTTGGTCCATTGCTCAAATAGGTATATTTTCCAACCACTTGGGTTGAAAGCCCTAATATGTTTAAAGAAGTATCCCCACTTACTTCAATTTTCCAATTAAATTTTCTAGCGTATGCACGAGCTACTTGTTCTATATCCGGACTTAATTTTGTCTTCAATAAGTCGCTATATTTTGGGTAATCATATATCCCTCTCGCAACTCTTCTTATTTGCTCTTTTTTTGTCAAGCTAGAGAGAGCTTTATCAATATTATTAATAGAGAGTTTATCTATGAAATCATTGGAAGAGAATGCATACCCTCTCCCATTTCCATACACCCTTGAAAGTACCATTTTTTCACTTGAACTCATAAATACATCCATATATTTTTTTCAGAAAAAAGTATACCATTTTCTGAATTTAATATTACTTATATAAGATGATACTGTCGTTATTTTTTAGGGCATCTATATATAGAGAAGAAGTAGCTATTACTTTTTCTATTTTTTTGATATATAGGAGCCATATGTATTATAGATACTTACTTAAAACAAAATATCAAATTGGGCTTATTTCCTACTAATATCTATTATTATAGAGATAATAACATAATTTGATGTATAAAGTTACAAATAATAGATATTAATAAATAGTTTGAATCAAAGTAAGTCAAAAATAAAATGACTGATAATTCAAAAGATTTTGCTTACAGCTTTTACGGAACTAACATGTTTAGATGCTAGAATTCTATTATCTTTCAGATAGACAGCGAAGCGTAAAGGCACTCGGCGAAAAACTAGTCGAACAAACTGGCTATAAAAGAACCGCGAAAGATATACTCGTTGAACAGTATGGTTTTAGCCAAGATACTGCAAAGTATGCTGTTGGATATAGCGGCTATTACGATTACTAATCGAAACTGCTACCCTAATAACTCTTCTATGTCTTTTAAATATTTTAGTAGCTGTTCTTTCTTCTCTTTTGATATGCCTTTTGTATTGATTTTAATACTATTGTTTGAGTGGACTATCCTGCGGATGCCCTCTTCTCTTTTTTTCAAAGATATGTTCTTTATAAAAGCCAAAGCATCTTCTCTTTTTAAGTTTTTTATTTGATCAAATACTTCTAACTGTTTTTCTTGATTGACTCTATTTAAGGCTGCTAAAACCGTTGCATCCTTAAATTTTTCAGATTTTACCTCTTTTAATACCTCTTCTGAAAGCTTTAAAATAGAAAGTAGTTTTGAAACTCTCCCCTGAGTCAATCCAACACTACTCGCCAGCTCCTCTTGTGTTTTAACAACTTTCATCTTTATAACTTTATCAAGTGCAAGTGCTGTTTCAATTGGCTCCATATCTTTTCTCTGTAAGTTCTCTACAATAGGAATAATAACAAGACTTTTTTCTTCAATAGAATCTATCACAGTAGCTTCAATACTTTCTTTATCTAAATATGCATATGCAGCTACTCTTCTGTGCCCGAAAACTATAGTGTATGTGTCATCATTATTATTCAGTACAGTAATTGCCTGCAAAAGACCGTTTTTTGCTATAGAGTTTGCTAGCTCCTCTATATTGTCTTTGTCCATCTGTAGTCTTGGTTGATGCGGATTAGATTGGAGTTTGCTTAAATCTATAAAAGTTTTTCTAACCTCTTCTTTCTCTACCTTGTCGGCTAAGCTTGCATCTTCAAAAACTTCGCTTGCCAGATTAAAATCTACTTTTTTTCTCTTAGCCATTTTTTACCTTCTTTACTCTTCTTTTTAATTTCAATTTTTTTATTGGCAAATCAAACTCTGATAAAATTTCATTAATTAAACTTTTTATTTCATTTGATGAGTCAGATGCATTGTCAAACTCGCAAACACTAAATCCATGAGATAAAGATATTGCAAAATCTGACCTTCTTCTTATCTTACTATTCAGTAATTCAAACTGACTAGATGCACTATTTATAAAATCAGATATATCTTCAAAATTTTGCTGTGCATGGTGAATCTTATTTAGCACTACATGAGTTTTTACTTCTTTCCCAATTTTTTTTGACACTTCTTTCAGTATTTTTTTGTACTTTTCAAGTCCTATTATCTCAAGAAACTCTGTTGATACTGGTGTAAGTATATAATCAGATGCATATATTGCTACTCTATTTAGTCCACTATCAAATCCGCCTGTATCAATTATAATAATTTTTTTATCGTCATCACTATTTATATACTCTATAAACTCTTTGCTATCATTAAAGCAGTGTATAACCAGAGGTTTTTGATCAAACTTAGATCTTATTATATTACAAGCTGTTAAAGTTTGTTGCACATCTAAATCAACTATTTCTACTGGATATAATTTGCTTAATTCTACCGCTATATTATAAGCTAGTGTACTTTTACCTACACCACCTTTTTGATGAGAAACGCTTATTATCATTGTTTACCTTTGATTATTCCATGAACATAATTTAGATTATAGCAAAAATTATTCCATGAACATAATTTTAATCTTTTTTCAAACTATTTTTTAGACTAGTAACGGTGTAATAGCCTTTAACAACTTTTCTTTTCCCTTCTTTTTCAACAATTACATCACATGTTTCATTGTCTTCATAGATTTTCACTTCAAGAAATTTAACTCTTACAGTTTTTTTAAGTAGTGAATCTAATACGTCAAGATAACATCCTTTATAATTTAATGTTACTATTTCACTGTGAGTTAAATTTGTCTGTCCAATCCTTTCAGGATGAGTATACAACCAAGCCCAAAGCTCTTGAGCTGTATCTGGTGATAAATCTTTTCCTGTATTTTCATTATTTAAATACCCTAACATTGAAATTTTTATTACCGTATTGTAAACAAAACCATATGGACCTATAACGATAGCTTTATTTTTATAATTTTCAATTACCCAGTTTCTAAAATCTTTAAACTTTTTAAATGAAGGGACAAAAAGGGGAGGGGTGTTGTCTTCTATTACAACCTCTTTAGGCTTTTTCAAAAACTCCTCTTTAGGCTTAAATGTAAAACCTATTGAAACTATTTTTCTTCCTCTTTTTAATTTTTCATATTCCACTGATAAATCTGAATACTTATTTATTTGTTCTACCGCAGGTTCTATTGTGTTTTTGAGCATAACTGATGTATTGTTAATATACATTTTATGTTCTAATTCATTAATCCCAAAAAGCTGTTTAATAAAACTTATCTCTAAAACTATATCTGTTCTAAATGGATTATTGTAATCTTTCCCAATTAGCATTTTAAAGTACTGATATAACAGTCTAGCATACTGAGAAGAAAAAATATTTAAAAATTCTAGTGAAAGGGCAGTATAATTTGTAGTAGGTAGCAAATTTTCAGCTCTAAACTCTTTACCAAAAATAACTGTTATTTTTTTAGTATTGAAATCTATCTCTGCCTTTTGAAATATAACAAATACTCCAGACTTATCAATATCATCTTCTTTTATAGTGTACTTAAATTTAATATCAACCATGGTTTCTAAAGCATTTTCTAACTCTTTTCTATTGACCTTTTTTATTTTAGCACCTCTTAGAAGTTGCTCTTTAAATACATCGAGGTCCATAACAAGTTCACCCTCATTGACAACATCAATAATTTCACCTGTTTTTTTCATCTCTTGAACAGTTGATAACATAGTATCAAATATCCTCTGTTGCTGAAAAGACATTTGCTTCTTTACTTGTGCCATCTTTATAAAGTCATTATGTTTATAAAGGTCTAAATTATACTTTTTTGCCATTTTATCTCTTTATTGATAGGAGTTCTTCCAGTATTGTAGCAGAATAACTATCAATTTGGAAGAACTCCTATCATATAACTATTAATCTTTATAAATATCCCAATAAAAGAACAAATAATATAATTTGTTTTATTTAGATATTTATAATATAAAGAAAATCTATCAATAAGCAGAAAATCTATCTTTATTTACAGAAAAACTATCAATAAGTGCAGAATTTCTATCATGTATGGAACAATTTCTATCAATAAGTGCAGAATTTCTATCAATAAACCTCTGTTTGAGCCTATATACCAAAGGCTTTTTTACTCTAAAATATTAAAGTCTTAAAATCTATTAAAATCTCTCTAAAGAGTTTATAGAGAAGAGGGTAATTATCTTTTTTAGTGATAGAAATTCTGCAGAGCTAATTAAAACACCACATATCAAGGCTTATTTTAATTTTTATTGATAGAAATTCTGCAAAAAACGCACTTATACCTATTATTTAGGAACCGAAAACTGAGGTATTTTTTCATCTCTTTTACTTCTTGACTCCTCAATACTTCTCTCAAGCATCTCACTTTTAACTAAAAGTCCATTTTTCCATACTCTTTTATAAATGTAGTTATTGAATTTAATATAGTCAATACCATTTGCCAGAGGTGCACTATCATTTTTATCTATATTTTTAAATGGAGCAAAAGGTGTGATTACGCTTGGTATATCTGTTTGCTTGCTTGGAATAAAATCACTGCTATTTTGTACTCTAGAGCCTCCAAGTCCTATGCCATACAGTTTTAGCAATATCATAACAAGCAATGCCACAAAAAAGAGTGTCAATGCTATCCATGCAGCTGACTTTAACCTCTCTTTTAGCATACCTTGTCTGCTTCTTGTATTGATTATATCTGTGTTAATAACAATATTTTTTACTTGTTGTTCTCGTATAGCATTAAGCAGCTCTGTGTTTATCATTGTTTGCCTCCACTGGGATATTAAATATAGATTTATTTTTACTCATATTTTTTAGTACTTCTTCGAGTTTTGCAGGGCTAGAACCACTCTTTGATAGTTCATTGAGCTTATTTAGATCTACATCTGCTGGTACAACTATAAACTCTTTTTGTACTATTGGTTTCTCAACTATTTTTTCAACCACAACCTCTTTTTCAATAATATGAGGTACTTCCACTTCTACTTTAACAATCTCTTTACCGTCTTTATATACAATGGTCTCAACTTCTTTTATAACTTCTACTTCAATCTCAACTTCTTTTGTAACTACTTTTCTCTTCCTTGTTTTTATAAAGTAGTAGATAGCTTTTCTAAGATAGTTAGTGGATGTTGATTTTTGTTTATTTTGAGATTCTTTTTTCTTTTGTAGTACTCTTCTTTTTTCAACCATCTCATCTGAGTTAGATGCTACAAACATTAAAAAAAGAATGTATCCAGGGTATACTATAAATGAAAGAAGCATTACATATGCTCTTTGTGGTGTTGTTATGTTCATTCCAAAAATATTGTTAAATAGGTGCATTATGCCAGTGTGGAGGAGGGCTTCTTCTTCTTGATTTTGCATTGTTACACTATTTTTTTGCTCAAACATAACTCTTCTGTCTACTATCTGGCTCTGTCTAGTTTTCCTTTGAGCTATATCTTCATCATTTAGCATTATCTTTTTTCTCAATTGATTTATATGCAAGATATAGTCATCTAATACTTTTTTTGTCATATCAAGTCTACCCTCAGCCTCTTTTTTTCTGGCTAAGCAGTCGTTAGTTGCACACATGGAGCCATTGTTGTAAATGGTGTTATTTAGATGATTTGATGCTTTTCTAAACTCTTTTTGTGCTTTGACTTTATCTTTTTCAAGAGAGTCTATTTGAGTTTGGTAAGATAAGTTGTTGTTTTCTAGTTTATTTAGTTGAGTAGACAGTAACTGCTCAGTCTCTTTTTCAGCTTCAATAGCTCCCTTTTCAACAGCTACATTATGGTATTTACTCTCAAGCATACTCCATATAGTCTTATCAATTCCAACTCCAGATATAAACCACATAAAAATAATAGCTATATACAGACCAACTCCAACACTTCTTTGTTGCGAAACAGCACTAGAAAAGTTTTTAGTTGTCATAGCAAGTATAGCAATCTCCAATATGCAAAAAAGAGCCACAATGAGACCAACTTCCCAACCAGACTCAGGACTATAAAAGAACTTACAATACCCATAAGATGCCATAACGATAATAATAGAAGCAAAAGCCCATTTGATTAGACCATCTGTTGTAAATTTTTGTGCTGTTAGTGTCATGTATTTCCTTTATCTTATTTCTATATCTTCAATATACTCATCTATATTGTCTCTATCTAAAATGAGTAAATCATCTCTATCTGTATCCATCATCTCATCATAAAGAACTTTTGAGGCTCTTATATAATTCCAGTAGCTTAGATACTCTCTTTTCATGCTTCTAACGCTATCTTGAGTATCTGCAACTCCAGGGATATAAGGTCTATGAAGTCCAACTTTAGCCTTTCCTTCAAGGGACTTTTTATTACCAGCAAAGTATACAAACCCACAAGCTGAGTAGCAGTGCATCTCTTTATCTATTCCTGTTGACCAACCATGTTCATGTATAAATGCTCCTAATCTCATAGCACTTGATAACACTCCTCCGTTGGAGCTGATTTTAATCTCTTTAGTGTTAATGTTTGTATCTTTTAAAAACTTACGAAAATTGATATATGTGTTTTTACCAAATTCTCCTTCAAGGAAAAACAAGACTCTGGTTTAATAGATTTAGATATATTAAAGAATAAGGAGGAAGTGGCTCTAAAATCTAATGAATATTAGATAAAAATCGCAGTTGGTTTAAGTTTCAAAATGTAACATTTTTTAGATTTTACCTGCCCAGTTTTGGAGTTCGCTTGACAACTAGCACAAGAACAAGACATAAAGATGTCAAAAAATTAAGTTATACTTTTAAAAAAGTAGGAGTATGCCATGGCAAAGATCATTATATTAAGCGGAGCAGGACTAAGTGCAGAAAGTGGAATTTCAACATTTAGAGATAGTGGTGGTTTATGGGAAAACCACTCTGTCTTTGAAGTGTGTAGTTCAGATAGCTTAATCAATAACAAAGAGACTACAATTCGATTCTATGATGCTAGGCGAGAACAGTTGAAAGAAGTTGAACCAAATTATACTCACAGAGTTATAGCAGAGCTAAAGAAAAAATATCCAGATATTTGTATTATCACCCAAAATGTAGATGATCTACTTGAGAGAGCAGGTTGTGCAGATGTTATTCACTTGCATGGTTATCTAACAAATTTAAAATGCATGAATGAGTGTGGGTATGTACTACCAATTGGATACAAAAAACAAAATAATCAACTTTGTGAAGATTGTGGTTCAGAGCTTAGACCAGATATTGTATTTTTTGGAGAGAATGCACCTTTTTATAGATACCTATACAATGAGATACAAGATTGTAAGATGCTAGTCGTAATCGGCACAAGTGGAGAAGTACTAGATATAAACTTATTAAGTAGAGGTATACAGCATACCATCCTAAATAACTTAGAACCAAGTAAAAGTATTGAAACAAAAAAATTTACCAAAGTACTGTATAAACCATCTACTGAAGCCATTGATGAGATAAGAGATGATATTGAAGGTTTTATCTTAAAGGAGTAAATAAAATTCAAAAACAGACATAAAGCTGTCAAATAGTTTTATTAAAATACAACATAATAAACTAGAAAAAATGTATCGCTAGTTTAAAATTAAATAAGGATAATCAAGATGAAACTTTATAACACTATAAAAGAGAGATTAGAAGTAGTTGACCAGCATGCATTGGCCAAGGAGTTAGGATACAATTCATACTCTACATATGCAAAGACATTAGATAAATTCCTATCGAGTAAAACACCTTCTATTTGGCTTTCTAATGGACATTATGATTTTAGCCATACTGCAAATAGCTTTATAAGTAAACTCTGTGAAAAGCTTAAGATAAAACCTTCCTTTTATCAGCAAGAGATAAAATTAGCAAAAGAGAAAAATGAAGAGTTAGCTAAATTAGCAAATTGTTATATATTTGTAAATACAAACTTTAGAAGAACTACTGAGCCAATTTTTGCTTTAGCTTTTATGGAGTCTAAGAGAAGAATACAAATAGATGCAAAAGATTTAATCTTCAAAGATATAAACAAGATTTTAGAGATGGTTTCTAAAGTTATACAAGAGCATTATATAGATACCAAAGGAGTACTGACTATATGGGGAAAGATAGAAAATTATGTATATCACCATATAGATGATAAGTCTTATATCTTTGATACCAATGGGGTTATCATAAATGATGATGCTGAAATTACAGAGTCTAGGGCTATTTTAACACTTGGAAACAAAGAAATTGTGTGATATAATATTTTGAGCCTTAAAATACAAGCTGAACTACCATGTCATTTATGGTGGGGTAGTTCAGTATTTGCATATTTAGGGACTGTAATAAATTCTGTGTCAGCACCTAAATTCTCCTAAAAGTATATCATAAATTTAGGGCATCTTTTAACCTATCTTTAAAATGAATATTAAGCTGAGAGATAGTGTAAGGCTCCAATTTCTAATTGGCATAGTCCACTTTTTTTCAGCATTTTGTATCCCAGCAAATAGTAATTTTAGAAGGCTATTGTCATTAGGAAAGGCACCTTTTGTTTTAGTAAGTGTTCTAAACTGGCGATGAACAGATTCTATGATATTTGTTGTTTCTAATGGGCTCTGCATATTTAAAATAGTTAGATAGATTATCCCACTTATTTCTCCAAGATTCAAACACAATAGGGTATTTTTTACCACATTTTTCTTCAAGCTTATCAAGTTCAAATTCTGCCTCTTCTTTAGTAAAGGCTTGATAGACTTTTTTTAATTCATTTGCAAATTATTTTTGATATTGAGAACCTACATATTTTAAGGAATTTCGTATCTGGTGAACGATACAAAGCTGTATCTCTGTGTCTTGATTAATTTTTTCTAGTCTAACCATAAGAGCTTAGCATCAACAATTTTGTATCCAAGAGTGCTAATAATATCTTTGTAAAAACAAAGTTGTTTTTGATAGTATTCATCCTTTTCTTTACTCTCTTTGCCTGTCTTGAAGTCGATAATTACCCAACCGTTACGCTCATTATCAAAATAGATAAAATCTATTAACCCTATTTTGCCATCAACATTAAATTCTAACTCAAAATGGTGCTCAACCTTGTTTCTTAGTAAAGCATAAACATCACTTTTATAAAAGTTTTTCATATTTTTTATAATTGCATCTCTCTTGGCATCCTCAAAAATCATCATCTTGTCAAAGATAGCTTCACTATTGTTTTCAAATTTATCCCAATAAAGCTCTATTATCTTATGCGTTGCTGTTCCTAAATTGGCAGCAGTCTTATCGCTACCACTATCTTTGTTATCAGATGTTGCACTTAGCAAACTCTTTGTTTCAAAAGTAAGAGGTTTTAATGAATGTTCAATATACTCTATTTTTGCATTTTCACTCTTTTGACTCTGTACATCTTTTAGTGTTATGCAATAGTTTCTATTTTGTCCATAAAGCTCATCTTTATCAATTTCCAATGATTGGCACATCATATGAAGATAACTATCTTCTCGTAGAGATATAAGACCTTTAGATGTCTGTTTTAACTCTGCTGAAATTACTATATCATGTTCAGCTCTTGTAAGTGCAACATATAGTAGTCGTTTTTTCTCTGCAAGATGTTTAAGCTTATCTATGGCTTTAAGCACTCTTAAACTAAGTGGAGTGTAATCATTTATCTTAAAACCTACTATCTCTTTTGCTTCATTGCCCAGTGTGAAATTATTGTGTTTTAATGCATCACTGGTAATTTGTGAATAGAGTCCTTTTTCACTATTTCCAAGCAATACAAGTGGATATGCCAACCCTTTAGTGGAGTGTATAGAGCATATCTCTATTGATTTTGTGTTATCTGATTTGAAAAAAGCTTCATCCTCTTTAGCTTCACTAAAATATATAGCATTTTCTACAAGTGATAAAAACTTATAGAGATTAGACTCACTAGAATCCTCATAATCTTTACAGAGTGTTAAAAATTTATAAAGGTTTGCAACTCTTTGCTCTATATCATCATAATGAGCATACACCCCCATAATGTTTGCATCATCATAGATATATTTCACTGCTTGAGATAGTGTCATGGTTTGAAATATCTCTACATAATGCATGAGTTTATCGCTCACTCGGTTTGTATCTAAATACTCTTTAATACTGTTATCATCACATCGTAAAATGTTTGATCGCATTGCACCAACTACATAGTACTTTTGAGTAGCATTTAACTTTTGTGGTTTTTTTGATAGTATATCAATGGCTTCGAGCAGATTAAATATATCATTAACCTCTTTGGTGTAGTAAAAGTTATCGCTAGCACTCACTTTCGCGGTAATGCCTTTGGCTCTTAACCTCTGTTTTAACTCTAGCATTTTAGTACTACTATCAAATATAATAGCAATAGCTTTCTCTTTGTTTTTAATCAATCTTGATATGTGTTTATACTCTTCATGTTGGGCATTAG
>Ga0256840_1003914_pt1 | contig 11573 bp, 11 predicted proteins | sample 355202metaG_FD_185969 | JGI IMG/M metagenome (GOLD analysis project Ga0256840, IMG submission 185969) | Hydrothermal vent microbial communities from Mid Atlantic Ridge, Atlantic Ocean - 355-202 | ecosystem: Environmental > Aquatic > Marine > Hydrothermal vents | place: Atlantic Ocean: Mid...
TTACCCCTTTTTATTTTCTTTTCCGACTGTTTTTTATCATATTTTTTTCTTCTTTTTTTTAGTAAGTTTGCTGCCTGTTTTTATCAAAAGCTATGAAAAAACGCTGCTCTTGGGTAAATAATAATCCGTTTAGCATCAAATATCACGATGAAGAATGGGGAATTCCCTTGCATAATGACAGAAAATTATTTGAGTTTTTGTTACTTGACAGTTTTCAGGCAGGATTAAATTGGGTAACCGTTTTAAAGAAAAGAGAAAGCTTTAAAAAAGCATTCGATAATTTTAACTACCTGAAAATAGCAACTTATGATGAAGAAAAAGTGCAAAATTTGTTGAGTGATAAAGGTATTATAAGAAACAGGCTTAAAATAGACGCTGCAATAAGTAATGCAAAAGAGTTCATAAAGATTCAAAAAGAGTTCGGAACTTTTGACAAGTATATTTGGAAGTTTGTAAATCATAAAACAATTAAAAATTCGTTTAAAACTTGGCATGAAGTTCCGGCAACGAGTAAAGAGTCTGAAGAAATGAGCAAAGATTTGAAAAAAAGAGGTTTTAAATTTGTCGGAGCAACAATATGTTACGCATTTATGCAAGCAGCCGGAATGGTTAATGACCATGAAATTACATGTTTCAGATATAATGAAATTTAAATCATAATAATATTTAAAACTTTCATACTTAATACTTTTATCTTTATTAATTTAAAACTAAGCAAAATGAAAAAAATATTCAACCTGACTTTTGCCGTTATGCTTCTGTTTACGGCAGCGTGCTCGCAAAACGAAGAAAATGTAAGCAATGCAGAAATGACTTTTAAGGAAGATTTAACTTTTGATTTCGGAAAAATTGCAGAAAACAGTGACGGAATTCACGAATTTGTTTTCAAAAACTCAGGAAAAGACCCCTTAATAATTACAAACGTAAAATCGTCATGCGGCTGCACAGTTCCGACATATCCCGAAAAACCGATAAAAAAAGGCGAAACAGGAAAAATCAGCGTAAAATATGACACAAAACGAATAGGTGTTTTTACAAAAACGATTACCGTATATTCAAACGCAAAAAATTCACCGGTAAAGCTTCGTATTAAAGGAGAAGTAACCCGAACCGAACAATAAAAATTAAATTATAATAAACCAGAAACTATGCCTCAATTATCCGAGCGCGGGTTTAAAATGCCTGCTTCACCAATCAGAAAATTAGTTCCTTATGCCGAAAATGCAAAACAAAGAGGAATAAAAGTTTATCATTTAAATATCGGACAGCCGGATATAAAAACTCCGGAAGTTGCTTTTGAAGCTCTGAAAAATTTTAACGTAAAAACTGCCGAATATTCGCATTCCGCAGGCAATGAAAGTTACAGAAAAGGATTGTCCGAATATTATAAAAAAGCAGGAATTAATATTTCTTATGAAGACATATTAATAACAACCGGCGGTTCTGAAGCTATCATTTTTGCTTTTCTGGCAACAATGAATCCCGGCGATGAGGTTATTATCCCGGAACCTTTTTACACTAATTACAACGGTTTCGCCGTTCAAGCCGGAGTAAAAATTGTTCCTGTTACATCTTATATAGAAAACGGTTTTGCTTTGCCTCCGATTTCAGATTTTGAAGAGCTTATAACCCCGAAAACAAAGGCAATTTTAGTATGCAACCCTAACAATCCTACGGGTTATCTGTATTCAAAAGAAGAGCTTATGCAGCTTCGTGACTTGGTTTTAAAGCACGATTTATACCTTTTTGCAGATGAAGTTTATCGAGAATTTTGTTATGACGGAGAAGAGCACTTTTCGGTTATGCAAATGGATGGCTTAGAAAAAAATGCTGTTTTATTCGACTCAGTTTCAAAACGATACAGCGAATGCGGCGTAAGAATAGGGGCTTTAGTAAGTCGAAATAAAGAACTTATATCAACAGCTTTAAAATACGGGCAAGCCAGGCTCAGTCCGCCTTTATTCGGACAAATTGCTGCCGAAGCATCGCTGAAAGTCGGGAGCGAATATTTTGACGAGGTTTACAATGAGTACATTGAACGCCGAAACTATGTAATAAATGCTTTAAATAAAATTGACGGTGTTTTTGCCCCTATGCCAAAAGGTTCTTTCTATGCGGTTATCAGTTTGCCGATTGAAGATGCTGAAGATTTTTGTATTTGGCTTTTAAAAGACTTTGATTATAAGGGCGAAACTGTTATGCTTGCTCCGGCACAAGGTTTTTATTCTACACCGGATGCCGGAAAAAATCAAGTTCGCTTGGCTTATGTTTTAAAAGTTGAAGACCTGAAAAATTCAGTTAAAATTCTTGAAGAAGCCCTTAAAGTTTATAAAAAATGAATGAAAAAAAGCTGAATTTTGATTCGTCATGCCCTGCTCCGATTAATAAATACGATAAAATTATGCTTGCACACGGCGGCGGAGGGTTGTTATCAAATAAATTAATTCAAGAAGTGTTTTTTTCGGAATTTGACAACAAATATCTGAATAAAATGCACGACGGTGCCGTTTTTCAAACCGAAAAAGGCAAAATGGCTTTTTCTACCGATTCATTTGTTGTTCAGCCTGTCTTTTTCCCCGGCGGAAATATAGGAGAGCTGGCAGTTTACGGAACCGTCAACGATTTAGCTTGTTGCGGAGCTGTTCCTAAATACCTTTCTCTCGGGTTTATTCTTGAGGAAGGTTTTGCGATAAGTGATTTACAAAAAATTGTTAAATCAATAAAATTTGCCGCCGATAAAGCCGGAGTTCAAATCGTAACCGGCGATACCAAGGTTGTTGAAAAAGGCAAAGGTGATAAAATTTTTATAAACACGTCAGGAGTAGGGTTTGTCAAAAACGAAGTAAATATTTCCCCCGATAACTGCAAATCGGGAGATAAAATTATTGTCAGCGGAACAATTGCAGACCACGGTATTTGTATTATGTCTCTCAGAGCAGGTTTAGAATTTGAAACAGAAATAGTAAGCGATACGGCACCTTTAAATCACCTTGTCCGAGAAATCCTGAGTGTTTCAGACAAAATAAATGTTCTTCGCGACCCTACACGAGGCGGCTTGGCAAGCACGCTTAACGAAATTGCCGCATCATCGGGCAGAGGGATTATGCTGTATGAAAAAGAAATTCCCGTTAAGGAGGATGTAAAAGGTGTTTGCGAAATACTCGGACTTGACCCTCTTTATGTTGCAAACGAAGGAAAGTTGCTTGTTTTTGTTGCCGAAGAAGATGCAGAAAAGGTTCTTGAAACAATGCGAAAAAATGAATTCGGAAAAGATGCTGCAATTATCGGCGAAGTTACCGGCTCTGATGATAAAATTGTCAGAATTAAGACATCTGTCGGAACAACTCGCATCGTAGATATGATATCGGGAGAGCAATTGCCGAGAATCTGTTAGTTTCTTACTTTAAAGCCCAGTTTAGAGCTTCTTCAATACTGTTAAAAACTTTTATTTCCTGAGAGTTAATATTTTGCAGGTTTATTTTTTTAAACCGGTTTACGTCAGAAAAGATTAACGCACTTTTTTTTCTGTTTATTTTCCCTTTGTTTTCTTTAAATATATTTATCATATCCTGTAAATCTTCAGGACTCAGAACATTTTCACATTTCCTGAAATCTGAAATCAAATTATAGTTTCTGTTAAATTTTTTATGGTGGAATTCTTCGTGTTTTAACCTTATATAGTCTTCTGTCGTAATATCTGAAGACAAATTTTCAAAAATAATGTTCTTTTTTTCATCAATTTTAAAAGAGTTTTTCATATTTGTGTTATTTTACCAGTTTTCTTTAATCCATTTAAGTGCAGCATCCGGAGAGGAAAAAACACTTATTTTTACATTTAAGTTTCGGGCTTTTTGTCCGAAAAAAAGAGATTTTGCTACATTTTGGGGAGAATCTGCAACTATTGCACTTTTTCGGTTTTTCATTTTATCGGAGTTCTTTTTCATAAAAACGACTATTTGTTCTATGAGATTTTCATTAAATTCCATATTTACATTTCTGATATCAGTGATTACGTCATATTCTGTGCTGAAATCCGGATCGGAAAACTCTCGCAGTTTTACGTCTTTGTAATCTTCTATGGTTACTTTTTCGGGCCAAGTTTCTGTAACTATTTTTCTTTTCTTATCTATTTTATAAGTTATTTTCACGCAAAAAAAGATTTTTTACATTTTAGGTTAAACATATTTGTCAAATTTAAGTATTTTTTTATTAATAAAAAACCCGCAAAATCTTTTACGGGCTTTAAAAAACAGACTAAAAAAATAATTATCATAAAATTTCAAAAATACAGTTTACTGCTTCTGATAAATTTCTTTTTGCCGACCGACTGATGCCTTCCTTTAGTTCCCACTTATATCCTTTTATTTTAATTATATAAGCCTCCGGTTTTTTCCCGTAAACGTTTTCAGATAGAGCAAGAACAGCTTGAGGGTCAAGAGCATGTGTTGTATATGAGATTTCTCCGTCGGTCTTGCACTTTTCTATTTTGCACCCTTCATCCAAATCATTTCCTGCATACGCATCTGCAAAAATAACTTTTTCTGCTGCCGCAACCGTTTCTGCATCTTCAATATTTAATTGATAACAGTAATGAAATTCTGCATTAATTTTTTTATTTTTTTGAAGTTCATCCAAGAAAGCCCAGCCCAAACCGTCATCTTGTCGGGCTGAGTTTCCTATACCGAAAATTACGGTGTTTTTATGATTTGAATTTTTCATCAATCAGTTCGCCTTTATCATTAAAAATTGACAACTGTAACGGCATTTTTCCCATTGCATGCGTAGCACAGCTCAAGCAAGGATCATATGCTCTGATTGCAACTTCTACTTGGTTAAGCATTCCTTCAGATATTTCTTCTTTTTTATCAATTACGTTTTGTGCCACCCAACCTACGGCTTTATTCATCGGGTCGTTATTGTGCGTTGTTGAAACAATTAAGTTACATTTAGTAATTTTACCTGTATCATCTATTTTATAATGATGAATTAAAGTTCCTCGCGGTGCTTCAATAACACCTATTCCTTCATTTCTTCTTACGCCTTCACGAACTAATTCGTCACCCGTAATATCTTCATCATGAAGAAGCTCTTTCATCATTTCTGCTGCATGCAAAGTCTCTATTAATCGGGCTAAATGAGTGTGCATTGTCATATTATTAGGTTTCCCGTCGGTATATGCCTTAAATTCTTTTCGCTCTTTTTCGGCAAGCGGTGTCGATATTGAACTGCAAACATTCAATCTTCCGAGCGGTCCTACGCGGTTCCATCCGTTTTCTCTTCCGAGATGTTTGATGTAAGGAAATTTAAGATATGACCAACGTTCAACATCTTCGTTAAAATATTTATAATACTCAAAGTCCGGTATGTCGTTAAGGGTAATATTTCCGTCATAGTCAACAGCTCTTAATCTGCCGTCGTACAAATCCAAAGTTCCGGTTCCGTCTTTTGAAACCAAGCCGAGATGTCCGGACGGATACGCGGCAAAAGTATCCAGCCATGCAGCATGTTCTTTGTGGTATCCTTTCATAAAATCAATTACTTCGAGGCACCACTCAATCATCGTGTCAACGGAGGGAATTTCTTTTCCGTCAAGGAAATAGTCAATTTCGTTTCTGCGAAGATTTTTATGAACGCCTCCCGGAACTGCGGCAATGCCGTGAATTTTTTTACCGGCTGTGGCTTTTATAATTTCTTGTCCGAATTTTCTCATTAAAATTCCTTTTTTTGCTAATTCGGGATGCTCTTGAGCTACGCCTACAACATTTCTGATTGCCGGATCGGCATCAACACCGAAAAGCAAATCGGGAGCGGCAAGATAAAAGAAATGTAATGAGTGGGATTGAAATACCTGCCCGTAATGCAGGAGTTTTCTTATTTTTGTTGCGGTAGGCGATAAGTCTTCAGGTTCAATTCCTACGATTTGGTCAATAGCTTTTGCGGCAGCTAAGTGGTGGCTTACGGGACAAATACCGCATAAACGCTGAACAATTAACGGTGCTTGCCAATACGGGTGTCCTTGGATAAATTTCTCAAAACCTCTAAACTCCACAATATGAAATTTGGAATCCTTAACATTTCCTTTGTCGTCTAATTGTATGGTAACTTTTCCGTGCCCTTCGACTCGAGTTACAGGATCTATTACTATTTTTCTGCTCATTTTTTTTTGTTGAAAGTTGGTAAAGTTAAAAGCTGGTATAGTTAAAAGTTTACAAAGTTTAAAGTTTATAAAGTTTGTATGTATGATATTACAAAAACTTTTTTCACTTTTCTAATCATATTTGAATTCTTCATATGCAACTTTTTCTCCCGCACCGAATAAAATGTTTTTTACGGCTTTCCAAATATGGTCTGCATTCGGCGGACATCCCGGGATATAGTAATCAATTTTGATAATATCGCTTACAGAATATACTTTGTTTAATAATTTAGGAATATCTTCATGATAAGGGATTATTTTTTCATCATTTTCACTTGAAATTGAATTTAAATAAGCCTCTTCCAAACAGTCTTTTAGAGGCAGAGTATTTCTCATAGCCGGCATACCTCCCCAAATGGAACATTCTCCGAGTGCAACAATTACGTTGCATTTTTTTCTGAACTCTCTCAAGACTTCAAAATTTTCTGAATTGGCAACACCACCTTCGATAATTCCGATATCACATTGCTTTGTAAAATTTTTAATGTCTGTAAGCGGCGACTTATTAAATTCAACAAGTTCAAGAATATCAATAAGTTCTAAATCAATATCAAGTAAAGACATATGACACCCGAAACATCCTGCAAGCGAAGTTGTTGCTACTATTTTCTTTTTTCCGTCTTTAGGAATATCTATTTTTATATCTTCTGACGGTATCCATTTTATATCTTTATCAACATCAAATTTACGGTCGCCGAATGGTTTTGCAACATTTTTTCCTTTTGCTATAATTGCTCCTACCGGACAAAGTCTTGCAGCTTCAATTACTTGTTCATCTGTTAATTCCTTAGCTTTTTCATAGTCCATCCCAACCAACATATTATGTCCTCTGTTTTGGAAATAGAAAACATTTTCGCCTTTGTTTGTTTTTACTTCGTGAACACAACGTTTGCATAAAATACATCTGTTATGTTCCATAAAAATTCTGTCGTCTTTAAAATCCCTGGGGCGTTCTTCGAATAAGTGAGGAAAACGTGATGAAGAAATTCCCATTTCGTAGCCTTTATGCTGCAATTCGCAATCACCGCTTTTTGCACATGCCGGGCAATAGTGATTTCCTTCTGCAAAAAGCATTTCCACTATTGCTTTTCTGTTATCGAGAACTTCGGGGGTATTTACTTCAACTTTCATTCCGTCGAATACTTTTCTTGTACACGCTGTATCCGGCTTACCGTTAATATTTACGGTACAGACGCGACAGGTTCCGAGCGGCGGATATATTTCTTTAAAATGACAAAGAGTGGGAATATAAAATCCGTTATTTTTTGCGGCTTCAATTAAAGATTGTCCTTCTATTGCTTCGAACTCTTTGCCGTCTATGGTTATTATTACTTTTCTTAAATCCATAATTAATTATTTTTTACGTAATCATAGTAATCATTTAATGCTGCCGATAGGTTGAAAGACTTTTCTTTTTGTCCTTTTTCTTTGAATATTTCAGGGAATTTATCTATTGCTTCAACCATAAAGTTTGTTGAGGTTTTTCCTAAACCGCAACGACTCGTGTCTCGTAAAACTTTTGCCCAGGTTTTAATTTCTTCAATTTCATCGAACGTTGCTTCTCCTTTTTTAATTTTTTCAAGTCTTTTTCCCATAAGGTAGTTTCCTGCCCTGCAAGGAGTGCAAAGTCCGCACGATTCGGCTATAAAGAAGTTTGAAAAATTTGTAAGTATGTCAAAAACATCTCTTTTAGAGTTAAAAATCATAACAGAACCTCCTCCTCTTATGTAAGGGTTGTATTTATTTCCCATTTCAACTCCGGATATTATATGGTGCAGGTCTTCTTTTGTCCTGATTGTCCCTGCAAAGCCGTTAAATTGTATGTAATTTACATCATCGGCTTCACATAAGTTAAGCATTTCTTCAATTGTCATTCCCCATTCTATTTCATATATTCCGGGTTTTTTACAGTCACCGGAAATCGAAAGTAATTTTGTTCCTTGTGAGTTTTCCGTTCCTTTTTTGCTGAAAATTTCGCTTCCGAATTCCATAATTCTGGCTGCGACACATAATGTTTCAACATTATTAACAAGTGTAGGCTTATCAAGGTATCCTCTTTCTACCGGAAAAAATACTTTTGTTCTCGGTCCTCCTCTTTTGCCTTCCATAGATTCTATAAGAGCTGTTTCTTCTCCGCAAACATAAGCTCCGGCACCCATAACAACAGAAATGTCAAAATCAAAACTTTTACCGAGAATATTTTCTCCGAGTAAACCTATATCATAAAAGTGTTGTATTGTGTCTTCAATTTTTTTCTTTAAAAATCTGTATTCTGCTCTCAAATAAATGAAGCCTTTATTTGCCCCGATTGCATATCCTGCCGTTATCATACCTTCGAGCATTAAACCGGGCATTTGATTTATAAGAACTCTGTCTTTAAATGTTCCGGGTTCTCCTTCGTCTGCATTGCATATTATATATTTTTGCATACTTTGCGAGTGTCGCGCAAACTCCCATTTCAGTCCGGTAGGAAAAAACGCGCCGCCCCTGCCGGTTAGTCCTGAATCTTTAATATCTTGTATTACTTCTTGGGGATGTTTTTTTACTAATTTTAAAATGCTTTCTCCTTCTTTATATTCTCTGAAAAGAACAGGTTCGCCTTTATCGTTTTTGTATCTTATATAATCTTTTACTTCATCTTTTATTTCCTCAATTTTTCCGCCCTTTCTGAGATGTTCAATAATATTTTTAACTTTTCCGGGAGTAAGGTTTACAACCGGCATAAAATTAATTAATGCCGCCGGTTCCTGATCGCTTAAACCGATACATGATGTTTCAAACAGGCTGAATGTTCCTGTTGGGTCCGTTCCGCCGAAAACGGCACCGGTTTCTTTTTCTAATGCTTCCCTGATTTTATGAAAACCTTTAATTTCGGAAATCATACTGTTGTTTAAGTAAATCGTATATTTTCCGGTTGGTTTTCTTTTAAAAAAATGATAAAAAGATATTACACCTTCAATTTCTATCCAGGAAATACCGAGTTCTTTTGAGAGTTTTTTAATATCTGATGTGCTTATATAACCTTTTTCATTTTGAAACTCCCATAAGTATTCTAACAGTTGTGTTCTGTCTTTTCCGGTTGCTGCATATTTCATATAATAAATTTTTAAATTTTTCTGTTGTAAAGTTCTGAAAAACAAGTCTGTATATCAATGACATTTATCATATTTATATTTCTTTATTTTGTAGACTGTGTAATATATTGTTTTTTAGGGTATTATGTATTTTTTTGTAAATTTAGTATCTCTATTTATAATTTTTCTAAATTAAATTATTATTATTTACGATAAATTAAATTTGTATTTTCAGGATGTTTATTTTAGAATTGCAGTATTATAAGATTTAATTTATTTTGAAAAAGCTTCTTTTTAGAACAGGTATTTTGCTTAACTGGATTTTTGCCGCTTTGTTGTTATTTTCGGGATTTTCGGTTTTTATAAGTCCGGATATTATTCCTTATACGGCGTTGTTGGGTTTGCTTTTTCCTTTTTTAATTTTTGTAAATATTATTTTTCTGATTTTCAGAATTTTTTATAAAAAGGGTTATTTTTTTATATCTCTTTTGGCTTTAGTATTAAGTTTTTACAGAATAAAAGATTCTTATGCTTTTCAAAATAAAAAAGTTGTGAGTGCCCCGATTAACCCTTTAAAGGTTATGTCTTACAACGTAAGAATGTTTGATATTTACAATTGGACGGGTAATAATTCCGGAGACAGTATTTTAGAAATTATTAAAAGAGAAAATCCTGATATTATATGTATTCAGGAATTTTATTCAAATAATAAATTTGATTATCAAAACAAGATAATAAATATTCAGAAAACGAAAGATTATATTATTTCTTCAAAAAACAAATCAGGATATTCCGGAAATGCCGTTTTCAGCAAATATCCCATTATTTCAAGCGGCTATGTTGACGTAGGTTCTGAAAAACAAAAATGTATTTATGCGGATATTGTAAAGTTCAGAGATACCGTAAGGGTTTACAGTATTCATTTAGCATCAATTCATTTGGATGATAATGATTATGAGTTTATGAAAAAAATAAACGAAAATGATAAAGAAAAAAATATTGAAGGAGTAAAGGATATAAGTCAAAAACTCTTAAATGCTTATGAAATACGAGCAAAAGAGGTTAAAACTCTTGCTCCTCACATTGAATCATCTCCTTATCCTGTAATTGTTTGCGGTGATTTTAATGATACTCCCGTTTCTTACACATATAAAACTATAAAAGGAAATTTAAAGGATGCTTTTTTAACTTGCGGAACAGGAATAGGGCATACTTATGCTAAAAGTTTACCTTTGTTCAGAATAGACTATATTTTTTATGATAAAAAAATGAATGCAGCTTCTTTCAGGAGAATAAAAAAAGATTTTTCGGATCATTATCCTGTCAGTTGCATTATTGAATTATAAACTCAAATTATGCTTAATTTTTTGTTTCTTGCAGGCGGAATTGTCTTAGTTATTTACGGAGCAAATTTTTTAGTTGACGGTTCTTCTTCTGTTGCGAAAAAATTGGGAATTAATGATTTAGTAATAGGACTTACCGTTGTTGCTTTCGGAACTTCGGCTCCGGAACTTACCGTAAATATTTTTTCGGCATTAAAAGGTTCAACGGATATTGCAACCGGAAACATATTAGGAAGTAATATCAGTAATATTTTTTTAATTATCGGCGTTGCTGCTGTTATTTATCCTATTCATATACAGAATAATACTAAATGGAAAGAGATACCTTTCAGTCTGCTTGCAGTTGTTATTTTAGGAATTCTTGCTAATGATATTTTATTTAATAATGAAACTGAAAATCTTATTTCCCGAAGTGACGGACTTATTCTTTTAAGTTTTCTTGTTATTTTTCTTATATATACGTTCGGAATTGCTAAGAATAAAAATTCTTTAATTATTCAGAATGAAAATATTAAGAAACTTCCGGTTTGGAAAGCTGTTTTGTTTATAATTGCAGGTCTTGTCGGATTATATTTCGGAGGAAAATATTTAATTGAAGGGGCTGTTAATATTGCAAGACTTCTCGGAATGTCAGAACGTGTTATCGGTTTAACCGTCATTGCCGTCGGTACTTCTTTGCCTGAACTTGCAACCTCAATAGCTGCGGCACGAAAGAAAAAGCCGGATATTATTATAGGAAATGTTATAGGATCAAATATTCTGAATGTATTTTTTATTCTCGGAATAACAGCAACCATAAATCCTTTGCCTTTTAATGCCGAAATAAATTTTGACCTGCTGATTGCAATACTTGCAAGTATTTTATTGTTTATAACGACTATGACTATAGGAAAAAAAGTAATTGTAAGAACTGAAGGTATAATTTTCCTGATTATTTATTTTTCTTACATAACTTATTCT
>Ga0256840_1003916_pt1 | contig 11560 bp, 9 predicted proteins | sample 355202metaG_FD_185969 | JGI IMG/M metagenome (GOLD analysis project Ga0256840, IMG submission 185969) | Hydrothermal vent microbial communities from Mid Atlantic Ridge, Atlantic Ocean - 355-202 | ecosystem: Environmental > Aquatic > Marine > Hydrothermal vents | place: Atlantic Ocean: Mid...
CCGCGCCGGCCATGGAACTCATGATGTCATACATGTTGGTGATCTCTCCCACCCTGATGGCGGAACGAAGTCCGAAGAAATCCAGGCAGGTGCCGCAGGCCAGGATCTCGACACCGCGACGCTGCAGTTCCTGCAGGGCCTCCAGGGCTCCCGACTCCCCGGTCACCAGCCTGACGCCGCCGTTGTAGAGGAGGATCCGGTCCGGCAGCGGCTCCACCTCCCGGATGGTCTGAACAAAAGTCTGCAGCAGGGCCCATCCCAGCTCATCACTGCCCCGGCCCATGGAATCCGACGAGATCACATAGACCAGGCCGCTGCGGGCGGGCAGCTCACAGGCATAGTCTGCCGGGTCAAACTCCCCGGTGGCTCCGGCCTCTGCACAGGAGATCCGCAGGCTGTAGCAGCCATCGGCCAGGCCTGTGGCCTCGACGCTGCAGCCCCGGCTGCGGGCAAACCGGGTCACGTTCTTCATCGAGGCCTCGTTGTCAACGATCACCTCGAGCTCACCCTTTCCCTGTTCCAGGCTGTCCTTGGTGCGGAGAACCGGTTCGGGACAGGCAAGCCCCCTGCAGTCCAGACGTATAGCTGTCATGGCATCTCTCCGGCAAATCGCATCACCTGACCATCAGATGACGACCTCCATGCCCTCACGGGCGAAGAATATCTCGATGGCATCATCGGCGGTGCAGTACTGCCCGCTCATGCGGTCCAGCTCGTCATCGCTCCGTTCCGGATCGTGATGAAACAGGGCCAGCCGTTTGACCCCGGCCCGGCGGGCGGCGGCGATGGCGTCCTCGATGGGACTGTGGCCCCAGCCGATCTTGCCGTCTTCATACTCGGCCCGGGTATACTGGGCATCATGTACCAGGAGATCGGCGCCGGCAAAAAAGGATTCCAGCACCTGGTTCTGCTCCCGGGCTGCCAGCTCTCCCTCGTGGGCCATCAGCTCATCGTAGGCGGGATCATCGGGATCGGTTATAAAGAGATTTCTGAACGGCTCGGTGTCATAGGCTGTGCAGAAAACCGATCCACGGAAGCTGAAGCGGTATCCCAGGGCGGTAATGGGATGGTTGATGATAGCGGTGGACAGAACGATCCCGTCACCGAGATCGATATGGGGATCCTCCTTGAGGCGGACATACTCGATGGAGGCGGCCAGCTCGCCCATGTTGACGGGGAAGTAGCGGTATTTCATCTGGCCGCCCACCACCTCTTCCAGGGGATCATCCTCATAGGTGACCGGACCGAAAACCTTGATGGTGGTGCCGGGGATATAGGCCGGGATGAAGAAGGGGAAGCCCATGATGTGGTCCCAGTGGGTATGGGAAAGATAGATCTCGGTGGAGATTGGACCCCGTGGCAGATCATGGGCCAGCATATGGTTGGCCAGTTCCCGGATCCCGGAGCCGGCGTCGATGATGATGTGACGGTTGACCTCGGGAAACCGCAGCTCGATGCAGGCGGTGTTGCCGCCGTATTTCATGGTCTTGGGGCCGGGACACGGGATGGAGCCGCGCACTCCCCAGAATCGTACCTGTATCATAAATATTCCTGTTCTCTGCTGCCGGAGGGTATGGCTACATCTGGTAAAAGTACCGGTACTGCAAGGTGCAATAGTTCACCGCTATCGTCAACCACGTTGAACTGCCGGGACTTTTGTAAAAGTTCAGCGGTGCGTCAGCTGTGCGTGATCGCGGCTGGCCGGCAGGTAAACAAGCGCAGCGAGACGCCGACAGGCCCGCTATGCGGGCAGCCGCGAGCGCGTGCGGATGGCGTGCTGCTGAACTGTTGCTACACCTGGAGGAAGATCTCCGCCTTGCGGATCTCCTCTTCAACGGTTTCGGTGAGGGCGGAAACCATCTCCCAGGAAAGACCGCTCAGCTCCAGGGCCTGCTGCAGCCGCTCCTCGTCCGGAAAGCGGTTGCCGGCATAGCCGATGTCAAAGAGGCAGACATAGCTGTCGGCCAAGGCAATCGTGGCCACGAGCTGCTGGTTTTCCGGCGCCGCCTGCTCCGGGGTATGGTGATGGGAGATGGCATCGGTGATCGCCGGGTTGAGCTTCCATTTTTCGGCGATCATCCGGCCCACCTCCTCGTGATCGATCTCGAGGACACGGCGTTCGGCAGCAATCAGGGCGATCTGTTCCTGCCTGACCCGGGTCAGGACATCGGTGTACTCGTCACCAAAGGGGATCTTGCCCAGATCGTGCAGCAGGCCGGCGACAAAATACTCCTCACGCTCGCCGAGAGCAACCCCCTGTTCGGCGGCCAGCAGCTTGGCCATGACGCCGACACCGATGGAATGGGCCCAGAACTTTCGGATGGGCAGGACCTTGGACTTGCGCGTCTGGCCGACGCAGCGGATGATGGCCGTTGACAGGGCAAGGTTCTTGACCGTATTCAGTCCCAGCATGATGATGGCGCGGGTCAGGGAGGTGACCTTGTTGACCAGGGAATAGTAGGCAGAGTTGATCAGCTTCAGGACCTGGCCGGTGAGGACCGGATCCAGGGAGATGACCCGGTTGAGGTCGTTGGGGGCCGTGTCGGGGCGACTGCAGATCTCCAGCACCTTGCTGACAGTGGTGGAGAGACTCGGCATTTTTCTGACAAAGTTGCGGATCTTCCGCAACCTGGCTTCCCGGTCATTCATGGACAGAAGACTGATGATAGGATTGTGGGATGGCGCATTTCCGCCTGGCGCGGGCAGCCGCGAGCGCGTGCAGATGGCGTGCTGCTGAACTTTTTCCCTGTCGGGTCATATTATAGGAAGGCGAAGCGCTGGTCAAGGAGCCTGCGAATTTTTCGTCAACAGGCGGTGACCATCCGGAGCGTGAACGGTGAAACGGCCGGGCAGGCACGACCGTTCAAAGATGCGGTGCCTGGGGAGCTTACATCATTGTGACCGGAAAAACCGATGGCTGGACATCCCGTGAGGGGGTTACCCTCTGCCGGCATCATTTTCGTAACAGTTCACCGCTGTCGGCAACCGTTCTCCACTTTTTCAGCAGCCGTGTTTGACAAGAAAGTCGTGGACGACCTCGTGCATGATGTCGAGCCGGTCGCGGCCGGTCTCGTTGACCAGGATCCAGACGCAGCGCTGGAAGGCGCGAGAGAGATCCTCGGGCAGAAAAAGCTTGACCTCGGCCAGACCGGTATCCGGGCCTGGGGCATCCGTCTCGTTCTCCGGCATGATCGTTCTCCGCAACAGTTCACCGCTATCGGCAACCACCTTGAATTACCGGTGCTTTTTGCTCTCCCGGATATGGAACTCCACCACATCCCGGTAGCGCAAGCCGCTGCCGCCGAAGATGTCCAGGGCCGAACCGACGGTGGCGTCGAGCCGGCCGTGGCCGGCCTGGCGGATCAGCTCCAGGTCGGCCATGGAGGCGATACCACCGGCATAGGTGGTCGGCACCGGAACCTCTTTGCCAAGCAGGGCAATCAGCCGTTCATCAACGCCCATGCATTGCCCCTCAACGTCGACGGCATGGACGAGAAACTCGTCGCAGAAGGAGGCCAGCCGCTCCAGTACCGGGCCACTGATCCTGAGCGAGGTGAACTTTTGCCAGCGATCGGTGACCACGTAGTAGCCGTCATCACGCCAGCGGCAACTGAGATCCAGCACCAGTCTGGAGCGGCCCACCAGGCGAGTCAGAGCACGCAGCCGCTCCTCGTCGAGGGCGCCATGATGGAAAACATACGAGGTGACGATCACGTGCGAGGCGCCGCGATCGAGCCAGAGCCGCGCATTGTCCGCAGTGATGCCGCCACCGATCTGCAGGCCGCCCGGCCAGGCGGCCAGTGCCTCTGCGGCAGCGTCCTCGTTGCCCGGACCGAGCATGATCACATGGCCGCCGGCGAGATCATCCTGCCGGTACATACGGGCATAATGGGCGGGTGGAAAAGGAGAAGAGAAGTTGGTCCGCAGGCCGGTGGGATCGCCATCCTGCAGGGTCGAGCCGACAATCTGTTTCACCCTGCCATCATGCAGGTCTATGCAGGGCCGGAATCGCATGAAGATAGACAGGAAAAAAGGGAGGGGACCGCGTCGTCCGCTGTGACCCGGCCCCGTGCCGTTTCCTCTCAGCCCTCCTTGACCATCATGGTGGTGGGATCGAGGTTGAGCCTGATGCCGGAATCATCCTTTTCGCTGTTGTTACGAATGATCTCCAGCCTGATGTTCTCCTTGCCGGGCTTGAGCAGGATCACGGTGTCAAAGAGGTCATCCACCTCATGGCAGGGGGCCGGCACGCCGGTGGGCGAGACCCGCCGGTCTGCCCGGTGACAGATGGCGGAGAACCAGGCCTGCAGGCTCATCGAATCCATCAGGTCCTTGAGATCCTCCATGCTGGCGCGGTCCGTGGTTTCGAAATCAAAGCCGTCGACCACCAGGCAGTCGGGCTTGAAGATATCCTGCAGCACAAGGTCGTTGAGCCGCTCCTCGAGCCTGGCACGACTGAAAGACGACTCTTTGAAGGTCATGATCATGCGGTGCCGCTTCACCATCTCGATGAGCTCGTGCGGCCGGTCGACGCTGTGCTCCTGGAGGATGAAGCCCAGGATGTCGTCGTACCAGACACGGGCCTTGTCAATGGTCTCGCCGATGCTGACGTGGATCACCCGGTTGCCCCGCAGGATCGAATCCAGGGCGATCTGGACCAGCAGTGCGGTCTTTCCCAGTCCGGCCCGTGCCATGACCAGCCCCATCTGCCGGGAGTTCTTTCCTATATTCAGAACCCGCAACGGATTCTGTGTTACCAGTGGTTCATAACCCATAGCTCCACCCCTATCTGCGTGTCGGAAGACCCATGGCCGGGACCGGGTGTCTCCCTGCCCCTGACAGGAAGGCAAAGCCCTCCCTGCTGTTGCGGTCTTCCTTGGTTATTGGCCCCCTGACAGCTTTTCGTGCGCCGGGGTATGGATATCTGTGTACACGGCCTGCCGGCATTTTCCGGGCCGCGCCCGGGTACCGGCATCAACAATACCATCTCTGGAAAGATGTGACAATTCTCCGCTCCCGGAGAGATGCGGAATCACTTCTCCTTCTTCTGCTCCTCGTAGGCCTTGACCAGTTCATCGGCAATGCCCTTGGGCACCTGCTTGTAGGTGGCAAACTCCATGGTGAACTCGGCCTTGCCCTGGGTCAGGGAGCGCAGGGTCGTTGAATAGCCGAACATCTCGGCCAGCGGCATCTCCGCCTCGACCACGGTGTAATTTCCCTCTTCAAAGGTACCGACGATCATGCCCCGACGCTGGTTGAGGCTGCCCATGATGGCGCCCTGGAATTCGGACGGGCCCTCCACGGCCACCTTCATGATGGGCTCCATGATCACCGGCCCGGCCTTGGCATATCCCTGCCGGAACGCACCCACCGCAGCCTGCTGAAAGGCGACATCAGAGGAGTCCACCGAATGAGCGGCACCGTCGTTGATCACCACCCGCACCCCGGTGATGGGGGCGCCGATGAGGGTGCCCTTGGCCAGGGACTTCTGGAAGCCCTTGTCACAGGAGGAGATGAACTCGCGCGGAATCACGCCACCCACGATCTCGTCGACAAATTCGTATTCGCCCTCTTCCAGGGGCTCCATGTAACCGGCCACCCGTCCATACTGGCCCGAACCACCGGTCTGTTTCTTGTGGGTGTAGTCGAAATCGGCCCGCCGGGTGATGGTCTCGCGGTAGGCGACCTGGGGTGCACCCACTTCGACCTCGGCGTTGTACTCCCGCTTCATCCGCTCGATATAGACCTCGAGATGCAGCTCACCCATGCCGGAGATGATGGTCTCGTTGGTCTCGTGATCGACGTAGGTCCTGAAGGTCGGGTCCTCCTTGCTGAACCGGTTGAGGGCCTTGGACATGTTGGACTGGGCCTTGTTGTCCACCGGCCGGATGGCCAGGGAAATGACCGGTGCCGGTACGTGCATGGAGCTCATGGACCAGTTGAGCCCCGGCGCGCAGAAGGTGTCGCCGGAGGCGCAGTCGATGCCGAACAGGGCGACGATATCACCGGAACCGGCCTCCTCGATCTCCTCCATCTCGTTGGCATGCAGCCGGACCAGCCGCCCCACCTTGACCTTCTTGCCGGTGCGGCTGTTGACAATGGTATCCCCTTTGCGCAGGGTGCCCTGGTAAGTGCGGATGTAGGTCAGCTGCCCGTAGCGGCCATCCTCGAGCTTGAAGGCAAGGGCCACCAGCGGATCGTCAGGATTGTTGGAGACCACCACCTCGGCCTCGTCGTTGTCCAGGTCATAGGCCGTGTTTTCGATGTCCGTCGGACAGGGCAGATACCTGTTGACCGCATCGAGCAGCGGCTGCACACCCTTGTTCTTGTAGGCGGAACCGATCATCACCGGCGCGAACTCCAGGCTCAGGGTGCCCCGGCGGATGGCCTCATGGATCATCTCCTCGGGAATCTCCTGCTCCTCCAGCATGGCCTCCATGAGCTCGTCGGAGAACATGGAGACGGCATCGAGCAGTTCTTCCCGTTTCTCTTCGGCCTCGTCCCGCAGGTGGTCCAGGATCTCCTCGTAACGGACCTGGTCACCCTGTTCACCGTCAAAATAGACCGCCTTCATGGAAACCAGGTCGACCACGCCCTCCAGGTCGCTCTCCAGGCCGATGGGGATCTGCAGCATGACCGCGTTGAGTTCCAGCTTGTCGCGGATCTGCTGGGTGACCCGGTAGGGGTTGGCGCCGGTGCGGTCGCACTTGTTGACAAAGGCGATGCGTGGCACCTTGTAGCGGGTCATCTGCCGGTTGACGGTGATGGACTGCGACTGGACACCACCCACCGAGCAGAGGATGAGGACCGCACCGTCCAGGACCCGCAGGGCCCGTTCCACCTCGATGGTGAAGTCCACATGGCCGGGGGTATCGATGATATTGATGTCATGCCCTTTCCAGGAACAGAAGGTGGCCGCAGACTGGATGGTGATACCCCGCTCCTTCTCCAGTTCCATGGAGTCCATGGTGGCGCCGACACCATCCTTGCCGCGGACCTCGTGGATGGCATGGATCCGCCTGGTGTAATAGAGAATACGCTCGGTGAGCGTTGTCTTGCCCGAATCGATATGGGCACTTATGCCGATATTGCGTACTTTCTCCAGATCTCTTTTCATAACACGCATTCCTCAATTGCATTTCGCCGGCGTTCCCGGCGGCTGCCCGTTTCCTCACCTGTATCGTATCCTGCTCCTGAAGACATCTGCCGACCGAAGCCTATTCTCTGGCCGGAGCCACGAAACAACCTCGGGACTGCATCGTCCAGGACCGGACTTTCCGGTTGCAGCCCCAACAAAGCGCGCAGGAGCGGACCCAACAAACGATGCACATCAGGCAGAGGGCGCACCCGTTGCACCCCGGCGCGGCGCAACGGGGTTGAGCTGCGGCAGCCCGCCCTGTAGCCGCCCGTGCCGCATGCATCGCCGGCAGGCAAACCCTCATCTTTCCGCCGCAGGCGGCACGAAAACTCCTGCCCCCCGGTACCTGATTTTCTGATAAATAAAAAAGGAGTTACAGTAGTTTCTGCAACCCCTTCAAGCAGTTCAATGGAGTCGGAGCCGGCGGCGGCCGGTCTCGAATCAGCCCATCGCCGACCAGCCGGAAAGACACGCCCTGTTCGGGACCGGGAGCCGATGATCTGCATCGCCAGCAGCCCGAGCCACATACTGAAGACACCGAAACATTTAATTATACCCTGTAACCGAAAATCCGTAAAGATTTTTTTTACCTTCCTCAACACTGCCGGAACAGCCTTTCCTGCAGTGGCACAACGCTCAAGATGAACAACAAACAGACACAACAGACAGGGAAAGTGACAGACAGGCCTCTCACAAGGCCAGGCAGGGAAACAACAGGGGTCAGGAATGGTGCCGAGACCAGGATTTGAACCAGGGACACACGGATTTTCAGTCCGTTGCTCTACCAACTGAGCTATCTCGGCACCCGAACTTTTAAGAGTGGTTTATATATCCGAAATCATGGGGTCGTGTCAACAGATTTTTCTTTTTTTCCGTCGGCAAGAAGGTCGCCCAGGTCTATATCGAAATCATCGAGGGCGGTTCCTGTCTTCACGGACGGTGCCAACCGGCCACTGGCCGCGCTGCCGGCCACGGGAGGTGGAGCGTCCAGGTCGAGATCATCGATTTCCAGGTCTTCCAGGCCTCCCGGCACCGCTCCCGCGGCTGCGACCGGCCCGGAGGCCATGAGCGGCACGGCCTCGTCACCGGAATCCAGGGTCAGCTCCTCGGGTTCATCCTCTTCCGCAGGTGGTGCCAGGTCCGAGATGTCGATGTCACCGAAATCAAGCTGCAGCCCCTCGATCTCCTCGTCGCCGCCGGCCTGATCATCGCCGAGCTCGAGGACCGGCTCGCCCTCCACACCGGCTTCGGCCAGCGCCTCCTGCCCGGAACTCACCTCGCCGGCAACGGTGGCATCGTCCATCTCCGGCAGCTCCTCTTCGTCACCCAGGACAAGCTCGACCTCCTCGCCGGAGCCGAGCTCGAGCTCGGCCTCAACCTCTTCGAAGGCCTCGTCCAGCGTCAGGTCGATCTCCCCGCCGGCAGAGGTTCCCGCCATGTCGTCCCCCACTTCCTCATTGCCGCCGGCCCCGAACTGAAGAAAAGCCGGGGCCACCGCCTCAAAGACCGTGCCCTCCAGCTCCGCCGTTGCTTCGGCGATATCCTTGCCGCACTTCTTACAACGCTCCAGGTGATCAAATGAGATATAGCCGCACTTGGGACAACGCATAGCATCCGCCTTCGACAAAGAATTGACAAAATATATCGATACCCTCGGGCACGAAGAATCAAACAGGGCTGAACCTGGGGCAGCCCACCGGTTTCCCTGTCGAATTATTATCACACACGCGGCTTATAAAAATCAAGGCGGAAATACTGTCTTACGCCTGAAATCCTCTCCTGAAAACCAGGTAGGCACAGACTCCCTACGGCCCCTGTGGGTGCTTACGGCCGCACTGCTTGACCGTCTCAGCCTCTCTCTCCCGGCAGGATGCTGCACGGGACCTCTATCTCCCGGCAGGGTCTGCCCACATGGTATCCCTGGGCATAATCGGCGCCAAGGTCCGCCACGGCCATAAGGACATCCTCGTCCTCCACGTATTCGGCGATGGTCTGTATCTTCATATCTCTTGCCAGGGAGATGATACTTTTCACAAAGGCCCTGTCCTGAGAATCCCTGGCGATATTGCGGACAAACTCGCCATCGATTTTTATGAAATCAAAGGAGAAAAGTTTCAGATAATGAAAGGAGGAGAAACCCGAGCCAAAATCATCGATGGCGAACCGGAACCCCTTGCTGCGCAGTTCACGGGCAAACTTCTGCAGGAGGCTCCTGTTGCGGACGGTCTCCCTTTCGGTGATCTCAAAGACGATCCGTTTCGGATCGATCTCGTACCTGGAGGCCAGGTCACGGACCGTGGCGACATACCTGTTGAGAATAAGTGAATTGGGAGAGAGATTGACAAAGAGCAGGCCCTGGTAGCTCTTGTCCCTGAGCTCGCGGAAGGCCTTCTCCATGACGATAAAATCGAGCTGACTGATGATCCCCATCTTCTCTGCGACCTCGACAAAAGAAGAGGCGCGCAGGATATGGTCATCGTGCCAGATACCCATCAGCAGCTCGTACATGGAGACGGCACCGGTGCGGATATCCATGATCGCCTGGAACATGGGCATCACCTGATCGGGATTTTCCAGGACATTGAGAAGAAAGAGGCTCTGCTCATCCTTGGCCTGAAAGGCCTGCAGAATATCCTCCCCGGTCGGCACGCCGATCCTGTTTTTTCCTTCCCGTTTTGCCTTGTACAGCATGTTGTCGGCAATCACGAACAGGGCATTGAGCTCCTCGGAGTGATCCGGATACACGGCAAGGCCGATGGAAACGGTATTGCGGATCCATGTTCCGTCGGGCGCCTCGAAGGTGACATCCTTGAGGGCATCCAGCACCCTGAGCGCCGCCACATAGGCCTCCTCCTGGTTCGTCTCCGGCAGGATGGCCACGAACTCGTCGCCACCGTACCTGGTCAGGACATCGCCTTCCCGCAGGAACTCATTGATCTTGCAGGCAAATTTCTGCAGAAAAGTATCACCGAAGATATGGCCGAACCGGTCATTGACCATCTTGAAGTTGTCGAAATCCAGCACCAGGAGAGCGAAGCGGTACCCAGGACGCCGGGCCCGGTGCAACTCGTTGGCGGCCAGGTCCCAGAACATCCGCTGGTTGAAGAGGCCGGTCAGGGGATCGCGGGTGGCGTAATATTCCATCTCCTTGCTGTAATTGTAGATGGCCCGCACAGATCCGATCACGTTCACCAGGGTGGTGAGCACGCCCTCGATCATAAGCGAGCCACCGATCTCCGCTGACAGGCCGGACTGGATCCCGATACCGACGATACCGCCGATCTTGGGCTGGCGGAGAAAGATGGGCTTCACCTGCAGCTCGATCTCGGTGATGGCCAGATCGATCTCGGGTCCGGCAGGATCAACGATGGTGTGACTGGTCTTGATCTCGGGGAAAAAACCAGGCTCCACCTGCTCGCCCACCCGTTTCTGCACGATGCGGTCAAACTGGCGGCGTGTCTCTTCTGACGGCCTGTTGCGCCAGAAGATCTCCAGGTCGTAGTGCTCCTCCCCTACCTTGAAAATGGAAAAGAGCGCATAGGTCTCCATGACCTCGTTGAACTGGATCAACAGGTTGGCCACGTGTTCCTTCCAATCGCGGACCACTTCGGAGGTGATGAGAAAGGACTCCAGCAGCCGGACCTCGAACTCGAGAAGCTGCCGGTCCACCGCCGTATCCTTCATCTTGGCCACCAGGGTATCGACCTCGGCAAGGATCTCGTTGAGCTCGACGAAATCGGTCTGGTCTCCCCCCAGCTCCAGGTCGGTAAGATCCCGGACCCTGTTGACCCGGGTGATATTGCCGCGCAGAAGGAGCACGGACTTGTTGACCCTGGATGTGGTGTAGTAGGCAATGAGGACCGCGAGCAGAACCGGTATCGGGGAGAGCAGGAGGAAGAGCAGCAAAAGTTTGATCAGGTGCGCATGAATGGCCGGACCCAGGTCCTGTTCCATCTTGAGCACACCGAAGATATCACCAGGCCGTGCATTACGGTGACAGGACAGGCATTCCTGCCGTGCCCGGATCGGGACAATCTGCCGGATCAGGTATCCCTCTTCCTCGTGAATCGGTTCACCGGTGGCAAGAACCTCTGCCATCTCCGGATCAGCGACATCCCCGTCAACGGGCCCGAAAAGAGCTACCACCACCGGTGCCCGCAGCAGGGTGATCCGCATGGGAATATCGGCATTGGCAGTAAGAACCGGATCAAAGTAGCGGAGCAGCTTTTCCCTGGACCAGCCATTGATCATCAGCTGCAGCAGGGAATTGACCACCTGACCGGAGAGCCCTCTGGCGCATAGCCGTCAGGTTAAGCGATTCACAGCTATCACAACGCTATTGATATCACCTCGCCGTCAAACCTCAACGTGAAGATATTATAGAGAATTTCTGGAGAGTAATTTGCGCTTTTTTTCTTTTCC
>Ga0256840_1003917_pt1 | contig 11556 bp, 7 predicted proteins | sample 355202metaG_FD_185969 | JGI IMG/M metagenome (GOLD analysis project Ga0256840, IMG submission 185969) | Hydrothermal vent microbial communities from Mid Atlantic Ridge, Atlantic Ocean - 355-202 | ecosystem: Environmental > Aquatic > Marine > Hydrothermal vents | place: Atlantic Ocean: Mid...
CTATTAGAATTCTTTTTTAAAGATGTAAACTTGGCCACACAAGGTAAAGAGGGGCTTGATAAATTTTATACCAAAAACTATGACATTATTATAACAGATTTAATAATGCCAAAAATGGATGGTTTTGAAATGATAAAATTAATGAAACAAAAAAATAAAAATATTCCCATCATAACAACAACAGCTTTAAGTAAATTTGACAATATTGAAAAATTAAAAGACTTAGGCATAAATGCTTATCTAGCGAAACCTATTTTAGTAGAAAAGTTAAAAGATGTTTTTTACACTACTTCTAAAACACTATACGAGAAATCAAATGAAAAAACAAGATTATAGTGACTTAAAAGACTTAACTATACTGATAGTGGAAAATTATGAGTACCAACTAGAAGAATTAGATAGTATGCTTGGCAACTATTTTAAACGATGCTATCTTGCAGTAAACGGTGAAGAAGGTTTTAATGCTTATAAAACATATCAGCCTGATATAATCCTAGCAGATCTAGCTATGCCTGTCATAAATGGGCTAGAGATGTCACAAATGATAAGAGAAGCTGATGACAAAATCCCTATCATCATGCACTCCATGTTTGGTAATACTGATATACTTCTAGAGTGTATAGAAATGAATATCTCAGGATATGTTATGAAGCCTACAAATGCAAAAGTTTTGTTAAATAATCTTTTAAAACACTCTCAACTCATCATAAAAGACAAAGAGATTAAAAAACAACAAAGACTTATGGAAATCATTGCAGACGAAGTACCTGCTCCAATCATGGTAACAAATCTAACTCAAGATGTTTTGTTTCTAAATAATGCAGCGAAAGAGATTCTTAAAGAAAACACATGTAACAATAAAAAATGTTATGAAATTCTATATGGACATACTTCTAAGTGTGAAAATTATGGTGAGAAATGTCCTAACGATATGGCAAGAGAAGATTTTTCTAAACCTATCAAACACTCTTTTAGAGATAAAAATGGTGAAATATCTCACTTTGAAATCAAAACAAAGCCTCTTAAAAATAAAAATGGTGAAATATGCTCTTTTGTAAATACTCTTTATGATATCACACCATTTAAAAAAGAAAATGAAGAATTAGAACATAGAGCAAATCATGACATACTTACAGGACTACCAAAAAGATCTATTTTGTATGATAGAATTGATGTGGCAATACAAAGAAGCAACCGAGATACAAAGAGTTTTGCTGTGTTTTTTATAGACCTTGATCACTTTAAAAATGTAAATGATACATATGGACATCATATCGGAGATATGCTACTCAAAGAAGTGGCAAGCAGAATGCAATCAAAAATACGAAAAGTAGATACTCTATCGAGATTTGGAGGAGATGAATTTATCATGATTATTGAAAGTGTATCTAACCATAAAAGTTATCTTAAAATAGTTAAGGATATACTACATATTATAAATCAAAATTTTCATATAGATAGTAATATTGTAAATATACAATGCAGTATAGGTATAGATGTTTATACATCCATGAGCCATAAAACCAAAGAAATTTTGATGTATAATGCAGATAAAGCGATGTATATTGCAAAGAAAAAAGGAAAAAACACTTTTTATTTTTTTGATAAAGAGGTATAATACTGAAAAATAAAGTTCAAAGTGAAAAAAAATTATTAACCATCATCAAAATTGCTCCGATAATTAGCATCATAATAGTCTCTTTTTTGATTACCTCTTTTATGATAGATAGAAGCATAAAACAAGGGGAAGAAGAGATGAAGTCTTAAAAGTAATCCAGCATATCAAGCAAGTAAAGAGTTTGTCAGAAAAAAAGCTCAAGTACAATATAAAAAATTATGTCAATATAGCTCATACCATTGCAACTAGTATATACAACAATAATAGAGATAAAAACAGTAGCACCATCATCAAAATGATAAAAGATACTCTCAGAGATATTAGATTCAATGAAGATAGAGGGTATTACTTTATATATAGCATGGGCTTAAAAAACGTTTTACTTCCTCCTGTTCCATTGGAAGAAGGACAAGACTTTTCCAACTATCAAGACATAAAAAAAGACTATGTAGTACGCAATTTTGCAAAACTTGTACAAAAAAATAAAGAATCTTTTTATACTTGGTACTGGCTTAAACCTAGTGATAAATCTAAGCATTATAAAAAGGTAGGATTTGGAAAGTATTTTGAGCCATTTGATTGGTTTATAGGAACTGGTGAGTATCTTGATGATTTTGAACAAGGTATAAAAAATGACCTAATTGAAGAGATTCAGAATATTAGATATAACACTAGAGGATATATATTTATGCACGATTATAGTGGTATTTGTCTCACACATATCAACAAAACCCTTATTGGTAAAAATCGTATAAACTATGAAAACAATCACGGACGAAAGCTGGTACAAGAAGCTATCGATATAGCCAAAAATGGTGGTGGATATTTTGAGTATGAAACAAACTATGGAAAACTCACAAAAAAAACTACAAAAAAAATATCTTATGTCGATGGCATAGATGACTGGGGCTGGCAAATAGGGGCTGGTTTTTATCTAAATGATATAGATAAAAGAATAACTATGAAAGAGGATGAATTAAAATCTAAACTTCATAAGACGATAACTGAACTTATTGTCTTTTCTGTTTTTGCAACCATCATACTTATTTTAGTTTTTTTAGAGATTGCAAGGCGTGCTAAAAAACATTTTGAGCGATATAAAAAAATGATTTTAAATGAAATGAAAAAAAATGAAAACCAACTTATGCTATTACAACAACAAAGTAAATTGGCATCAATGGGAGAAATGATTGGCAATATAGCACATCAATGGAGACAGCCACTCAATACTTTAAGCATATCTATAAGCAAAATGTCTTTGCTATTGGAAGATGAAAAACTAACAAAAGAAGTTATGCTATCAAGCTTCGATAGGATGGAAAAAAGTATTTTATATCTCTCACAAACTATAGATGTTTTTAGAGGATTTTTTAAAAAAGGGACTGGTGATAAAAAATTTAATCTTAAAATAACTATAGAAAATACTCTTCTAATCCTCAACGATTCATTTTCTAACAATTTCATAGAACTCACATTTACCTCGAAACAAATAGTCATAATTAAAGGTAATGAAAAAGAACTTCAACAAGTAATTATAAATATACTTAACAACTCTAAAGATGCTATCGTTTCTAAACATATAAAGAATGCAAAAGTTACCATAAGTACCAAAATAATAGAAGATACCGTTAAAATATATATACAAGACAACGGCGGAGGTGTACCAAAAGAGATAGGAAATAAAATATTTGAGCCATACTTTAGCACGAAATTCAAAGACCAAGGTACAGGCATAGGTCTTTATATGTCAAAAATTATCTTAGAAAAACATTTTAAAGCTACTATTGACTATAAAAACACAAAAAACGGTGTAGAGTTTTGCATAACATTAAATATATAAAAATATTATTTTTACTTTTCTCTTCTTTGGTTAGCCTCAACGCTAATCATAATATTCAATCTATAACATTGCAACTTGATTGGAAACATCAATTTAAATTTGCAGGATATTATATAGCAAAAGAGAAGGGATTTTACAAAGATATTGGCTTACATGTAAAGATAAAAGAGTACAATTATAAAACAGATTTAACTCCTGCAAGAACTGTAGTATCCAAAAAAGATACTTATGGTATTGGAAAAAGTTCTCTTATAATCACAAGAGCAAATGGCGAAAAAATTGTTGCTTTGGCTGCTTTACTACAATCTAGCCCTTTAGTATTTATCTCCAAAAAATCTTCAAGTATGAAAAATTATCTAAATCAATATATTGGTTCAAGAAAAATACTCTCTACTTTAGAAGATATAATACTTTCAGACTTAACTACACAACGCTATAAAACATCTATAGATAATCTTATCAGTGACAAAAAGGATATTATTTCTGGATACTTAACAGATCAAATATTTACTTTGAAAAAAAGAGATATAGAAGTTAATTTCTTTTATCCAAAAGACTATGGTTTTGATTTTTATAGTGACATACTTTTTACAAGTGAAACAGAAGTAAAAAATCATAAAAAAAGAGCTATAGACTTTACTGAGGCTTCTTTAAAAGGATGGGAATATGCTTTTTCCCATATTGATGAGACCGTTAAACTTATATTGGATAAATATAACTCTCAAAACAAAACAAAAGAAGCATTAATCTTTGAAGCAAAAGAGTTAAAAAAACTAGCATATTTTAATACCAATAAATTAGGAACTATAGACAAAAATAAAATTAAAAACATATATGGCACTTACAACTTAATGGGTTTTGTGGATGGAGAATTTAATGTAGATGATTTTATTTTTAATTCTCCTTTTAAAATAGATTTGACAAAAAAAGAGAAACAATGGATACAACAACATCCAGTAGTAAAGTATAGTGAAATTGACTGGAGACCTCTTTCAATCATAGAAAAAGATACCATGACAGGAATACTAGGAGATTTTCTAAATATAATTGAAAAACGCTCTGGTATAAAATTTAAGTTTATTCCATCAAGTTCTTGGCAAGATGCCCTAAAACAATTTAAAACCAATAAAATAGATTTATTACCAGCAAACAATGCATACTTCACGCTTGGACTTATGAGTAATATATATAAAAAATACCCTATGGTCATAGTAACAAATGATAAATATAGATACATTGAAAGCCTAGATACATTAAACAATAAAATTATTGCCGTTCCTAAACACTATACAAGTCACAACTATATGAAAAAAAACTATCCAAATATAAAAATAGTAACTACAAAAAACATACAAGAAGCATTGACTCTTGTACACAATAAAAAAGCTGATGCATTTATAGGTCATATTGCCACCACTCTTTATTACATGAAACAACTAGACTTTAATGATTTGAAAATATCTGGTAGAACAAAATTTGAGTTTAAGCATAACTATCTTATACAAAAAGAATATCCTGAACTACTCTCAATCATCAATAAAACCTTAGATTCTATAACCCAAAAAGAAAAAAATAAAATATTCAATAACTGGATAAACATAAATATTGAAGAAAAAATAGATTATGAAATTATTTGGAAGATAGTACTATTTTCTCTGATTATAGTATTAATATTCCTGTATCGAAATAGAGAACTTAAAAAATATAATACGAAATTAAAAACTAAAATAGAAATAGCAACTCATGACCTACTCAAAGCACAAAAAATATCCAAAATAGGTTCTTGGAAAATAAATCATCAAGAAAATTCTTTTACATGTAGCGATGAAATCTTCAATATATTTGAAATAGATAAAACTTTAAAACAAAATATAACGACCAAAGAATTTATTGATTTTGTACATGATGACTATAAATATAAAGTAAAAAATATCAGGAAAGAACATCTAAAAAATCAAAAACGATACCTAACAACATATAGATTACATCAAAATAAAGAAAAAGTTAAATATATAGAGGAAGTATGCGAAACTGTATTTGATACATATGGTAAACCTATACTTTCAGAAGGGACACTCCAAGATATAACGAAACAGAGACTAACAACCCTTGCCTTACTAGAAAAAGACAAACAAATACTTCAGCAATCAAGATTGGCTCAAATGGGAGAGATGCTTAGCATGATTTCACACCAATGGAGACAACCGCTTAATGCAATAAATATTGCAAGCATGACTATATCCTTTAAAATTGAATCAAATGAAGTTGATATTGAGAACATCAAACAATCAATGAAAGATATCTCTATATATTCTCAATACTTAAGTCACACTATTGATGATTTTAGTAATTTTTTTGCACCAGATAAAGAACCAATAAAAACCAACTATAACGATGTATTACAAATGGTTTTAAAGATTATTGAAACTACAATCAAACACAAAGATATAAAAGTATATAAAAAGCTCTATTCTAAAAATTCTTTTATAACATTTGAAAATGAGTTAAAACAAGTAGTATTAAACTTAATACAAAATTCTATACATGTACTCATAAGCAGAAAAATTAAAAATCCTCGCATAACAATAGAAACATATGATAAAAATAACCAACATATACTTATGGTAAAAGACAATGCAGGAGGTGTATCAGATGATATAATAGATAAAATATTTGATCCATACTTCTCCACTAAAGAGAATGTAAATGGCAAAGGCTTAGGCTTATATATGAGTAAAATTATCATAGAAAAGCATTGCCATGGTAAACTAGAAACTTATAATGATAAATTTGGAGCTGTATTTATAATAACTCTATAACTTCTTAAACTATAATTAAAATTTAATTTTAAGATGATATAATCTTTAAAAATTAATAATGGAGAAAATCATGAAACTATTCAAAACAGTATCTATCATTGGGCTCACCCTTCTTACACTGAATTTAAATGCAGCAGATACGAGGATTACCTATAAATCAGCTAAATCAACATCTTCTTACTACCAAATGGCTGTACAAGTTGGTGAAAATGTAAACAAAGCTACTAAGGGTAAACTAGTTTTAACTATAGAAGAGTCGCAAGGTTCAGTACAAAATGTAAAAGAGGCTAGAAAAAGAAAAGGGAACTATGTTTTTACAACGCCTCCCGTACTAGTTAAACTAGCTATTAAGGGAAAGGCTATGTTTAAAAAAGACAAGCCAGAAGATTATAAAATCATAAGATCACTATTTCCTATACCATTTTTAACTATGCATATGGTCGTTAGAGCTGATTCTGGTATAAAAACTTATGCTGATTTAGCAGGTAAAAGCCTTTTGATTGGAAAAGGAAGTTTTGGGGCAAAAGAAGCTGCAAAATATATAAAACTGTTTGGTCTAGAAGGAAAAGTTAAACTAATAGGAGCTGAGTTATCAGGCGCAGTTGCTGCACTCAAAAATGGTCAGATAGATGGTTTTGCTACAGCTGGCTCTTACCCAGCACCAAATGTGATAGAAGCAGCAGCTAGTACAAAAATAAATATTTTAAGTATGAGTGATGAGCAAATCAAAAAAACAAAACGAACTAAACTAATCATACCTGAGGGAACATACGCTGGCATAGACAAAGATATAGTAACTACAACTTTACCTGTTGGAGTTTATACGACAACAAGGATGGATGAGAAAACAGCATATGAACTTACAAAAGCATTCTGGGAATCAAAAGACAGTCTTGCTAAACAGAGTGTTTGGTGGAAAGCTATCACAACTAAAAATCTAGATATGTTCAATGTAAAACTACATAAAGGCGCATTAAGATACTACAACGAAATAAAAGTAAATGTTCCTGCAAAAATAAAATAATTTTAGATGAACAATACCATAGATATGCTACAGCCCAAGATTTATTGGGTTGTAGCTCTCCTAGCTTTTACAACAGTTGGTTTTCACATATATCTCATCTTTACAGGGCTCATACCAAATCTAGTTACTAGACCACTACATTTGGCATTAGTCTTACCATGGATTTTTTTATTTAGCAAAAATGAATCTCAAGGTACAAAGTATTTTGGCTATATTTTACTTCTCTTATCGTTACTTTCATCATTTTATATCATCTATAATCATATAGACTTAGAAGACCAATATGGCTCGCTTGAAACCACCACTCAATACTTCGTCGCGATCATACTTATCATAAGTGTTTTAGAAATGGCAAGACGATCTGTAAAATTGGCTCTTCCAATAACTGCTCTCATAGCACTACTTTATGGACTATTTGGGCACTATATACCAGGAAGTTTTGGGCACCAAGAGATTCCCATCGAAAGCTTTTTAGGAACTTTAGTTATAGCAGAAGGCGGTATATATGGGAGTTTAACTGGTATATCTGTAAATGTTGTAGCAGTTTTTGTTATTCTTGGAGCTTTTGTTGGAGTTGGAGAGGGCGGAAATGCCTTTATGTCAATGTCTACAAAACTTGCTGGTAGACTACGAGGAGGAGCTGCAAAGGTTTCTGTTCTAGCCTCTGCATTTTTTGGTTCTATCTCAGGTTCAGCCTCTGCAAATGTTGCTTCAACTGGAGCTTTTACTATACCTACTATGAAAAGACTTAAGTATCCAGGAAGTTTAGCTGCAGCAGTTGAAGCAGTTGCTAGTACAGGAGGTCAGATTATGCCTCCACTTATGGGTGCTGGAGCTTTCATCATGGCTGAACTCTTAGGTGTTAAATATACGACTATTATGAGTGCGGCTATATTTCCTTCAATCCTGTTTTTCTTTACAGTCTGGATAGGTGTGGATATCTTTGCAAAAAAATACAATTTACTTGCAATGAAGGATGATGAAATACCGACTTTGCGTATAGTAGTAAAACTAGCTCCATTTTTTCTTATCCCATTTGGAACTTTGCTTCTCGCACTGATAGCTATAAATAAAACTCCTCAATACTCAGCTGCACTTGCTATATTTGCTAGTGTATTTTTGCTTCTTGTAGATAGAGAGTGGAATTTTTCTTTTAAAAAATGGTTTGAGCTTTTTACAAAAGGCTGTATTGTTGCTTCCAAGCAAATTTCTGTTATAGCTTCTATTATCATTTGTGCTGGTATTATTATTGGTGTTTTAAATTTAACTGGGGTTGGTGTTAAAATAACTTCAACCATACTACTTTTATCTGGTGGTTATCTTTGGATTGCCCTTTTGCTGACTGCCTTGGCTTGTCTGATACTAGGCATGGAAGTTCCAACAACTGCAGCATATATCATATGTGTTTCAGTAGCAGGACCAATTTTGCAAGAGTATGGACTCTCAGCCTTGCAAACCCATCTATTTATCTTCTGGTATGCACTTCTTTCTACTATAACTCCACCCGTTTGTGGAACAGTATTTATAGCTGCAGGCATGGCAAATACTCATTGGCTTAAAGTTGCTTCAAAAGCTATGCGTTTAGGAGTTGGATTATATATAATCCCTATTTCATTTATAACAAATCCATATCTTATACATCCTGACCAAAACTTTATTTTTGCACTTTTGTCATTCGTAAAAATTTCTATTGGTTTAGCTCTTGTATCTTATGGATTAGTAAATGAATCTCGCTCACTGCTTTATAGACTTTTTATCTTAATTGCTGGCTTAGTTATAGCAATATTTCCACTATTTTAAGACTTTTTCACTCTTAATTTTATGTTTCATTTCTACACAATATAATTATTATTAGTTTAACTTATGTATAAACTATGTCCTTTTAGGTTCTTCTATCTTTTATTGGTCTAATATTATGAAAAATAAGATTTAAGGAGTAATGTGTGTCATTTAAGATAACAAAAATGATAGATCTTGATTCAATGGATTTTCTTGTTGATGTGGAAGCACCTGAGATTGCTGAGAGATTTCATGCAGGACAATTTGTAATGCTCATGACAAGAAAAGAGGGAGAAAGAATCCCAATGTCTGTTATGAAAGTTGTAGATGGTAAACTTAGTATGTTCATAAGAAAACTAGGGAAAACATCAAAAGAGTTAAGAGATGGTATGACAAGTTTCGAAAATGTCATAGGACCACTAGGACATGGTGTTGTAGAGAAAGAATATGGTACGATTGTAGTTGTATCAGATGCTGTTTGTGGACATGCTGAGAATTATGCGATTTGTGAAACTCTTGGTAAGATAGAAGGCAATACACTTATATCTATACAAACATTTCCTAGTAAAAAAGAGATATACCCTGACGAGTATCTTGCTAAAAGTGTTTCTCATAGACATTTTATAACTACCGAAGATGGTTCATTTGGCGACAAAGGGAGCTATGTTCCTGTACTTCAAAAACTCATAGATAATGGCGTAAAGATTGACTATGTTTTTGGAGGAGGAAAACTACCTACCATGAAAGCTGTATCAACAGTCCTAGCTAAAAACAATATAGACAATATGTTTACAACTAGACAAATGATGGTTGATGGCTCAGGAATGTGTGGTGCCTGTAGACTTTATATAGATGGAGAAATGAAACTATCTTGCGTAGATGGGCCTATGTTTGATAGTAGAAAAATCAATTGGACGAGAGCTATGAAAAGATATAGTATGTTTAAAAAAGAAGAGAAGATAGCAAATGATCACTATGAAGCTCACAAAGGGCACAAGGAAGGATGCGGACAATGCCAAAAATAGCACCAAGAGTCCCAATGGGAGAGCAACCTGCGTTGCAACGTATAAAAAACTTTATGTCAGTTCCTTATGGTTACACAGAAGATGAAGCAGTCGAAGAGGCAGCTCGTTGTATACAGTGTAAAAAACCAAAATGCGAACCTGCTTGCCCTGTAAATATAGGCATAAAAGAGATGAATCTTCTAATCTCTAAGAGAAAGTTCAAAGAAGCTTATCTGTTGGTTAAAAGAGACAATACTTTCCCTGCGTGTACTGGAAGAGTTTGCCCTCAAGAGAACCAATGTGAGGGAGATTGCATCTTAGAAAAGTTTGATGAACCTGTTGCTATTGGAAAGTTAGAAGCTTTTATAGCAGATTGGGGTAGTAAATACGAGATAGAAGTTGAACAATATGCTGCAAATCATGAAGATAAACATGTAGCTATAGTTGGCTCTGGACCTGCTGGATTGGCTTGTGCTTCAGAGTGCAGAAAGTACGGTTATGCTGTAACTATCTATGAAACACTACATAAAGCTGGTGGTGTTTTACAGTATGGTATCCCTGAATTTAGACTTCCAAAAGATATAGTAGATGCAGAAATACAAAAACTAGAAGATATGGGTGTTAAGATAGAGCTCAATCATACAGTTGGACAAAATATATACTACTATGAGCTAGTCAGTCAAAATGATGCGGTTTTCTTAGCTATGGGAGCTGGCGCACCTAAGTTTATGGGAATAGCAGGGGAAAATCCACTCGATGGCGTATACTCATCTAATGAGTTTTTAATCCGTGCAAATCTTATGAAAGCATACAAATTTCCTGAGTGGGATACTCCTATAGTTGTTGGAAAGATTGTTGCAGTTATTGGCGCTGGTAATGTTGCTATGGACTCTGCAAGAACTGCCTTAAGACTTGGAGCTGAAGAAGTTCACATCATATACAGAAGAACCAAAGAGTATGCTCCTGCACGAGAAGAAGAACTTAATCATGCACTGGAAGAAGGTATCGTTTTTCATGAATTAATAAATCCTATTAGATTTCATGGTGATGATGATGGATTTGTTGATTATATGGAACTTATTAGAATGGAATTGGTTGAGAAAAAAGATGGAAGACTATCACCACAACCAATCGAGGGTAGCAACTACTATATGGCTGTTGATACTGTCATAGAAGCTCTAGGAACTGTACCAAACAGACTATTTTTAGATCGTGCTCCAGAGATAAAAAGAAATAGTAAAGGTGTCATTATAGTAGATAAAAATCATATGACAAGCGTAGAAGGAACTTTTGCTGGTGGAGATGCTGCTAGTGGTGCCGCTACTGTTATAAAGGCACTAGGAGAAGGCAAAGAAGCCGCAAAATCGATACATGAATATATAAGTGGTCACGACAAGTAGCTTTTTTGGTAAGAGAGGATGACTCTCTTACCAAACCTCATCAAAACTTTTTTTCTTTACATGTAAAGCTTT
>Ga0256840_1003918_pt1 | contig 11556 bp, 8 predicted proteins | sample 355202metaG_FD_185969 | JGI IMG/M metagenome (GOLD analysis project Ga0256840, IMG submission 185969) | Hydrothermal vent microbial communities from Mid Atlantic Ridge, Atlantic Ocean - 355-202 | ecosystem: Environmental > Aquatic > Marine > Hydrothermal vents | place: Atlantic Ocean: Mid...
ACTTTTATGTCAAGATCTGGATATTTTGCACTTATAACCTTTTTTATCTCTATCATTGTTTCGCCACTGTCTATGATGTCATCGACTATAACCACCCTCTTTGCTTTAGAAAGATCTGGCATATTGAAGATATCTATCGTATCTAACTTTCTAGTCTCTTCGTAGTGAATAGAGTTGATAGAGTACAAATCTCTCATCTCCAACGCTTCAGCCAAAAAATGTCCTAGCGTCATACCACCTCTTGCGATGGCTAGTATGACATCAGGCTTATATGGTTTTATCTCATGGGCTAGCAAATTTACATCGACTTTAAACTCTTCATAACTATAAAATTTCAAACTATCTCCTAATGCACTAAAAATACGATAAGGCTGATGAAACCTAGTGAAATTACACCGATATTGATATCATCAAACTCTCTTTTGAGCAATTTAATCAAAAGGTATGCCAAAAATCCAAATGCCAATCCATTTGTGATAGAGTAAGTCAAAGGCATCATGATAACAATCAAAAATGTCGCAACTGCGATAGCTGGATCTTTAAAGTTTATATTTGAAAGTTCGGTAAACATCAAAACGCCAACCATCACTAAAACAGGGTAGATTGCATTTTCAGGGATTGCTGAGAAAAGAGGCATCATGAAAAGAGTAAGTATAAAAAATAGACCAGTAAACACAGCAGTAAGTCCAGTTCTACCACCCTCTTCAACTCCGGCTGCACTCTCTATAAAACTTGTAGTTGTAGATAGACCCAAAAGTGAACCTCCTACTGTAGCTGCCGCATCAACTTCTAGCGTTTTTTGAAGCTCTTTACTATCATCTTTAAACAGACCTGCACGAAATCCAACTCCTGCTAGAGTTCCTAGTGAATCAAACATATCTGTGATCAAAAATGTGATAATCACAGGAAGAAGTGAAAGTTTAAGAGCAGACATAACATCCAAGTGCATTGCGATTGGCGAGATGGAAGCTGGCATAGACAAGAATTCTGTTGGATATGGAGCGATTCCTGATACCCAAGCGACGATAGAAGTTGCAAGAATTGCCAATATAAAAGCGCCTTTAAGCTTCCAAGCGTAAAAAGCAAATACCAAAACCATTCCCAATACACCTATCAAAAGATGAACATCTTTGAAATTACCAAGTCCAACCAAAACTGCATCATTTTTTACTACTATTCCCATCTGCTTGAGTCCGATAAAAGCTATAAAAGCCCCTATACCAGCACTAATAGCTCGGCGAAGGTCGTATGGAACACTCTGCATCACCCAAACTCTAAACTTAGTAAAAGAGAGGACTAAAAACAAGATACCTGATAGAAAAACTATACCCAAAGCACTCTGCCAAGGGATTTTCATACCCAATACCAAACCAAATGTAAAGTAAGCATTAAGACCCATTCCAACGCTCATGGCGATAGGTGTGTTTGCCCAAAGTCCATTTAAAACTGTTGAAAATATTGTTATCAAAGCAGTTGCTGTGATAAGCGCCCCCATAGGCATACCAGTTTTGCTCATGATTATAGCATTAACTGGAACTATATACATCATCGTTAAAAATGTTGTAAAACCTGCCGTAAACTCTGTCTTTACGCTCGTACCGTGTTCCTCAAGTTTGAAAAAACCCAAAACTCTCTCCTTAGTATATTTTTATCTCATTGTAGAGACTGTCTCTTTGTACTGGTGTGTAACCGCTTGTTTGTATCAAATCCAAAAACTCTTGCAGTTGCAATCCTTTGCTGCTTTTCGCTCCAGCGGCTGATTGGATTGACTCTTTTTCTATCGTGCCATCTAAATCATCTGCTCCAAATTCCAAAGCTATCAGTGCTAGATTTATCGTACTTGTTGCCCAATATGCCTTTATGTGAGGGATATTATCTAGCATAAGTCTGCTTATAGCATAAGTTTTGAGTATCTCAACTGAACTCAAAAAGTCCTCTACATGTAGATAGTTATTGTCTCTTTGGTAAACAAGAGGGATGAAGGCATTAAAGCCCTCTACTCTGTCTTGTTCATCTCTGAGTCTTAGCATATGGTCGATTCTGTGTTCTCTCTTTTCTACATGACCAAAGAGCATGGTCGCATTTGATTTTTTACCTTTTTCATGCCAAATATGGTGAATTTTCATCCAGTTTTCCGAGCTGACTTTTCCTTTGCAGATATAATTTCTAACTTTTTCATCAAATATCTCAGCCCCACCACCAGGTAGTGAATCCACGCCTGAAGCTATCATCTCATCTATAATCTCTTCATAACTCATCTCATAAGCAGTTGCCAAAAAGTTTATCTCAGCAGCAGTTAGAGCCTTTACATGTAGAGATGGAAATCTAGCTTTTATCTTTGAAAACATACCCAAATACCAATCAAGCCCGGCATCAGGATTGTGCGCTGAAACTATATGCGCTTCGGTGATATGGTGTTTTATGGATTCATCCAAGACCGCTAAAATCTCTTCGTGAGTCATGGTGTATGGATTTGGATTTTTTCGATTTGCACTAAAAGCACAAAATTTGCAGATGTCTTTGCAGATATTTGTAGGATTTATATGCCTGTTTATGTTAAAGTAGGCCCTCTTTCCATATAAGGCCTCTCTTCTTTCATTTGCATATTTTCCTAGAGTAAAAAGATCAAGCTCATAAAGCGCCAAGCCATCTTCATAGCTCAGGCGCTCTTTATTTTCTAATTTTTCTAATATATCCATGTGCTACTTTCAATAGACTTCTTTCAAAACTATTTCGTGAGGCTCAGACCGCAGGGAGGATTTACCCTCTAAGAAATAGTTTTGAAAGAAGTCTAATTTTTAAAAAAGATATTTTAGCCAATGAAACATTATATATCGATAAAAAATTATAGGTAATCTTCCGGCGGATAATTCTCCTCTACAAAATCTATATCTTTATCGCCTCTTCCGCTTAGGTTTACCAAAATCGACTCATACTTTTTCTCTTTTGCTAACTTCATCGCATACGCGACCGCATGGGCACTCTCAAGCGCAGGGATAATCCCCTCATATTTGCATAAATCATAAAATGCTCTTATAGCTTCATCATCATCGATAGCCACGGCATTTGTTCTGTTTTTCTCTTTATTTAGATAAGCCTGCTCAGGTCCGACAGATGGATAGTCTAGCCCACTTGCGACTGAGTGGACAGGTGCTGGAGTTCCATCCTCATTTTGAAGCATTATAGAGTTAAAACCGTGCAAAATCCCCTCTTTTCCATAAGTCAGACTTGCTGCATGTTCGCCTAGTTTTGTGCCTTTGCCTAACGGCTCAACTGCATAAATCTCGCATGGATCTTCGATAAAAGCAGAAAACAGTCCCATAGCATTACTTCCACCGCCTACACAAGCTACAAGATTGTCAGGCTGCTTACCTGTCATCTCAAAAAACTGCTCTTTTGCCTCGATACCAACTATGCTTTGAAAATCTCTAACCATCTTTGGAAAAGGGTGCGGACCAACAACAGAACCTATGGCATAAAGTGAGTTTACGGGATCTTCAAGATATGCACCAAAAGCTGAATCAACCGCCTCTTTCAGAGTTCGTCCACCAAAACCGACAGGCACCACTTTTGCTCCAAGCATCTTCATCCTGATGACATTTGGATGCTCTTTTTGAATATCAACTTCACCCATATGAATCTCACACTCTAGCCCAAAATACGCAGCAGCCGTCGCCAAAGCCACACCATGTTGCCCCGCTCCAGTCTCTGCTATAAGCCTCTTTTTGCCAAGGTATTTTGCCAAAAGCGCTTCACCCATGCAGTGATTTAATTTGTGAGCTCCCGTGTGGTTTAGATCCTCTCTTTTTAGATAAATTCTACCACCACCCACAAACTCAGTCAATCTTTTAGCATAATACACAGGAGTTGGTCGTCCTTGATAATGCTTCCTTATATCTCTTAACTCTTGTATGAAATTATGAGAATTGCCGATAGTTAGATAGGCTTTCTCTATCTCTTTAAACTGCTCCTCCAACTCAGGAGGCAAAAATGCTCCCCCAAACTTTCCAAAATACCCCTGCGCATTTGGAAATGACTCTAAATATGGTTTATTCATACCTTTTCCTTGAAAAAATTTTAAACATTATAAAACATTTCAACTTAAAAGAGATAGATAATTATCTTTTTTTGTAATCAAATTGTTATCAATGTTAAGTACTATTTCAAAATGAATAAAAAAATTTATATAGTCGATACAAATATAATACTTCAAGGTTTACACCACATAACCGAACTTTGCGAAGATGGTAAAAATATCGTAGTAATACCAGAAATAGTTTTAATTGAACTAGAAAACAAGAAAAAACTTCTTGATGAAGTTGGCTATAACGCCAGAGAATTTGCCAGATTTTTAGCTGATGCACAAGTTAAAAAGATAGAGCAAAACAATGGATTTAAAATTGTTAAAATGCTAAATAATGACAATATTATAGATATAATCTCAAAGGATCACTACGAAACTCCTATGGAGCAAAACAGCATAGCTGAAAGCAATGATAAACGAATCATAGAAGTAGCCCAACTTGCAAAACACTACTATAAAAATAGAAAAGCTATCTTTCTCTCTTTAGATGTTTATGCTAGAGTTTTTGCACTTTTTAAAGAAGTTGAAACACAAACACTCAGAGAAGATAGAGCCGAAGTGCCTGATATCGAGCTGTTTAAAAGTATTGAAGTTGATGACGAGATTCTAAAAAAACTCAATGGCATGGATATTCAAGATTTGGACAAAACTCATCTTGAGTGCAACAAAAGCTATGAATTTAGAGGCAAAAATGGAAAAAAAGAGTATGGCATCATAGACAATAAAAGAGTTATATTGCACAAGAAAAATGATTTCCACGGCTTCAAAGTAAAACCTATGAACATACACCAAAAACTACTTAGCAAAGCAATTACGAGTGATATTTACGACTTAATAGTTGTTGATGCCAAAGCAGGAAGCGGGAAAACACTTTTGGCCATATATGGTGCTATGAGACTCATCTCAAAAGGCCTATATGACAAGATTATTTATACTAGAAATTCTATCGAAAGTCTGGACAGAGGTGCTGATGTAGGATTTCTTTCAGGCAATGAAGAGAAGTTTCGCATCTACAACATGGCTCTGTATGACACAATGGAATTTATAGCAAAATCCATGAATAAAAAACAAGATTCAGACAATGAACCAGAAAATATCAAACAAAAAATAGATGAATTGATATTAAAATACCGCATTGAAAAGCTTTGGCCGGGTGAAGCAAGAGGGAGAACGCTAAACAATGCCATAGTGATACTTGACGAATGGCAAAACAGTTCAATAAACACAACTCAACTGATCCTCTCAAGACTTGATAGTAGTTGTATGGCGATAGTCATAGGCTCCAACAGACAGATAGACAATCTATATCTAAATAAATATAATAATGGCTTAACATCATTGATAAAACAGTCACAGTTTTCGACAAATGAACTAAAGATATTTGCCATAGAGCTTCAAACTGCAGTCAGAGGAAAATTTGCAGAATTTAGCGAGAGGATTTATGAAAAAAAGTGAAATATAGAGCAATATTTATCTCAGATATTCATCTTGGCACCAGATTTTCGCAATCTGAAAAACTTCTTGAATTTTTAAGAGAAAATGAGTCAAAATATCTTTATCTAGTCGGAGACATCATAGATGGTTGGGCGATTAAGAGAAAGTTCAATTGGACGCAGGCAAACTCAGATGTTATACAAAAGATTTTGAGAAAAGCTAGAAAAGGGACTACTGTCATATATGTTTCAGGAAATCATGACGAGTTTTTAAGGCCATTTATACCTCTACTTCTTGGTAATAGCCTAGAAGTTGTTGATGAATATACACACAAAGGACTCGATAAAAAGAGATATTTTGTAACTCATGGAGATTTTTTTGACAGCATCACTATGAATAACAAATGGTTAGCTCATTTAGGCGATATAGGGTACGACTTACTCCTGTATCTCAACAAGAGAATAAACCAGTTAAGAAGAGTTCTAGGCATCAGAAAGTATTGGTCTTTGTCAAAATATGTTAAAGACAATGTCAAAAAAACTGTAGGATTTATCACAGATTTTGAAAGTACCCTCGCTAGGCATGCAAAAAAATTAAATTATGATGGCATAATTTGTGGACATATACACAAAGTTGCAAACAGAGAAATAGATGGGATAAGATATCTAAATTGTGGCGATTGGGTAGAAAATTGTAGCGCGATAGTAGAAACATTGGAGGGAGAATGGAAAACAATAGAACTACAACCAAACCAACACTAAGTGTATCCTTAGCTCTCTCAGGAGGGGCAGCTAGAGGAGTTTTTCATCTAGGATTTATACAGGCTTTAGAGGAAAATGGCGTAGAGATAAAAGCCATAAGCGGAAGTAGTGCCGGAGCACTAGTTGGTGGTGCGATAGCTTGCGGACTAAAGCCAAAAGAGGTTTTTGACATTGTAAAATCAAAAAAATTTAAAAAAATATTTAAATTTAACTGGCTCAAAAAAAGTCTGTTATCTATAAATTTAGAAGCTGATATTTTAGATAAACTGTTCACTTCTGATGATATTTCAAAAACCAAGATCCCGTTTTATGCCTGCGTGAGCGATTTAAAATCACATAAAAAACTCCATATAGACAAAGGAGATGGAAAAACTTTCATCTTAGCCTCTTGTGCACTTGTGCCTCTTTTCAAACCTGTATATATCAAAGATAGAGTTCTCGCTGATGGTGGCATACTTGACCTCATGCCTACAACCCCACTTTTAAAATACAACTATCCGATAATTGGCATAAATCTGATGCCAAATGTAATGCCCAAAAAACACACTTTTATTAATCTGTTAGTAAGAGTTTTGCAAATCTCCTTAACAACTTCACTTCCACAAAATATAGCAAGATGCAAATGGTATATATCGCCTAAAAAACTCTCTTCCATAAAAATGTTCTCTTTTAAAGATTTGCAAAAAGGTTATGATTTGGGATATAAGCATGGGCTAAAGTGGTGTCAAAGCGAATTTGATAAAACAAAAGAGTAAACTTTAAGCACTTAAATCTTCACAAACTCTTTTTTTTACTGTATCATACAAAGTATGAAACTAGAAGAAAAAATAGAAGAACTTATATATACCAATGCGGATGATTTCGCTATATCTAAGGTTATCAAGGAGCATATCGGTAACTATCTCAACTCTCTGGATGAGATTTTTGTGCAAAATCAAGGTAAGGATTTCTTGGTTAAACATACAAAAACTATCGATAGATTTGTAAATATCATATTTAGATATGCTTTGCGAAAATATTTTGGCAACTATATGCCTTTTGTAAACTCCATTCCACTTACGCTTGTGGGCATGGGGAGTTATGGCAGGGAAGAGCTTTGTGTTTACTCCGATATCGACTTGATGATTGTCTATAAGGATATAAAGGGCTACAATATAGAGCCTATCATCGAAGATATCTTGATGCTCGCCTGGGATGCTGGTATGAAACTAGGGCATAGAGTCCATAGGGTAGATGACCTTTTTGAAGCAAGCAATACAGATTTGAGTATCAAAGCAGCGATGCTTGAGTCAAGATATCTATCAGGATCTAAAATTTTGTGGATAGAGACCCAAAACGAACTTGAGAAGATCAGAAACTACAACAAAAGAGAGACCGTCATATCGCTCTTGGAAAACTACAAACAAAGAATAAAATCCAACGCAATCAAAATGGAACCAAATATCAAAGAGAGCGAAGGTGGGCTTAGAGATGCAAATATGCTCTTTTGGCTCTGTAAAATCATATTTGGCATAGAAAAACTCAAAGATTTGTCTGATTTTATACTTGACGAGAGAGAGTACAAAGAGTTTAGAAGCGCTTTGGAGTTTCTATACAGAATCCGCTCCGCCATGCATCTAAGCGCAAAAAAGAAACAAGATACGCTAAATCTGGAGTTTATCCCTGATGTTGCAAAAAAATTGGGCTTCAAAGATAAAGTTTTGAAAAGTGCGCAAATGCAACTATCGCACAAAACTTTGCAAGCCATGAATACTCTAAATATCACGAGCAGAATTTTTATAAAAAAAGTGACGGCACCTATCTTGTGCGACTTGAAAAATCTGCCCAAGATAAAAAATTCAAGAGTAAGCCCGCAACTCTACTTATGTAGCGATACTCTCTTCTCCTCCTTTAAAAAAAGAGCTATTAGTTTAGATGAAGTATTGGAGCAAATGAACTCTATATCTCAAAAAAATATAAAATTTGACATAAGTTATGTGAATTTCATAAGATACTGCACACACTCGACTCACAATAGCAACAAAACATACAAACTATTTAAGGCTCTACTTTATAAAGATCATATTTATGAAATTTTCAGAGCGCTAGACAAAGCATCCCTTCTCCAACAGCTTGCCAAGCCTTTTAAGCAGGTAAAGTTTATGGCCCAATTTGACGGATACCATCAATACCCTGTAGATAAACATACACTTAGGTGCATATATCATCTTGAAAATATCAAAGATAAATTTATAAAAAATCTATTTCAAGATTTGTCTTTGGAGTACAAAGCTCTCATGCGACTATGTATCTTTTTTCACGATATAGGAAAAGGCAGACGGGGAAACCATAGTGAATTAGGAGCGAAAATCTTCAGAGCATATGCCCAAAAACTAAAATTTTCAGACCAAGCCATCATAGACGGCACTCTCTTGATAAAACTTCATACAGCCATGAACAATACAGCAAACAGAGAAGATATATACAACGAAAGAGTTGTACTAGCTTTTGTCTCAAAGCTCAAGAGTATAAATATCTTAAATATGCTCTATATACTAACCTATACAGATGTAAATGGGGTTGGCAAAAGCGTATATACCAACTTTAATGCAAACCTACTTAAAGAACTATATAAACGGGCTTTGCAAATGTTTGACAAACCAAATCTCATAGATGAAGTCAGTAGCAGACTCAGGCGAGAGAGGATTTTAAAGAAAAATGAAGAGTTCAAAAAATTTCCACCTATCTTAAAGAGAAAGATACTAAATATAAGCTCAAATTTCTTCTTTTTAAAACATAAATCAGACCAAATAATCAAAATCGCAAAATTAGCTTACGAGACAGATACTTTCACTTACAAAGTACAAACTTCACCATACCTTAAAATAGAAGTTATCAAAAACAGAGACTTCAACATCGGCTATCTACTAGGAAAACTGGGCTTTTTAAATCTTGTAAATATGGAGATATATAAACTTTTTGATGAGAAAAAGTACTTTAAGCTAGAATTCAATCAAGATGTTTATAACGATGATATATCTTTTATAAATGAGCTTATAGACAACTCCTTTGACATGAGCAAAAAGACAAAACTATTCAAACCCATTATAAAAGAGGATGAGATTGAGATTGATTGTGAACACTCCATGACTTATGCGAGAATGAACATAAATACCAAAGACCAAAAGGGCTTGATGGCTTACATCATGAACCTTTTTGATGATGAAGGTATAGATGTGGCTATGGCAAAAATTCAAACCATAAAAAGAAAGACAAGAAATCTGATCTTAATCGAAAAAACGATAGACTTATGCAAAAATAAAAATAAAATACTAGAGGTTTTAACAACATGTGCGGAATAGTTGGATATATAGGAAAAAGAGAAAAGAGAGAGTTTTTACTAGATGGTTTGAAAGAGCTAGAGTATAGAGGATATGACAGTGCCGGCATCGCTGTGCTTCATCAAAATGAGATAAACTACTTTAAAGCTAGTGGAAAACTTGACAATCTAGTAGAAAAAACGAAAGATTTTCGCTCGATCGGTTTCGGGCTAGGCATAGCTCACACAAGATGGGCAACACACGGTAAACCAACAGAGATAAACGCCCATCCACACTGGGGAGAGTTCTCTTTTGTGATTCATAACGGCATCATAGAAAATTATATGGATATAAAAAAGGATCTCCAAAGCGAAGGGGTTGTTTTTTTGAGTCAAACTGATAGTGAAGTTATAGTTCATCTGTTTGAAAAATTTGTAAATCTTGGATTTGAACCTGAAACTGCGTTTGAAAAAACTATCGCCTCTTTAAAAGGGGCTTACGCCATACTTTTGATCTCCAAAGTAGCGTCTCAAAAGATATTTTTTGCTAAAAATGCAGTGCCTCTCATCATCGGAAAAAATGAAGAAGATGAACTCTTTTTTGGCTCATCAGATGCTCCTCTAATCGGATTTGCAAGTGAAGTTATATATCTTGAAGATGGTACTTACGGATGGGCGAATGAAAAAGAGATAAATCTCTACAAAGACTCCAAACAGATAGAGCTAAGTTTTAAACTTTTAAATTCGAGTAAAATTTATGCTCAAAAAGATGGCTATAGATTTTTTATGGAAAAGGAGATTTACGAACAATCTGCAGTAACGAGTGAAACCCTAATGGGTAGAATCAAAGATGAAAAAGTATATCTTGAAGAGGTAGAAAATCTTGATTTTAGCAAAATAGATGAGATAAAAATCTGCGCATGCGGGACTAGTTATCATGCTGCTCTAACTTCTAGCTATCTGTTTGAGCGAATCTCAAAGATAAGATGTTCAGTCGAAATAGCAAGCGAATTTAGATACAAAAAACCTCTTTTAACCCAAAAAACTCTCTTCTTAGTCATCAGTCAAAGTGGCGAAACTGCCGATACACTGGAGGCACTAAAGATGGCAAAGAGAGCCGGACTCAAAACTCTATCAATTTGCAATGTAGATAACTCTTCGATAGTAAGGATAAGCGACGCCACCATACTCACTCGAGCTGGTATAGAAAAGGGAGTTGCAAGCACTAAAGCTTTTGCTACTCAAGTTCTTTCTCTTTGGCTTTTAGCTCTACATGTAGGGAGCGAAAAAATAGACGAGAATGAGTATGCAAGTGAGATAAAGGCGATGCGTTCTATCCCTGAAGTATTAAGAGTGGATGAGAAGATACACGAAAAGATACACCGGCTCTCAAAAAGATACCTACACGGTCACGGCTTCTTTTTCATCGGCAGAGATATCTTTTTCCCGCTTGCACTTGAGGGTGCTTTGAAATTAAAAGAGATAAGCTACCTCCATGCCGAAGGCTACCCTGCAGGGGAGATGAAACACGGTCCGATTGCACTAGCTGACAGCAAACTTTTTACCATTGCTTTGATGCCTCAAACCATGCTATATGAAAAGACAAAAAGCAATGTAGAAGAGCTAAGCGCAAGAGATGCAACCATACTAGCCATAAGCCCAAAAGAGTTCGAACTAGCTGATGATTTCATAAAAACTGCACCTCATGAGCACCCCATGAGTGAATTTTTTGAAATGATGGTCATCACCCAGCTCTTAGCATTAGAGATCTCCATAAGACTTGGAAATGATGTAGATATGCCAAGAAATCTAGCAAAAAGCGTGACAGTGGAGTAAAAAGGTGTATGGTTATATTTGATCTGTCAACCCTATTTCACACTCAGAATACAACATTCTAAGCAGCTGTTTCCAATCGTAACATTTTTTCCTCAAATTCTACTGGGGATAAATATCCGTTGGCACTATGTGCTCTTTGTCTA
>Ga0256840_1003919_pt1 | contig 11555 bp, 13 predicted proteins | sample 355202metaG_FD_185969 | JGI IMG/M metagenome (GOLD analysis project Ga0256840, IMG submission 185969) | Hydrothermal vent microbial communities from Mid Atlantic Ridge, Atlantic Ocean - 355-202 | ecosystem: Environmental > Aquatic > Marine > Hydrothermal vents | place: Atlantic Ocean: Mid...
CTTGATTACGTTTTTTTCGCAATGATTTTCTAACGCGTTTCCATACAAGCCCTGCTTGTTTGCATATGTTCTTCAGCGTATCAATACTCATGGTAAAACCTAGCTCACTGCTAAGATTTGATAATACAGTCAGGTTATTGATAAATAAATGAATGTGACACACCATTAGGCTGAGTGAAGATATTGTTTATTACAGCGTTATCAAATGTATCAGCATTTGTATAAAATGGAACTACGGTAAAGCATGCACATACCGTGCTCAAAAAAGCAACTTTCTTCATGATTGAATTCCCCGTAAATATTTTATTAGTATTATGGATCTTCTTCATTATTGTGGAATTTTCATAGTACACCTAGCAGACGAAATAACAAAACTTAAACTCGATTCATACTGATTAATTTTCACAGCCCTTAGATTACTGCCGTCATTCTTCCCTATGCTTAGAGGATAAATGATACGATCTAAACCTTACCTCACTAACTCATAGAATAATGACAAAAAAACAATATACCCTAGGCTTTATAGGGATTGGGCTTATGGGAAAGCCTTTAACACTTCGTTTATTGAATTCGGGGTTTAAGGTTAACGTATGGAACCGTTCTACAGAAAAACTTGGCCCTGTTACTGATGCTGGTGCAATTGCTTTTGCTAGTATTGCTGACTTGGTTAAAGCCTCGGACATTATCATTTTATGCCTGGCAAATACTGGCGTTGTTGAATCTATCGTAAAGACTGAGGTCATAAATTCAGGGTCTGCAGATAAATTAATGATTGATTTATCCAGCATTCATCCTGAAACCACTAAACAGCTGGCAACTCAGCTGAAACAGCACTGTGGCATGCGCTGGGTTGATGCCCCTGTTTCTGGAGGCACATCTGGCGCAGAACAGGGAATGCTTGCCATTATGGCTGGCGGCTCTGATGGCGATATTGCAATTGCCAGAGAGGTGCTTAAACCTCTATACAAACAGCTAACTCATATGGGCGAGGTTGGCAGTGGCCAAGTGACTAAAGTATGCAATCAAATGATTGTCAGCTGCAATGTAATGGTGATTGCCGAAATGATGTCCTTGGCTAAATCATCAGGTGTTGATGCTGAAAAAATTCCACAGGCGCTTGCTGGTGGTTTTGCTGACTCTAAACCGCTGCAAATTGTTGGCCCTGAAATGGCTACAGAGACTTTTGAACCTATTAAGTGGAAAGTGGAAACGCTTTTAAAAGATTTGAATATGGCGGTTGATTTATCTTCTCAGCAAGGCAACTCCATTCCCATGTCGGGACTGGCATCCCAATTAATGCAGCTTCATGGAAATCAGGGTTTTTTAGAACAGGATCCATCGACTTTGATTAAACTTTTTGGGAAAGAATAATGCTCCGGTTTACCGCTAATTTAAGCATGCTATTTACTGAGGTTGATTTAATAGACCGTTTCAGACTGGCTAAACAAAATGGTTTTGATGCAGTTGAAATTCAGTTTCCCTATTCACTTCCCGCTGAGCAAATCAAAGATGCTTTAGACCAGCATCAGCTTAAACTGATTCTGTTTAATGTTGATGCTGATGACCTGTTGCAGGGCGGTGAAGGGCTGGCTGCCGTACCGGAAAAAAAGATACAGTTTAAACAGGCTTTACAGCATAGCAAAGCTTATGCAGAAATACTCAAACCGGAAGCTATTAATATTCTGCCTGGCCGATGTATCATTAACTATAAACGACAGAAGGAATATATATCCACCTTTACAGCCAACCTATCCCTTGCTGTTGACCTTTTTAGTCCTTTGAACATCAAAACCGTATTTGAAGCGATTAACACCCAGGATATGCCTCACTTTATTGTTCATAATGGCCAGCAAATGTTGGATATTATCAGGCAAATAAATCACCCCCAGCTATACTTGCAATATGATATTTACCATATGCATAAAATGAACCAGGATATTATTGCTTTTATCAATAAATATGCTGACAAAATTGGTCATATTCAGTTTGCAGATAGCCCGGGGCGGGGGCAGCCAGGTACTGGAAACATAGATTTTAAACCACTATTTAGCTGTATTAAAAATTCTGCATATGCAGGCTGGGTTGGCGCAGAATACCGGCCAACAGGTGTGGCTGATCAGAGTTTTTCCTGGCTTGAAAAATATCAGTCTTACCAATAAAGCCTATGAAAAAAATATTGTTTTCACTGCTTATCACTTTCTTTGCTTTACCATCGGCCAGTGATTCTTTGCATAAAAGACCAGCAGGTGATTTTAATTCGGCTATCAGCCGGATAATTTCAGCAGACGACCACCCTTTGCTAGATAAAAATATTTTTTTAAATTACAAAAACACTTTGGATGAGCTGTATTTTTTATCACCTGAACAGCTACTGTGGATAAAGCCATATAATCCAAGCCATCAGCAAATCAGTTCGGCACTGCAATTAATTGCCACGGCAAATGCCAGCGGCCTGGAACCAGAACATTACAATTTAACGGGCTTACAATCTATATGGCAGCAGCTTAGCATCAAAAAAAATATTAACTATACAGAACTAGCTCTGCTTGATACTGCAGTTAGCATAAATCTTATCCATTTTCTTTCTGACCTTCATTTTGGGCGTATCAACCCAATGGCTTTTAATTTTAGTTTTGATACCCGCAAAGATTCATTTATCTTTGTTCCTCTCATTTTAAATGCGATTAAAAACAATGAAATTGCTCAACTTTCAAGTCTTGTAGAGCCTGCTTTCCCAGCTTATCATAAATTAAAAACAGCACTATTAGATTATCGGCAAAAACAGTCAGGACCGAACATTGGCAGACTTAAGTATAGTGCCTCATTATTGCCTGGAGACCCAGCTCTGCAAATAATTGAAGTTAGGCGACAGCTTAGTCTTCTGGGAATTGCAGCAAATACTGATAGCCTGTCTATTTTTTATGATCAGCAGCTAGTCAGTCATATTAAAAAATTTCAGCGCCTTCATGGACTCAAGGAAGACGGTGTTATCGGTAGAAATACTGTTAAAGCTCTTAATATCCCTATTTCTCAATACATTCAAAAAATCAAGCTGGCTCTGGAAAGGCTTCGCTGGCTTCCTAAAATACAGTCAGGCCCTGTGGTGATGGTTAATATTCCCTCTTTTCAGTTATGGGCCTATCACAATGACAAGATAGGCGAAACACAGACCCTTAATATGAAGGTAATTGTAGGAAAGTCAGATAAAGAGGAAAGAAAATCGCCTGTTTTTACTGCAAACATGCATTACCTTGTATTTTCGCCGTATTGGAACATTCCAAAAAGTATTACCATTGAAGAAATTTTGCCCAAATTGCTAAAAGATCCATTGTATTTGGAACAGCACAATATTGAATTAGTCGCCCGGTTTCGTGAAGATGAACCTGTCCAGCCCTATACTGAGGATTCATTTAATCTGTTGCAGTCTGGATTATTAAAACTAAGACAGCGCCCTGGAAAAGGTAATGCATTGGGTAAAGTAAAGTTTATCTTCCCTAACGGTTACAATGTGTATATTCATGATAGCCCGGCCAGACAACTATTTAATCGCTCAAAAAGAGACCTGAGTCATGGCTGCATCCGTGTCGAAAACCCAGTTGCATTAGCCAGTTTTTTACTTGAGTGGGATAAAAGAGAAATTATTGAAGCCATGCACCTGCAAAGCCCTAAAAAGGTTCAGCTGAGAAAGGCTGTACCGGTTATTATTTATTATTCCACTGTATCAGCTGTAAAAGATGAGGTTATTTTCTATGATGATATTTATGATTATGATACAAAACTAAGCCAGGCATTAATGAAACACAATAATATTCCGCCTTTACCTTTGATTAGTATTGCGAATAAAAATTAGCGGTCTTGCATCTTTGGCATGGTGGAGATAATGCGGGTTCAAATAGGTACTCTCATTTCTGTCTGAGGGAGACGGCTAGATGCAACCTCTCTATAGACTACCAGCGACGAACATTCCCTGTATCAAGGTGTACAAAATTTGATTTATGGTAATAGCCCACTCCGCCTCGTTTTAAAGCAATTGATGCCTGCTGAACTATTTTTGAATCAACGCCTGGTACTCGAATATCAATTGCTTTTCCTTGCATATGCAAACTTTTCTTGGCAACACCCGAGCTGTTTCTACTTAACATTTGATTGGTTGAAGGAGAACGATAGCCAGAAATTATCTGAAAAGTTCTATTTCCTCCCAGAGAAGCCTGCAAATCATACAAGAGGTCAAATAATGCTGGATCCATTGCATGAACATCACCAGAACGATGGTCTCTTAGCAGGTTGTTTAACGCCTGAACTGCGTCCGGCAGATAGCGCTCATGTTCAAAATACGTCAATGACAACTTTTCTGCTGTATGCAGATTATGGAATGCGAGTTTCCGCGACTGCTGTGGCCAGCCCTTAGAAGCAAAGGCAATTCCTGGAGTTCCTGCCATAGCCAGAGCAGCTCCACCATAAACCAAGCCTTTTAAAAATAATCTTCGAGAACCCGGGCTTTTAGTTTTAGAATGCATTTTTTGTCAAACAGTAATAGTAAATTTTAAATATAGTAAAAGCACTTGTTTTTTTTGTGACTACTGAGTCAGTTTTACATATTTTTGATACAAAGTATCATGATCCTCGACGTGGTTCACATCTTTTTCTATACAATCTACAGGGCAGACTTCTATGCATTGAGGGACATCGTGATGCCCTACACACTCTGTACATAAATCCGGGTTGATTTCGTAAATATCCTCGCCCTGGGTAATTGCACCATTTGGACACTCAGGTTCGCATACATCACAATTGATACATTCTTCATCAATTATTAAAGACATCTTAACTCCTAGTTAAATTTTTTTATTAGCCTCTCTTCCACGCATTCAGGTACAAAACTGGATACATCACCCTTAAGTTTTGCTATTTCCCTGATCATGCTGGAAGAAATAAACTCATACTGTTCTGCCGGGGTAAGAAACATAGTTTCCAATTCCGGCGATAATCGGCGGTTCATACCTGCCATCTGAAATTCATATTCAAAATCCGAGACAGCCCGCAGCCCCCTCAAAACCACGTCTACATTATTTTCTTTAGCGCAATCTACCAACAGGTTGCTAAAACCAATAATGACTATATTAGATAAATGAGCCGTTACATCCTCGACCATCGCTATTCTATCTTCTAATGAAAATAAGGGAGCCTTACCCGGGTTGGTAGCAATGGCAACTACCACCTGACTAAACAGTTTGGATGCTCTTATAATCAAATCCAGATGCCCATCTGTAATAGGGTCAAATGTACCTGGATAAATAGCTTTTATATGCACGCGATTCAACTTACCACAAAAACTATCTATTTTAACATAAGCTACATTTAGTTGCGTTCAAACAAATAATACCCAACCTCGCCCGCCGTTTTATTTTTTAAACATTGCCAGTTTTCCGGCATTTCATCCAAAACCAGCTGACTTTCAACTTCCACATACACCTTGGCTTGAGGCGCCAGCCAGCCTTTATCTTCTAGCCACTGACAAGTCTGCTGAACCATCCCTTTAGCAAAAGGCGGATCTAAAAAAACCAAATCAAAAGAGCTGGCATCCCCCGCTAAAAACTTAAATACATCTATTTGAATAATTTTTATTTGCTCAGCAGACAGTTTAGCTTTATTCTCATTGATCAGCCGACAGGCCTGGGCATTACTTTCAACCATAGCCACACTTTTTGCCCCACGGGAGGCCGCTTCAAAGCCCAGAGCACCACTGCCAGCATACAAGTCTAAACACCGGCTGGCTATCACATCAGTTTGCAGCCAATTAAACACTGTTTCCCGCACTCTTGCCGGCGTTGGCCTTAAACCAGGAACATCTTCAAAAAAAAGCTGCCGGCTCCGCCACTCACCGGCAATAATTCTAAGTTTATTTTTATTGCTCACCTTAAAATATCCTGAGGCATAGCTAAACTATCCCCCACCCACAGTAATTGTATTAATAAATTCAGGCTTTACTCTTCTACTGAAAGCATCTTTTATTGATGCAACAGTCACCGCATTTACTCTTGTCTGAAATGTATCCAAATAATCCAGAGGCAGCTGATAAAACCCAATCATGGAAACGTAACTGATTAATTTGCTGTTAGTATCAAACCGCATTGCAAAACCGCCTGTAATGTTTTTCTTGGCGGCTATCAAAGCCTCTTCTGTTGGACCATTTTCTACAAAATCCTTTAAAGTATTTTGCATAACCTCCACCGCCTGAGCTGTCTGATCATTCCTTGTTTGCAACCCCATGGTAAAAGGGCCATTTCTGAGTAGAGGAGAAAAATAGCTATAGGCACTGTAAGCCAGTCCTCTTTCTTCTCTGACTTGTTTAAATAATTGAGAAACCAACCCGCTGCCTCCTAAAATATGATTCCCTACATACAAGTTAAGATAATCTTTATCTTTACGATGCATTCCAACCAGGCCAGTCAGTACATGAGTCTGAGTTGATGGAAACTTAATATGCTTAGTTATGCCTTTAGTCGGTTCAGGCGCTTCCGGAAGGGGTTCTGCCTTTGTTCCAATAGCTAATCCATCAACTAAAAACTGAGCTGTCTGCATTGCCTGGCGCTTATCTATATCACCAACAATCACTACCTTTGCATTGCTGGCAACATAATATTGCTTATAAAATGCTCGCAAATCTTCCGCAGATAAACTGGAAACCGTTTTAATATTGCCTGACGTAGGATGTGCATATGGGTGTTCCTTATAAAGCACCTTAAAATACTCAATTTTTGCCAACGCTCCAGGCGACTCTTCTCGATGCTTTAAACCAGCTAAAGTTCTGCTTTTTTCCCGCTGAAAATCAGCTTCATTGAAAGAAGGTTTAGTTAAAATCATCTGCATTGTTTGCAAAGCTTTTTTAAATAGCTTTTCTTGCGTTAAAGAACGCAAAGAAACCGAAGCCATATCTCTTGATGCTCCTGCATTAAACTGAGCACCAACACTTTCAAACCGCTGAGCTATCTCATCTGCACTCCATTCTCCCGCACCTGCATCTAACAATGCCGAGGTTAATGCCGCAATGCCCTGTTTAGAACTATCCCTTGCACTGCCTGCATCAAAAACCACTTGAATATCGACCATAGGCAAACCCGGGGTCTGAACAAAAAACACCGGACTTCCCTGAGCTGTTTGCCAATGCTGAATTTTTGCCGCTGAATATGCAGAATGGCTAACCAGTATTAATAATAATGAAATAAAACTAATTCGCATGACGGCCTCCAGCTACCTTGCTAACTTTCTTTTTCTGTTTAATGGGCTGTGGATCTAAATAGGCAATACTCAATTTTTCTTCCAATAAATATTTACGGGCAACTTCTCTTACCTGTTCTGCGGTTATTTGCGTTACTTTCTCTACATATTCATCAACTTTTTCCCAACCTATGCCCACTGTTTCTAACATGCCTAATTGCATAGCCTGATAAAAATTTGAATCCCTTTCATAAACGGCACTTGCCAAAACCTGAGCCTTAACTCGTTGCAATTCATCGGCTGAAACCAAGTTAGCCTTTAAATCAGCTACTTCCTGCTTTAAAGCTTTTTCCATATCAAGAACCGTGTGTCCTTCTGCAGGCGTAGCGTCCAGCATAAACAAATCAGGCAATCGAGACATCATGCTATAGCCAGCCCCGGCAGATACAGCAATCTGTTTTCCTCTTACCATTCTTGAGGCTAACCGAGCACTGCTTCCGCCATCTAAAATAGCCGCCAGCACTTCTAAGGCATAAGCTTCAGATTTATCTTCTACCGAATTTAAAACAGGCACTTTGTAGCCCATCAATATATAAGGCAGTTTTGCAGGCAATTTAATAGTCGTTTTTCGTATACCCAGCTGCTCAATTTCAACTTGAGGTTTAACTGGTTTTATTTCACTAGTTTTCAATCCGGCAAAATATTTTTCAGCCAGTGCAAATACTTCATTGGCCTTAATATCACCCACGACTACCAGCGTCGCATTATTTGGCGCATACCAGAGCTGATACCAAGCCTGAAGATCTTCGACCTGATAGCTGGCAATATCAGAAGGCCAGCCAATTACAGGGTTTTTATAAGGGCTATTTGAAAAAGCCATAGCCATAAAATACTCTTGCGTTTTAGAGCGCGGTTTGTCATCTGTACGCATTCTTCGCTCTTCTGTAACAACTTCTAACTCTTTTTTTAACTCAGCAGCATCCAGCTTCAGGTTTCTCATACGGTCAGCTTCCAGCTCAAAACTGACACCCAGGCGTGACTTATCCATGGTCTGGAAATAGGCCGTATAATCACGTCCAGTAAAGGCATTTTCTGAACCGCCATTTTCAGCAATTATTCTGGAAAATTCGCCCATGGGATGCTTCGCAGTCCCTTTAAACATCATATGTTCAAGCATATGAGAAACGCCTGTAACACCACCTGATTCATAACTTGATCCCACTTTGTACCAGACTTGAGAAACAACAACTGGCGACCGGCTATCTTCTTTGACCAGCACTTTTAAGCCATTTTCAAAAGTACGCTGATGAACTTTAATGTTTGAACTGCATGCACTGAGAGGCAAGCCAATCAAAGCAAATAATATTACCCTGAAAATCATAAATACTCCGTTTTATAAAATGTTAGCGATCGGACTCTATCAAAAATGAATAGTTCATTGTATTCTATACGTTATAAAAAAGGTTAAGGCTTTAAAATTTATTATGACAAATACGCAATCTACACTTTCTTGGAAAGACTATTATGAATTATGCAAACCTAATGTCGTTATAACCATTGTATTTACAGCAATTGCAGGTATGTTTTTATCTGTTCCGGGAATGCCGCCTCTACATCTAGTCATCTACGGCACCATTGGTATTGGGCTTGCATCTGCCTCAGCAGCCGCCATTAATCATTTTATTGACCAAAACATAGATGCAAAAATGGCAAGAACGCACAACAGGCCATTACCAACCGGAAAGTTAAGTTCAAAAAATGTTCTGCTGTTTGCTGCTGTGTTAGGGATAGCCTCGATGATTATCCTAATATTCTACGTTAACGTCTTAACAGCTGTGCTGACTTTTTTATCTCACTTAGGCTATTCTATTATTTATACGGTCTTTCTTAAACATATTACACCTCAAAACATTGTTATAGGCGGAGCGTTTGGTGCGACCCCTCCAATATTGGGCTGGTGCGCAATTACAGGTGAAGTACATCCTTACGCTTTGCTGCTTTTTTTAATTATTTTCATTTGGACCCCCCCGCATTTTTGGCCGCTGGCATTAGCAAGACGTAACGACTATACCGCTGCAGACATCCCAATGCTGCCCGTTACACACGGAGTAAAATATACTCAGCTGCAAATTTTTTTATACACCATACTGCTTTTTATCGTTAGCCTACTCCCCTATTTAACAGGAATGAGCGGTTTGATCTATCTTTTCTCCGCAATAATATTAGGCATAGTCTTTATTTATTTTGCCATTAAAATGATGGGGGGGGCAGATAACAAAATAGCTAAAACAACCTTTTTCTATTCTTTATTTTATATTGTAGGCATATTTACTGCGTTGCTTGTTGACCACTATTACCCCATATACCTTTCGCAATGAGCATACAAAAAGAACACCCTTTTGCAGAGTTTGTGAAAATACTGGGCAAAGGAAAAAAAGGTTCTCGTCCATTAACTCAGGATGAAGCCTATAGAGCAATGTCTATGATACTGGCAGATCAAGTTGAACCTATTCAGCTCGGTGCATTTTTAATGCTTATGAGAATCAAAGAAGAGACTCCAGAAGAGCTGGCTGGCTTTGTACTGGCCGCCCGAGAGTCATTCATCAGTCCTTCTCACGCTGTTCAAATAGATTTAGACTGGTCGTCATACGCAGGAAAGCGCCGTCACCTGCCCTGGTTTTTACTTTCAACATTGTTGCTTGCTGAAAATGGAGTGAGAATTTTTATGCATGGTGCCGGCGGACATACGGAAGGCCGCATCTATACTCAAAATGTATTAAAATATATTGGCCTCCAGCCTGCCAGCAGCATTGAAGAATCTCTACTGCAAATTGAACAGAATAACTTTAGCTACTTATCCTTAGAGTACATCTGCCCAAAATTGCATGAAATGATTAACCTTCGTCCTCTGATGGGTTTACGATCCCCTGTGCACACATTGGTTAGATTACTTAACCCATTAAATGCCTCCCATGCCATTCAAGGCATTTTCCACCCGAGCTATAGACAAGTGCACCAGAAGGCCGCTTTATTGCTGCATCAACCCAGCATCGCAGTATTAAAAGGCGAAGGCGGGGAAACCGAACGAAACCCTGACATGGACTGCCTGGTCCAATCGGTAAAAGACAATCAACTGCTTGAAGAACATTGGCCATCTCTCTTTTCTCGTCGGCACGTAAAATCAGAAAACCTTGACCCGGCGATGCTGAGTCAACTATGGCGAGGAGAAATAAAAGATGAATTCGCTGAAGCAACTGTTATTGGAACAGCGGCAATTGCTTTAAAGCAAATTGGAAGGTCTGACACTCAAGATCAAGCTCATGAACTGGCCTCACACTATTGGTCAAATAGATCTCCCGATAATTTTTGACAATTAAAAACGTGAATAAAAAAAAACAAGAACCGCAAAATGAAATAGTTTGTGACTGTACAGGAACAACAAAAGAAAAAATCTTATCACTTATTGAACAAAATGCTGATCTAGACAGAATATCAAGTGCAACAGGTGCCTGTACTGGTTGTGGGTCCTGCGATGTTGTCATTGAAAACTTGATTATTGAACATGGCAAGGTAACTTAACATAACTGAAGTTTCCTAGAAATTCATCAATGCCACCATCCACAGCAACACGGCCACAATAAAATCTACAGGGAAGCTGTCAGGTTTGAGGCAAAGCCTATGAATATCATTATCTAAAGTGGCTTCGGCAATGATACGCCTGGCATCTGAAAAGGAAAAACCAAAGGAGTCGGGGGCGGACTCGAATGAAAGTGATTTCAACATTTTTCCTTTCTCGAAAAAGTTATTTTATATCACGGTAAAGTTATGTATCCTCTTCAAAAAAAATTCTATTTTCAATCGTGTCCGATCCACTTTGATTTTTTCCTTTGGTTTTTTGTTTTTTTCATGGTCAATTCGGCTACAACTTTTTGTTTTTGTATTCTTTAACTATTTCTCTAACATCATTTATTTCAAATCTATATTTTCTTTTTAAAGAACCGAGTTGCTCTTTTACTGATATTGATTTAGGCAATTTCAATGATTCAATAATATAAGCCGATGGTACTTTAGTGGTCTTTTCTACGTCTTTTAAGGTCATTGAACCGCGTATTGAAATGCCATCATATTTGTGACTAGAAAGGAATGAACTTTCTTTGCTGGTCAATTCTTTTTCTACAGGAGTTAGCACAGGGGACATAACTAGCGCAACTAAGGAACGTGCACGAAATAACTTCGACAACTTAAAATTTTCCGTTCTTTGGAACAGCAACATAATTCCATAGTTTCAGATGCTCATCAAATACAATTCGCATGGATTCTTTAAACCCTGCGACTAC
>Ga0256840_1003920_pt1 | contig 11554 bp, 9 predicted proteins | sample 355202metaG_FD_185969 | JGI IMG/M metagenome (GOLD analysis project Ga0256840, IMG submission 185969) | Hydrothermal vent microbial communities from Mid Atlantic Ridge, Atlantic Ocean - 355-202 | ecosystem: Environmental > Aquatic > Marine > Hydrothermal vents | place: Atlantic Ocean: Mid...
TATAAATTGCTCATTCTATTCACATTTAATCCACTTATTTTAGTTATACTCTGTATGAGTTTAAAGACTCATATTTGTTATTAAGGAAACTCAATGAAAAAGATATTGGTTATGTTAGCTGTTATGCTTTCATTTGCATCTGCATTAAATGTACAAAAAGCATCAAAAGATGAATTAATTTGTATTAAAGGAATTGGTGATAAAAAAGCTGCTGCTATTATGAAGTATCGAAAATCTCATAAACTTAAATCGGCTCAAGATTTATTAGAAATTAAAGGTTTTGGTAAAGCACTTGTTAAAAATATTGAAAAAGATGTAAAATCTGTAGCTTGTGGTGGTAAAAAATCAGCGAAAAAAACTACAGTAGCTAAATCAGCTAGTAAAAAGAAAGAGTCTAAGACAAAAGATAGTAAAAAGAAAGACACTAAGAAGAAAGACAGTAAAAGCAAAGATACCAAAAACTAACGAAGAGTTTTATCCCTCTTAGTTAGTACATGCTTGTAAAAAGTCCTCAGCTATTGTTTGGGGATCTTCTATCCCCATTGAAATACGGATTAATCCTTCCGTAACTCCTAAATATTTTTGTGTATTTTTATCAAAATCTCTATAAATGGTACTTGCCATATGGAGTGCTAATGTTCGATTATCTCCTATGTTTGCTGTTTGCGTTACAAGTTTTAATTTATTGAGTAATCTAAAGGCACTCTCTTTATTTTCACACTCTAAGGTTATGATTGGTCCACAAGCACTATGGAAATCTGATTTAAAGCGTTGATTGTATTTGTTTGATTTTAGTGAGGGGTGCGATACTTTTATGTTTGATGGTAATTTCTCTTCTAAAATTTTTACTACTTTGGGAATGGATTCATGAACTCTTTGTAGTCGTAATGCTAAAGTTTCAAGTCCAAGCATTGTCAAAAATGAACCATAGGCATTAGGGGACATACCTATATCTCTCATAGCACGTTTTTTAGCAATGGCTATCATTGCCTTTTTTTTCATTTTATTGACGATAGGATGCAGTTGTGCATATTTTTGATGATGTAGCTTATCGTGTTCTTGTAAGGCTCTAAAAACAGCAACTCCTCCTAAGGCAGCAGAGTGTCCTGACATTGCCTTGGTGGTAGAGTGAATGACGATGTCTGCTCCCATTTCAAGAGGTCTAAGGGTTAGAGGGGTGACGGTATTATCGACGACTAAAAGGGTTTCATATTGTTTGCACAACTCAATAATCTTTGGTAAGTCGGGTAGTTCAAGGCTAGGATTACCTACGGTTTCTATGAGTACCATGTGAATGTTTTGTTTTAAGACTTTTTCTATTTGTTCAAAATCTTCAATGCCACAAAAAGTACTTTTTATGCCAAAACGTTTCATTGTTTCATTAACTAAGGTATAAGTGCCTCCAAAAAAACCACCTATGCAAAGTACTTCATCTTCAGATTTGAGATAGGCAGTCATGACCATGGCTAAAGCACCCATTCCTGAAGAGGTAGCAACTGATCCTAAGCCACTCTCCATTTTCGTAATAATCCCTTCTAGTTTAGCTGTTGTAGGATTTCCTACTCTAGCATAAAGGGGATTGCTAACTTCCCCTTTAAAGATGGCTTCTGCTTCCTCTGCATCTTCATATCCAAAAGCAGCAGATGATGTGATGCTTGGAGCAATGGCACGTACTTTTGAACCTACATTTTGTACGAGTAGGGTGTTGAAGTGGTTATAATCTTTCATTATGGTTTTTTTCCTTTGTTTTTAATTTTATATCATATAGGTAAAGCTTTGATTGACTTTTTCATGATAAACTTCTAGCTCATTTAGAGGGCTATTAAAAACCTTTATAAGTGCTTTTTGTTTCTCTTCCCAAAAAATCTTAAGCGTTGGATTTATTGTTTGTGTTAGCTCTTCAAAAGCGTTGGTTTCTAAAGTTGAGATAAGATCTTTGAGAGAAATATCACTTAAGTTTTTGTTTAAAGCATAGCCTCCATTAGCTCCTTTGATGCTTTTTAAAATATGAGACCTTTTTAGCTCTAAAAGAATTTGACTGAGGAACTTTTCAGGAGCTTCTGCTTTAAGGGCTAAAGTTTTGATGTTCATGTGCGCATTGGCTTCAAGTAAAGAGAGTTGATAAATGGCACTTAATGCGTAAATGGTTTTTGTTGAGATACCTATCATTTTGAACTTCTTTGTTGTAAAAATGTAAGAAAATGATAAACTTTACATCCCACACAGTAGTCAAATGTTGCTTCTAAAAATGCACATAATATAAGAATGGCGACTAAAATAGAGGCGAATATGGTGAAGTGCAAGAGGTAGCTTAAAGTAAAGAGCGAAATAATAGTAAGCCCGACATAAAGAGCAAAGCGTTTAGGTGCTTCATCACAGGGAAGTGCTTTTATGTTAAAATAGTTGATGATGCTTTTAGCCACATAAGCTAAAGGGCTTAATTGCTTGAATTTGAAGGTACGAACAGCAAAGTCAAACAGTAAAATAAAAGCAAAAATAAGCTCTTGGGTAAAAATAAGTATAAGTGCAAGCAGTAGCACTTCTATGGCAATAATACGTACAAGATGAGCATCAATACGATGTGATGAAATTGGGCATGTTTGTGACACAATGAACCTTTAGATTTTTAATATATTAGTATAATAGGCTAATTAAAAATTAAAGTCAAGTAAATCTATGGATTTACTTCTCTTCATAGTGTAGTTTTAAGCCTTTTGAGGTCATAAGAAATCCTGAAATATGAATTTTTTCTTCATGGACTAGCTTATGATGTCGCTTACATAGAGGTATTAGATTGTATTTATGGTTTTTACTCATCGCGCCTATCATGCCTTCATTGTTAGCAAGGTTTTGTTCGGCTATGTGGTGTACATCTTCAACATCTTGGTCACACAATGCACACTTTGCGACATAGAGATTTTTATTGTAACGGCTTCTTCTTTTATGACTTAGTTTTTGTAGTTCAGAACTATTTCCCATTAGAGTGTCTCTTATTTTGTAAGCATTTTTGAGGAAAGTTTTATCCATATGGAGTGATTTTGCAAACTCTAAACCGTAAAGAGATGACCCCATGCCCAACTGTAATTGTCGGTTGTAGATAAGTATGTCTTTTTGCTCATCATAGCTTACCCCTAAATGTAGGAGTATGAGCGAGTCTATATTGTGTAATGCTTCTATGTTTTTTAATTGATGTAGATGCGTGGCAAAGATAAAGGTTGATTTGAGTTCTAAAAGCTTTAAAATTGCTCCTGCAACAATGGCAAGACCCGATTCTGTTTCTGTTCCTTGGGATATTTCATCGCCTAAGATTAAACTACGTTGGGTGGCACGGTTAAATATGTTTTTAAGTTCCATCATCTCTACCGAAAAGGTTGAAAGACCTTTATATAGGTTGTCTTGCGAGACAATACGGGTAAAGAGTTGCTCATACATACCCAGTTTTAATTCAGTACAGGGAACAAAGAAACCTGCTTGAGCTAAGATAACAGACAAGCCAATGCTTTTCATAAGGGAAGATTTTCCAGAGGAGTTAATTCCATAGAGGAGTACCCCTTGTACAGGATTACCATTTGAGGCATTGAGGGTAATGTGATTATGTTCCGTTTTGATGCCCTCTCCTAAATAGATGTCGTTGGGAACATAAACCCCTCTTTGTTCATTGGCTTCAATGATAGGGTGTCGTAATCCAATGGCTTCATAAGCGTTGCCTTCATCTTGCAAGAGTGGACGTGAGAGGTTCATACTTTTGGTACATTTAGCATTGGAGATAGCCACATCAATATTGGCGACAAAGGTGATGAGTTCATCAAGCAGGTGAGAGAAACGATTTTCTAGTGCTAAAAGTGTTTGAAGATAACGTTCTTTGACTAAAGAGACTAATTTAACTTGCTTGTTCTCAAAGCTTTGCGTAATCTCTTCAAAAAGTTTGGCATTAATTTTAACAGCATTTTTTAAATGTTTATAGTGAAAATCTTTAAAAAAGTGATGCTCCCCCTCAATGGTAACAAAGGACTCTTTGAGTTCTTTCTCAATCATGGTAAAACGGGTTTTAGTAAGATTAATGCTGTATCCCTCACTCTCTAAATAAGCAATGTCAGCATAGCCATTTTTACTATTGCTTATGCGTTTATCTTTGTCAAAAAGTTTGTCAATATGATTGGATACATACTCTAATTTAGCTATTTCAGCATTTTGTTTTTCTAAAATAGTATCAATAGTAGGATAGACCCCATTTTTAAAAATATTGTCATTAATTTGGTCAATTCGAAATTTAGCACAGACTTCAAGATTAAAAGTCTGTTCTAGGTAAGCAATAAATTCATCGACATCAGTGCTTAAATTATCTTGAATAGAGACTTTATCTATCTGAACATCTTTTAAGAGATTGGCAATGGCATTGAGTGACATCATCATGTAGCTAAGTTCAACAGGGTGCAATTTTTGAAGTTTAATCCTTCGAGTGATACGTTCTAAATCGTAGATATTTTTTAGATGCGTATCGTACTGTTCGGAGCGATTCATAAGCTTTTGGCTAAGGTCGTAACGTGCCTCTAAAAGTTCTTTGTCAATAATAGGGGAGAGTAATCGTTCACGTAAGAGTCTTTTTCCAAAAGCTGTAGAAGTTTTATCAATCAGTTCTAGTAGCGTAATTTCAGATCTGTTTTTACTAATAACGCCAAGTTGCTCTAAAGCATTGTTTCCTAAATAGAGGTAGCGACTTCCTCCTAAAAAGTGAGGACGATTCATCTTCTCAATAATGGCTTCATCATGCTCTATGATAAATTCTATTAGAATTGCCAATGCTTCAGTGGTATAAGGGTAGCGTTCAAGGTCGAGATACTCTATGGGTGAGAGAAAAGAGTTGATCTCATAGACCCGTTTAAAGAGTTCATTTTGATACATAATTTTGCAAGAACTATCAGTGTAAGTAGTTGAAAATTGAGCCAACTCTAAATAGGCGTGTATCCACTCTTTATCTATTTCTGTACTTTTAAGTGAGAGAATAACTTCAGCTGTATTGTAGGTTTGTAAAAGATTAAAAATCTCATCAAGTGCATAGGTTTTGTCATCACGATTGGAGTGCATCTCATTGACAATGGTTTTTCCTGTGGTCACATCAATGGCAGCATAACCAGCAGAAAAAATGCCTTGATTTTGGTCGATGGTGAGTGAAACAAGATTGGTTTCTACGGTATTTGTTTGGTATTCAAAGTTTGTTCCAGGAGAGATAACATTGGCAACATAACGTTGTACTTTAGGCATAATTCCTTTTTGTTTGACCATAATAATGGTATATTTTTGCGTATTAATCAGTCGTGCTAGATAACGCTCAATAGAGATAACAGGAACACCAGCAAGTAGAGGGTTTTTGATTGAGTTTTCAAGTATGTTTTTGTTTTTACGGGTAAGTTGGATATTGAGTAGTTCTGCTACTTCTTTGGCTTTACCTACTTTTAGTTCATCATTATTGACTTCATAAACTTCAAAAAAAGTCCCAATCTCCATAAAAACAAGAGCATTTTCACCATATTTTGATTCAAAATGCTTTTGAAGGTCAAAATAAATTTCGCTAAGAAGTTTACCTTTAGAGGCAAGAATTTTGGCAGATATTTCCACGTGAGTACCTATGACTGTTATTTTTTATTGAGATATTTTATCGATTTAGTAGTTAGGGGTAGCTGTAGGGTACTATTGATAGCACCCTTATTAACAAATTAGCGTAAACGACGCTTTTGATATTTATCATATTTATAGATGTCAGGTCTAAACTCAATTTGACCTTGACTGTTCATTCCTGCCGTTAGATAGACCAAATAGACCCTTAATTGTTTATTGACTTTTAAGAATGTTTTGCGTTTACCTTTGAGTATCTTATTGGCCTTTGTTAAGTTAATGTTAGTGTTAAAGCTTGCTATGGTTTCAAGAAGCTTTGTAGGCTTAGAGAGCCGAACACAACCATGGGAAAATGCTCTAATAGTCTTTTTAAACAGATGTCTTGTGGGTGTATCATGAATATAGACTGAAAACCTATTGGGAAATTTAAACTTTATTTTTCCCAATGCATTTTTAGGACCGGGTGGTTGCATTATGCGATAAGGAAACTTGTTTCCAGGCACGAGGTAATCTTCCCAAAAAAGTGCGTTGGTATTAATTTTAGCAGAATTTTCATTCCATGTACGATGCACCTCTAATCCATGTCTTCTTAGATAGCTAGGATCTTTTATCAGAGCAGGGATAACTTCTCTTCTTACGATACCTTCAGGAACTTTCCAATAGGGGTTTAAAACAATATAGGAGATACTTTGAGAAAATATTGGGGTAGGGTGTTTAGGTTGCCCTACAATAACCCGTAATTTTTGTTTCTCTTTAGAATTTTCAATATAGTGAAGCATAAATTCAGGAATATTAACAATTAAAAAACGTGTTTGTTCTTCTCTTGGTAGCCATTTTATTCGGTCTATGTTAAGGAGAATAGTTGCAATTTTCTCATCAATAGAGATATTTAATGCTTTTTGTGTTCCTTTTCCTACAATACCATCAACACTAAGTCCATGACGTGATTGAAAGTTTTTTACAGCACTATCTAAACAGGTATTAAAGAGAGCATTTTTACTTAGATTATTATCTTTTGAAAGATTATTTTCTTTCGTTCTAATAGTAGAAGTATTGGTCTTATTACATTCAATGTAATCTCCTGAAGCTTCAAGTCTAGTACGTAACTTTAAGACCATGTCTCCACCATCTCCCAAGGCTAATCTTTTAAAGGAAGGCAACTTTTTCCATGGAGATTTTTCTTTAATTGTTTGAAGTTTTTTTAGTGCAAGGAGTAGTTTTTTATATCCAAAATTTTTAGGGGTAACAGAGGAGATACTTTGATTAATATCAGGCGATTGCATCAGTTTAACAATGTTGAATTTTGGTTGATATTTAATCCATGTTGCATTTATTTTTTTTCTTTTTAGTGCTGAGAGCTTATGGGTAAAATTTTTCCACTCTATTTCTCCATAGATAGCATGAATTAAAAAATTATAATAGACTGAAGAGAGTTTAATTTCAGTATGAAGTAGTTGCTCTTGTGTAAAGTTACCATCTACGCGTTTGCTTAAGATTTGATAGTTTTTATAAAGCATACCTTCATGGTTAAGGGTAATATCTTGCTCTATTTGTTGAAAAAGTTGGGTATATTTTTTTTGATTTAATTGCCCTGATTGAATCCATAAAGGGTGGTAGTGATTTTGACGATAGAGGGTTTTTAAAAATTTTTTTTGTGGAATGTTTTTTAAAATTTTTTTTGGATTCTTTTTTAATGCAATTTCTAATGCTTTACTTGCATTGTTATCGTTAGGTACGGCAGAGAGTACGAATGTCATGAGTAGCATAGCCACGAGCTGTTTAATAATAATTTTAGACATAAAATTCCCCTTTCTGCTTCAAGGTTAAAAGTATAGTCTAAAATAGAAGAGAAGACAATAAGTTAAGAGAAAAATTGAGGTTAATCGATACTTCTTCGCTGTTTTGCATCATAACCATACACATCGGGCAAATAGTGTACAAGTCCATCACTTTTGATACGGGCTGTTAGGTAGGTAATATGTACTGGAACAGGTGAAGATAGATTTAATTGTGTTTTCTCTTTACCTCTTAAAATCCGTTTGGCACGAGTATAGTTTACCGAGCGTTCATATTTAGCAAAGGTGGCTAAGAGTGCATAGGGTTGAGATACTCTAACACAGCCATGTGAAAATGCTCTGGGATATTTTTTAAAAAGTTTATGGTTTGGTGTATCATGTAGATAGACAGCAAATCTATTAGGAAATTTAAATTTGATTTTTCCCAAGGCATTACGAGGGCCTGGTGGTTGCATAAATTTATATTTTTTGGTTTGACCTGAACGTAAAACTCTTGACCAATTTATTTTGGAAGCATCAAGTGGAGGGCGTTTTAATCGAAAGTTTTTTCTAACTTCATAGCCTCTATTGCTAAGATAATTAGGGTCTTTTATGAGTCCTGGAATAACCTCTTTCTTAGCAATACTATCGGGAATGAACCAATAAGGGTTTAAGACAATAAATGTAATTTTATCTGAAAATATGGGCGTATAATGCCCTTTTTTACCCACAATAACAGGCATGGTTAAGGCATTTACCCCATTTTCTTTATAGAACAGTCTATACTCTGGGACATTGACCATAATGTATCTGTCTTCAGCTTGGTCGGGGAGTCGTTTAATTCTATCTAAGTTCAAGAGAATTTTTTTAATCTTCCAATTTACAGATATATTCAATTTCCGACGTGTGATGTTGTTAATGGTGCCTGTTTGTCCTAATCCATGACGCTTTTGAAAGCGTTTAATGGCTTTTTTAAGACAGGCACCAAAGGTATTGCTACTTGCTTGACAAGTATAATCCCCTTCACTTCTTAGTCTAGCGATGAGTCTGCTGACTTGCTTTCCTGATTTTCCATACCTAAGTTGAGAAGAAGCAGGAATTTTTCGCCATCCTCCCTGTGCTTGTACGACTCTTAATCTAGCAAGATGATTGCTTAATTGCTGATACTTAAAACTGCTAGGGGTCGTGCGTGCAACAATGTCTGAAATTTTATAACGTAATAGCATATCAGCCATATCATATTTAGGATTATTAGTTAGCCAATTTCCTTTGATGTATTTGAGCTGTCGTCTAAAACTTCTCCATTTAATTGCACCATACAGATGATGTGGCATATAGCTACGGTAGAGGGAAGTTAATTGAAGGTCAAGCATAAGCTCTGTTTGTAGATTACGCTCTTTTAGTTGTGTAATTTGCTCTCTAAGGGCATTAGATTTTCTTTTTATTGCACCGAAATCTTCTAAGGTATTGTCTGATTCAATGGTATTAAATAGGTCTTCAACTGCTTCTTTTTTTATTCCATAATAATTAAACCAAATAGGGCGATAAATTTTACGATTATAGACATCTTGAATAAATTTTTTATGTTTAATTTTTTTAAAGGTTTTGGCTTCATTTGTAATAATAAGTGCCATTATTCCTTTGGTGCTTTTTTCATCATAGATAATTTCTGAGAGGGTAACATCTTGATTGTAATTTTGATGATTGATACTTTGCTTTTGAAAGGTTTCATGTACACTATTAACTTGTTGCGTAGCGTTAAGGGTAACAGCTTCAAGCACTACGGCTAAAGCTGTAATAAAAATTATGATAAATAGGGTTTTAATGATATGCACAGGAACCTTTAATAGCTTTTTAAGGTACTATTATATCAAAAATATAATTAAACATGTTTAGTTTGATGCATAGTATAGTTCTGGATTAAGAACTCTTCGTCCCCATAAAAATCTATCTTTATAATAAGGTTTTTGGTTGAAATTATAAATGACGACAGATTTTCCTGCTGAACTGGCATGGATAAAATCGCCATGTCCTAAATAGATGCCAACATGGGTCACTTTTCCTTGTCGTTTTTTCTTGGTGTCAAAAAAGACCATATCACCACGTTGTAAATCTTCATATTGTACAAATTGTCCAACACGTGCTTGGTCTCGTGAAATTCGAGGAATATTAATTCCTGAATCTCTATAGACCCATTGGGTAAAGCCTGAACAATCAAATTTATTAGGGCCTGTTGCTCCCCAAACATAAGGCACACCTAAAAATCTTTTTGCATCGAGTTCGATGTTGTCAAGAAGCTCTTGCCGTTTTTGGCTTAAGTAATCCATAGGAGGAGATTTTCTGTAGGAGATATAGGTAATATCAGGAGAAACCATGGGCAATCTATCATTAGATAGATTATTTGTTTTTACTATGGGGAAATATGGTTGAACTGGTGCTTGAATTTGTCTTTGAGGTACTGGCGTAATGGCTTGTTCTATAATACGAGAATTTTGTTTAGTAATGCCCATAAGATTATAGATAGAGACTTTTTCATTAGCTGATTTCTCCATGGGTTTAGCTTGCTTAGTTGAACAAGCAGATAGAAGTAGTAACGAGCTTAGTAGGGTTATATTAAATATTTTTTTATTTTTCATAAGTTAGTATAACTTCTCTAATTTTAATATATTTTTAAAAAATAAATATTAGTAAAGTATTTTAAATAAAAATTAAAATATTTAATAGTTAATAATTTTTTTCATTAAAATTATTTTATGCGTGTTCTTTTTCATTAATATATAAATATAATTTAATTTAAATGGAAAATTAGATATTCTTTTACTTCATTCAAAAAAGGGAAATCAATGTTTGATAAAAAATTTAAAATCGTCCTTGTCATAGGTATTTTGGTAATTTTGGGAATAATCTTTGGTAGAGATATTCTCAACTCTCTCTCATCAGTTAAAAAAATCTCAACTTTAACTGATTCTTTAACAGATTCTAAGGCATTAAGCTTTTATAAAAAATCGTGTGACTATGAAGATGCTCAAGTTTGTAATGAGTTAGGTGACATGTATCATTATGGGAATGATATGGTCTCGGTTGATTATGATTATGCTGTTGAATACTATAGAAAAGCGTGTGCTTTAGAAAATGGTAAAGGGTGTAATAACTTAGCCTATATGCTCAATGAAGGTAAGGGAATTGAAAAAAATAATTGGAATGCAATACGACTTTATAAAAAAGCTTGTAAATATAATGAGATAGAAGCTTGTTATAATGTAGGTTCTATGTATTATAATGGGGAAGGTACACGTAAAAACTACCCTAATGCAGCTTATTTTTTTAAAAAATCTTGTGACAAAGGATTGGGTGCAGGGTGTAATAACTTGGGGTACATGTATGAACATGGGCAGTATTTAAGAGCCAGTGTCAATGAAGCGATGAGTAAATACCTTGATGCTTGTGATATGGGTACTGCCGCGGGGTGTAATAATTTAGCAGAGCTAAAAGAGAAAAAAGGTAATTTAATCTCAGCCAAACAATTTTACCGAAAAGCGTGTCTTTTAGGTGATAATCATAGTTGTAATAAACTTGAAAATGTTTTGGGTACGCATATTTATAAAATTAAAAATGAGAGAGAGTTAGAAGAGGCGAAGAGTGCATGTAACGCTTCAACCAAAGGGGGTACCATGTGTTATCGTGTTGGACTCTATTATGAAAGTCAAGATGAGACAGACGATGCACGTCTCTATTTTGAAAAAGCGTGTCAAAGAGAACAGAGTCAAAGCTGTAAACATCTAGGCGATTTGTATCGATAGTTTTAACAATAAGGAGCAAAGTGAAATTAACATTTATAGGTAACGGAAACATGGCAAAAGCACTCATTGAGGGCTTAGTAAGTTCTTATGAGATAGAAGTACTTGGACGCAATAGGGCTACTTTAAAAGCATTACAAGAGAAAATCCCTCAAATAAACACAAAGGTTTTAGATGAGCTTGAAGATGTAAGTGGCTTAAATATTGTACTATGTGTGAAACCTTACTCTTTGCCCCAACTTGCACCAAAACTTACAGGTGAAGCCAATGCACTCTATTCAGTATTGGCAGGAACGTCCATCGCGAGTTTACAAGCTCAGATAAAAGCAAAACAATATATTCGTACCATGCCCAATTTAGGTGCGAGTT
>Ga0256840_1003921_pt1 | contig 11551 bp, 11 predicted proteins | sample 355202metaG_FD_185969 | JGI IMG/M metagenome (GOLD analysis project Ga0256840, IMG submission 185969) | Hydrothermal vent microbial communities from Mid Atlantic Ridge, Atlantic Ocean - 355-202 | ecosystem: Environmental > Aquatic > Marine > Hydrothermal vents | place: Atlantic Ocean: Mid...
CGCCAAAATATTCGCAATTAATAAGTCAGCGGGGTCAGAGTAAAATTCATCCACCAGTGCAAATTCAATCTGCGCTTGATTGCGTTCGGCATTCTGTTTGCTGGCGGTAATCGCTTGTGGATCAATATCGGTACCCGAAACGGAGGCGGCGTTTAGCTTTTGTGCCGCAAGCGCTAAAATACCAGAACCACAACCATAATCAATGACGTTCAAGCCTTTTGGAGGGTGTTGATCTAACCACGTTAAACACATGGCGGTAGTAGGGTGGGTTCCTGTTCCAAATGCCAAACCAGGATCCAGCATCAGATTGACCGCGTCTGGATTGGGTGGCGTTGCCCAACTGGGGACAATCCATAAGTTTTGTCCAAACTGCATCGGTGTAAACTGATCCATCCAAGCGCGAACCCAATCTTTGTCTTCCAATTGCTCCACTTTGTAGGACGTACTGGGTACGTCGGGCATACTGTGTGAAAGCTGTTCAATAATGCGTTGGCTATCCACTTCAGCATCAAATAACGCAACCACTTTGGTCTGTTGCCAGATGGGGGTGGTGCCTAAATCAGGTTCAAAGATGGGTTGATCTTTGGCATCTTGAAACGTGACCGAAGCGGCATTGGCTTCCATAAAGGCATCCGATAACGGTTCTGCAAGGGGTTCTGCGACGGTGGTGTTGATTTGAATCCAAGCCATGGTGTTATTCCTGAAAAAGAAAAAGGGGGGGGTAAAATTTAAAAAAACCTTCTCAGAATTTCTGAGAAGGTTTCGAAAAGGCGTTAGTTATATGTGAACAGAGCTTGGCAGGTTACACCAAATGTTCTAACCGCTCTTCTAGGTAGTGAATATTTCGTTCTCCTTCACAAAAACCACCGTCGTTCATGATCTCTCGTTGTAGGTGAATATTGGTATCAATGCCTTGGATGACAATCTCTTTTAAGGCGCAATCCATACGACGAATGGCAGACGTTCGGTCATTACCAAAACAGATTAATTTTCCAATCATAGAATCGTAGTGCGGTGGTACCGCATAGCCAGTGTAAATGTGTGAATCCCAACGAACGCCTAAGCCTCCGGGCAGGTGCAATCGCTCAATCACACCTGGAGAAGGCATGAAGTTTTTGGCGGGATTTTCAGCGTTCACTCGGCACTCAATTGCGTGCCCCGTTATTTTGATCTCCTCTTGTTTAAGTGTTAATGGAATTCCCATCGCTACTTTAATTTGCTCTTTAACCAAGTCAATGCCGGTGACCATCTCAGTGACACAGTGCTCAACTTGCAAACGAGTGTTCATCTCAATGAAATAGAAGCAACCATTTTCATATAAAAATTCAAAGGTACCTGCGCCACGGTAGTTGATGTCAATACAAGCCTTAACACAGGCTGCACCAATTTCAGCACGTTGCGCACCGGTAATGCCGGGTGCAGGGGCTTCTTCAACCACTTTTTGATGACGACGTTGCATGGAGCAATCGCGTTCGCCTAAATGAACGGCATTGCCTTGACCGTCGGCTAGCATTTGCACCTCAACGTGACGTGGGTTTTCTAAAAATTTCTCCATGTATACTTCTGGATTACCAAAAAAACTGCCTGCTTCTGATTTGGTCAACTGAATGGATTTAATGAGGTTGGCCTCGGTATGTACCACACGCATTCCGCGTCCGCCACCGCCACCAGAGGCTTTGATGATGATTGGGTAACCAATCTCTTTGGCAAGTCGATGATTTTCGGCATCATCGGTTCCAAGTGGACCTCCTGAACCTGGTACGGTGGGAACGCCAGCGGCTTTCATGGCACGAATGGCGGAGACTTTATCGCCCATCATGCGAATGGTTTCCGCTTTCGGGCCAATAAAGGCAAAACCACTCTCTTCAACGCGTTCAGCAAAATCAGCGTTTTCAGATAAAAAACCGTAACCAGGGTGAATGGCTTCGGCATCAGTGATCTCGGCGGCGGCAATAATTGCGGGTACGTTTAAGTAGCTGTCGGCTGAAGAGGGCGGGCCAATACAGACCGATTCGTCAGCAAGTAAGACATGTTTTAAATGGGCATCGGCGGTGGAGTGCACTGCAACGGTTTTTATGCCCATCTCTTTGCAGGCACGTAAAACACGTAGTGCGACTTCGCCACGGTTGGCGATGAGAATTTTTTCAATCATGATACGTCTTCCTTATTCGATGACGAACAGTGGTTGACCAAATTCAACAGACTCACCGTTGATCCCTAGAATTTTGGTCACAGTACCTGCGTAGTCCGATTCAATAGGATTCATGATCTTCATCGCTTCAATGATGCAGAGGGTGTCGCCTACTGCGACTTGATCGCCTACTTTTACAAAATCGCCTGCATCCGGTGCAGGGGCGGCGTAAAAGGTACCTACCATTGGAGAGGTAATGGTATGCCCCTTCGCTTCAACGGGTGCGGCGGTAGCTGCAATAGGCGCACTTGCTTCCGCGGTGGCAACCGGCGGTGCGGCAGCAACGGGTGCGGCTTGCATAGCGGGTGCAGAGATAAAAACAGGCTCTTTGCTGCGAGTAATGCGAATATTATGCTCACCCTCTTTAATTTCAATTTCAGCAATATCGGACTGCTCTACGATTTCAATTAATTTACGTATTGAACGAATATCCATGTTGTTATCCTTGTTTTAAGTGTTTTTATTATTTTTCTTCCCCCCCCCTTGTAATAAGGTTTTACTTTACAAAGTACTTAAGGGGGGGGAGAAAATTTATTTAATTTTTTCAACCGCGGCTAAAAAGGCCAGCTCGTAGCCTTGAGGGCCAAGTCCAGCAATCACGCCATCAGCTAAATCGGAGAAATAAGAGTGCGTTCGAAAGGCTTCGCGTTTATGAATATTGGACAGGTGCACCTCAATAAACGGAATATTGACCGTTGCCAGTGCATCTCGAATTGCCACACTGGTATGGGTAAAGGCGGCGGGGTTGATAAGAATGTAATCGGTGCCGTCGTCCATCGCTTTATGAATACGGTCAACAATCTCGTGTTCGGCATTGCTTTGAAAGTTAAAGAGGCGAATATTGCACTCATCCGCAAGGCTTTCGAGCGACTCAATAATATCAGCAAGGGTATGGCGACCATAAATTTCAGGTTCGCGACGACCCAGCATATTTAAATTGGGACCATTAATAACCAAAAGTGTTGCCATAGGGTTTGTCCAGTGATATCTAATGTTGGAAATTATAGCTTAGCAGAGGGTTTTTCTCTATGTAAATGCGATAAAAAACGAGAATTAGTGCCTGAAGTGGCACGTTTTGTTTTGAACAGCGTTAAAACAGAATGAGGAAGGTGGTTTTAATGCGTTAGATTGAGGCGAGGATCATTGTTGTTTTTTTACTGTATTACAGTTTCATACTTGTATGACATTTATGTATGGCGTAGGAGTTAGATATGTTATCCGTTAGACTTGATACAAAAACAGAACAATTTTTAGAAACCATTGCTGCTGAAACTCAGCGCTCTAAAAGTTTTTTTGTGAAAGAGGCGTTAAAAAATTACATGGAGGATATGGAAGACTATTATGATGCGCAGGTTCGTAGCAAAGATAGCCAGCGCAACTTAATCTCCCTAGAAGAGTTGGAAAAAGCACTTGATCTATAAACTGACTTTTGATGATAAAGTCATTAAAGACTTTAAGAAAATTGAGCGCACTTGGCAAAAAAAAATTCTGAAGGCGATTCAAAAGAAATTAATTGAAACGCCTTATGCATACCCAATCTACTCGGAAATGCAGTTTTTTGAATCCGTCTGGAGTCACAATACTGCGTTACCGTTATTGAGAATAGCTAGCTATTCTCTGCAAACTGCGCCTTGTCTTGTGACTCCAGTCAGAACCAAAATTCCCGCATTTCCAAGTAGATTGGGTATAGGTAAAAAATTGGTCGGTGATTTGTCTCCTTACTATCGCTTAAGAGTAGGAGATTATCGTGTTGTCTATTCAATTGAGGATGATAAATTGGTGGTGACTATTATTAAAATACGACACCGTAAGTCGGTTTATCGTTAGGCGTTTCCAGTCAGATTTCTAAGAATAAGCACTTTGTCGATGTTTAAAATCGACAATAACGACAAGGAGTTGTTCGTTTTCGATTAAATAAAACAGGCGATAATTTCCTAAACGGTAGCGATAAAACCCTTCTAAATTGTCTTTTAGTTTTTTGATATTAGGACCATAAAAAGGATTTGCTTTAAGTTGAGGGTAGACAATCTCTGTTATTTTTCGATACAGTTTTGGGTCGAGCTTTTTCTTAGATTTTATAAACGTTTTAGTTTCTGCAATTTGAAAGTTAGACAAGGGTGAAGTCGCCATTTTTTAAGTCAGAGATTCCCTGATTTAAATTAGAGACTAACGTTTTATCAGATAAAATCTCTGACATTTCAGCACTGTCTACATATTCATTAGAGGTTAAGTATTGAATAGTCGCAAACTCAATAAAGTTAGACATGTTACGTTTTTGCCCATTTGCCGCCCGTTTAATCATCTCATATACGGCATCATCAACGCGCATAGTGACCGTTTTCATTTTGTTTTTCCTCGAAGTTAATTACGATAATTATTTAATTTTATTCAAATGAATTCAATATAGCAAGCTTGGGTTAGGAGTTAACGAAACGCCCGTTCAATATTCCCCATAAACGCTTCTGCCGATTTAAAGCCCACTACACGTTGTGCTTTTTGCTCCTCTCCTTGAGGGTTAAAAAACAGAATAGCAGGGGGACCAACAATGCCAAAGTGTTGCATTAAGGCGATGTCAATGGCATCGTTTTTGGTCACATCTGCTTTAAGAAGTGTCACGCCAGAGAGTGCTAATTGCACTTGTGCATCGCTAAAGGTTAGGCGCTCCATCTCTTTACAGCTAATGCACCAGTCGGCATAAAAGTCGAGCATGACGGGATTGCCTTTCGCCAGTTCAGCTTCTAAATCGTCAATGCTTTTAATGATGGTAAAGTTCATTTTAGTACTTTGAACTTGTGCGGCATTGGCACTGCCTTGAAAGGTTTTAAGCGGTTGATATACGTCTTTACTACCACCGAGAAGACCAATCAAGATCATCAGACCGTATAAGAACAGGACAATTCCTAACCCTTTCGCAAGTTTGAACCAGCCGGTTTTTTCATGGGTTGACTCAAATGCACCCATGTAAACGGCGGTGACAATAAAGAGAATCGCCCAGTTAATCATGGTGAGTTCAACGGGTAAGATACGTTCCAGCATCCAAATCGCCACCGCAATAAGCATCACACCAAAGAAGGCTTTGACTTTCTCCATCCAAGCACCCGCACGTGGCATAAATTTGGCGGAAGAGGTTCCGATGATAATCAGTGGCAAGCCCATTCCTATACTCATCGCAAACAGCGCCATACCACCTAAAAAGGCATCGCCTGTTTGACCAATGTAGATGAGCGCGCCCGCTAAAGGCGGTGCCATACAAGGGCCAACGATGAGTGCCGATAAAAAGCCCATAATGGCAACGCCCGTTAAGGTGCCGCCTTTTTGTTTGTTGGAATATTGCGTGAGTTTGGATTGTAAACGGGCAGGCAGTTGCAGTTCGTAAAAGCCAAACATCGAGAGCGCCAGCAAGATAAAGAGGAAACTAAAGGTTCCAATAACCCACGGGTTTTGGAAGGTCGCTTGGAGATTCTGTCCAAATAACCCAGCCAAGACACCTGCAAAGGTGTACGTTAATGCCATCGCCAAAACGTATACCAGTGACATAATAAATGCACGTCGGGTGGTGAGGTGGTGACCTTGTCCAACAATAATGCTCGATAAAATGGGAATCATCGGGAAGACGCAAGGGGTGAAAGAGAGCAGCAGACCAAAGACAAAAAAGGTACCGATTACAATCCATAGGCTGTTATTTTTAAGGGTGTTGGTAATGAGATCCGTTTCGGAGAACTCCTCGTTTTGAACTGTACTGCTCACCGGTGTGACGGGAATATTTGTGGTCGAGCTTACCTGTTGTGCCGCAGTATCAAGGCTATCTTGAGTGACTACAATCACTTGTTTGGTCGGCGGATAACAGACTCCCATGCTGACCGAACAGCCTTGGTAGCTTACTTCAATAGAGATACGATCACTGGTGATGTCTGTAATGGGTAAGGTGGCGCTGAATTGTCCGTGATAGACGTCTGTAATGCCAAAAACAGGGTCGTCTACTGTGATGGCGGGGGGTAAATTTAATGGGCCTATTTTAGCTTGCCCCTCGGTGACTTTAACCTTAAATTTATCTTGGTAAAGGTGATAGTCATCGGTGACCAGCCAACTGAACTCTAACTGCCCCAGAGCATTGATCTTATGTGAAAACTGAAAGGCTTGGTCTACTGGAAGCAGTTCGGGTTGACTGGTATTTGACGTGAACAGGTCATTTAATGCCGCTAAAGAACCAAACAGTCCGCCACTATTCTCCTCTTTTGCACTGCTGCCGTTGGCAGGTAAATCAAGAGTAAAGGTTTTCGTTTGTGGCGGGTAACAAACGCCTAAAATCGCCGCACACCCTTGGTATTTAATGGAGAGAGAGACTGTTTTTGAGGCTAAATCGGCGGCATAAGGAATTTTAATTTCGGCGTGATTTTTATAGACATCCGTTTTGCCAAATAGCGGATCATCTACACGTTCGGCTTTACCGTAAAGGGCGGACTCGACGTTTAAATCATCTGATGTTAAGGTGATTTTATCTCGATACAGATAGTAGTCGTTTGCAATTTCCCACTTAATAATGATTTGTTGATTTTCAACCACAGGTGTTTTGAGTTGAAACGCCTCCTCCACTTTTAATAGGTCAGCATTGGCATGACTGGTCGTCGAGAGACTTAAAAAGAGAAATAGGATTAAAAAAGGTGTGAAGAGGTTTTTAATCAAGGTTTGGATTTGAATCATTTTAAGTTCTCATTGAAAATAGAGGATTTACCCTCATAATAAAGCATAATAAAGTATATGTTATTTTAAATAGAGACCTTTACACGAGAGGGGCGCAAGAGAAAAAAGAGATGAAATTTGGCTGATTGAGGCGGAAATCGCAGGGAATACCTAGGTATTCGCAAGGTTTTCAACAACAATCAGGCGTATTTCAGCCTTTTTTATCTGTGCATCCTTTCGTGTAAAGGTCTCTAGGAGGTTGTCCGAGAACTAGAATCGTAACAAAAACCACAGAAACGTTATAAGCTGGATTTATCAAAAGAGGCGAATAGACGGCTATTTAACGACTTTGATAAATTCAGATTATGATGTTTATGGGGTTTGCAGTCGGTTTTTAGTTCTCGGACAGCCTCCTAGTAGTAGGCCATTCTATAATAATTTTGTCGATAGGTCAGTTTGCTTTGTCATAGACTTGTCACTATTTGTTCACCCTTTAAGAGAACCGCTTTATGCGTATTTTATTTCTACTGTTATTTATTGTTCCACTGATTGAACTCTATTTTTTGATTCAGCTCGGCGATGTGATTGGAGCACTGCCAACCGTTTTATTAACCATTTTGACGGCCGTGGTGGGGATCGCCTTAATGCGTGCGCAAGGCTTGGCGATTATGCAAAAGGCCCAGTTGGCGATGGCAGAAGGTCGTCCACCGCAAACCGAAGTGATGGAAGGCGTGTTCGTTTTTTTAGGCGGTGTTTTTCTATTTTTTCCAGGGTTAATTAGCGACAGCATTGGCTTTCTGTTTTTAATTCCATTTATTCGTCAATTTTTAATTGCACAAAGTTTGAAAGGCATGGCATCCAAAGCGCAGTTTCGTTATAAAAACCAGCAGGGTGACTATTACGAGGGGGAGTGGAGCGAAGGCGTTGAACCCGAACGTAAAAAATTGCCTTCTGATGTGATTGAAGGGGAGATCGTTGAACCCAGAAAAACGCCAAAAAGTGATTAAAACTCATGTGCTTAGGGTGTTTTTATGTCGGGCATCAATACCAGTTTTTGTATGTTTGGCCACATTCGTTGCAAAATTAGCGGCTGTGCCGCGGCATTAGGGTGTAGGGCATCTGCTTGCATTAGCTTGCTATCCAACACGATATCTTCTAAAAAAAACGGATCAAATAACAGGGTATTGTGCTCTGCCAATTGTTGATACATTCTTTGTAACGCCAAATCATAAGCGGGTCCATAATTCGTCGGCAAACGAATGCCTAATAAAAGTGAATGGCATTTTGGTGCTTGACAGGCGTTAATCATCTCTTGTAAGTTTTGTTGCGAGTGTTTTAAATTTTGTCCTCTTAACGCATCATTGGCTCCTAGTTCTAAAATGAGCCATCTAGGCTGATGTTTTGCTATTAACGCTTTTAGGCGTTGCTTTCCTCCCGAGGTGGTTTCGCCTGAAAGACTGGCATTAATCACTTGAATAGGTTGCATTGTAGGTTTTTGAGCCAGTAAGGAGACCCAACCTTGCTCCTGATTCATGCCATAAGCGGCACTTAAACTATCGCCCATAACCAACAAAACAGGTTTTGCCTGAACTTGGAAACTGGAAATGAGTAGAATGGGAATGATTAACCAATATGCAGGTTGCAATAAACGTTGCAACGAACATTGAGAAAGGAAAAAAGCATGAAACCCGTATTGCAATTGCGAAACCTTCATTATGCCGTGCCTACCGATGGAGATGAGTTGGTTATCTTAAAAGATTGCAACTTAAGCGTCCAGTCGCAACAGAGTGTGGCGATTGTTGGACGTTCAGGTTCGGGTAAATCGACCTTATTGTCTTTAATGGCGGGGTTGGCACTGCCCAACTCGGGAGAGGTGTGTTTATTGGGGCAATCACTCAATGAGTTAACTGAAGACGAACGAGCAGCAGTACGGGCGCGTCAAGTGGGCTTTGTGTTTCAAAATTTTCAGTTAATGCCGACCATGACCGCACTTGAAAATGTCTTAATGCCGTTAGAGTTATTTCAAATGAGCGATGCCAAAAACAGAGCCTTAGCCGCATTAGACAAAGTGGGTCTGTCGCATCGACTACAGCATAGACCCGCAGAACTGTCCGGAGGCGAACAACAAAGAGTCGCCCTTGCACGTGCTTTTGTGACAGAGCCTAAAATTTTATTTGTGGATGAGCCAACCGGTAATTTGGATGAAACCACGGCAGGACAAATCCAACAGTTATTGTTTAGTTTGCAACAAGATAAGCAAACCACACTTATTTTAGTGACTCATGATTTAAGTTTTGCCCAGCAGTGTCAACAGCAGTGGCTTTTAGTGCAAGGCAAGTTGGAGTTATTTAATCCGTAAATATCTCAAAGCAAGCAACGTAAAAAGAGCGAAGAGTCTGTGATGCAAACAACCCGAATACAAACTACGATGTGGACAGCAATTAAATGGTTATTTAGAGGGCTAAAAAAAGGCGATTGGCTCTGGTTGTTGTTGGCGGTTGCAATGGCCAGTATGACGGTAACGTTTGTAAGTTTATTGTCCGAGACGGTAGAGCAAAGCATGCACCGGCAAGCCGCCACCGCTTTAGGTGCCGATGGCGTATTACGCAGCAGTCGCCCCATTGAAGCCGAATGGCAACAACTGGCAAAAACACTGGATTTGTACAGTGCAGAATCGGTCAGTTTGGTGACGATGGTACAGGCGACAAGTTCGCAAGATTTTCAGTTGGTAAAACTTAAAGCCGTTTCGCCCAACTATCCTTTGCGAGGAGACAACCGACTCGTTGCTCAAAATGTAAAGTCCTCTTTAGCCCCCAGCCTTACCGAACATCAAATTAGCATTGAACCAAAATTGAGTCACCTTATGCCTCAGGCTCAGCAGTTACAGGTGGGGCAGTTGACCTTGCTCATTGCAGGGGTGCATCAGCCTAACGCGTTACAGGGGCTTAATGCCTTTGCGCCAGAAGTGATGATGCGTTTGCAAGATTTATCCGCCACACAGTTAGTCGGCGAAGGCAGCCGAGCCACTTATGAGCTGAGTGTAGCGGGGGATCATCGTCAGGTGCAAGCTTGGTTAACCGAGGTTCGTCAGCAACACAATCCTGCATGGAATATTTTATCGGCAGAAGCGCCTTCAGACGATTTACAAAAAACCATGGAAACTGCGACGCTATTTTTACAGTTAGCGGCATTATCAGCTGTGATTGTGGCAGGGTTGTCTATTTTGATCGCCAGTCGTTTTTATTTAAAAGCATGGCAAAACTCGATCGCGTTAATGCGTGCGTTTGGTGCCAGTCAGTTTCAAATCAGGCAGTTATTTGCTTGGCAGTTATCGGGGTTAGCAGGGTTAGGCAGTGCCTTAGGTGTGGGGTTAGGTTGGTTGATTTTTTTAGTCATACAACCTTGGTTGGCAGATCATTTTCAATCATTGGTTCAAGTACCAAGTTGGCCAGCGCTATTATTAGGAGGCTTAACTGGCGGTTTGGTATTGTGGGGATTTGCTTGGCCAGCCTATCGAAAGGTGGTTAATATTGTACCCATGCAAGTGCTTAAAGTGGTGCCTAAAACAGGCAAGCTACGCGACAGTTGGTTTGGGTTGGTGTTTTTAGGGCTATTGGTTTGGAGTTTAATTGGTCTTGAAAAACTACCTTGGGTACTGGCAGGCTTATTGATTGTTGGAGGCTGTTTTTATTTGGCCGCGTTTGCTTTATGGCAAGCCATTCGTTTTTGGCAACCGCACAGTTCGGGTTGGTTAAGAATCACTCTTTCCAGCTTACAAAGAGCGCCTGATCTGCTACAAATTCAGCTGATCTCATTTGGTTTGGTGTTGTTTGTATTGATTTTAATGACGTTTGTTCGTCAAGACTTGCTGAGCCAATGGCAAACCTCTTTAGCGCCCAACACCCCAAATACCTTTTTGATGAATATACAGCCTGATCAGAAAGAGCAAACAGAGTCCATCTTGAACGCGTTGGATTTAAATCCAACCGTTGTTGCCATGGCCAGAGGACGTTTACAGGCAAAAAATGGTGAACGTTTGTTACCAGAAGATCAAGAGAGTAATCGCGCACGAAGATTGTTAGAAAGGGAAGCCAATATTGCATTGTTGCCCACCATTCCAACGCATAACCTTTTATTGTTCAGCTCAGAAGGCCGTCGCATTGAGCAGGGTGTTTCCATTGAACAAGGCATGGCTGAACTGTTTGACATTAAATTAGGCGACGTGCTGACCTTCGACTTTATTGGCAAACCAGTAGAATTGCCTGTCACGTCTATTCGGGAAGTGGTCTGGCAAAGTTTTGAACTCAATTTCTTTTTTATTCTGCCACTCGATTATGCCAAACAGTTGCCAATCAGTTATATCGGTAATTTTTATTTGGAAAACTCGCAAGACTATACCGTCATTGCGCAAGCCTTAAATGAAGCGGTACCCGGGGTGCTGTTAATTGACGTGAGTGCGATTATGCAGCAAGTGCAACAAATTATGGCACAAGCCAGTTGGGCGGTAACGGGGCTCTATGGTTTTACATTGTTAAGCAGTATTTTAGTCTTATTAACGGCAACACTGGCAAGCCAACAGGGACGCGTACAAGGTTGGTTGTTGCTACGAACGCTAGGAGCCAGCCAAGCCACACTGGTTAAGATGGGATTAATGGAGTTTGCTTTATTAGGCGGGTTAGC
>Ga0256840_1003922_pt1 | contig 11545 bp, 12 predicted proteins | sample 355202metaG_FD_185969 | JGI IMG/M metagenome (GOLD analysis project Ga0256840, IMG submission 185969) | Hydrothermal vent microbial communities from Mid Atlantic Ridge, Atlantic Ocean - 355-202 | ecosystem: Environmental > Aquatic > Marine > Hydrothermal vents | place: Atlantic Ocean: Mid...
GCCGTCATAGGCGGCGTGAGGCTTGATGACGTCATCTCAAACGCCGACTACCTTGTCATCGGGAGCGCTCTCTATGAAGATTAACGTCGTAGCGATCTCAAAGAGTGAGAGGGACTGCTACTCTCAGCTGTGCGACCATTTTTCGAAGATGTCCGGCAGGTACGCGAAAATTGAGTCTGTCGAGCTCTTCAATGCGAAAGTGACAAGAGCTCAACAGAGTGGGGCGGAGCCGTCAAAGAGGCTCTACGCCTCGATGTTGGAGCCGTGGCTTGCAAAGGGGTACGCCGTAGCGCTCGACCCTTTGGGTAAAAGTGTAGATACCGAAGGTTTTGCCGACCTGCTTGCAAAGAGGTCGGAAATCACCTTTTTCATAGGCGGGGCATATGGCCATTCAAAAGAGTTTTTAAAGCGTTGCGATACATCCCTTTCACTCTCATCTCTTACGATGAGCCACAAAGTGGCCAAGGTGGTGCTGTTCGAGCAGATTTACAGAGCTCTTGCAATCTTGAACAACCATCCTTATCATAAGTGACGATATGCCGATATTTCCATAACGGCATCGAGTGTCGTAGAGTTTCTGTCGAACGTTACCATATTTTGAAATTTAAGGGTATTTCGATAGAATTCAATAATTTTTATGTGAGGAGTGGGAGTTGAGAGATAACGATATCGAGTATTTCAAGCAGATGCTGGAGAGCAGACGCGAACAGATAGTGAAAAATATCGCAGGAAGCTCCAAAGAGCTCGACGAACTGCACCAAAACCATGACGTAATGGATGAAGGAGATTTCGCATCTGTCTCCACGGACAATATGATAAACGAAGAGATTCTCTCATCTCAGCAAAGAGAGCTCGAAGAGATAGACGAAGCGCTCGAAAAGATAAAGAAGGGTGCTTTCGGAATTTGTGAAATGTGCGAAGAGCCTATAGGAATGCAGCGTCTAAAGGTGAAGCCTTTTGCGAAATACTGTATAGCCTGCAGGCAGATCGCCGAAAAGAGTCCGGCATAATCAGGAGGGTCTATAATGCACTTTAAACGTTACACTCTGGCTTCGATAGTGTTGATAGCCGCTGTAGGCGGCTATGTCTACTACATGATCACGAAAGACACCTACACCGTCGAACTGCTGGGTGTCAACGTCAACCTTCCAATAGCTGTATGGATAGTCGTGCCTATGGCGCTTCTCTATCTTGCCTCTCTTTTCCATATGCTCTACTACGGATTCAAAGGGTACCTGCAAAGAAGACGCACCGAAAGAGATCTTGCCAAACTCTCAGACGCTCTCTATTGGGATGTCCTCAAGGAGCCCAAGAAACACTCTTACGACGACAAAGAGATAAGAAAGATCGGTGTTGTGCTTGATGCCGGATGTGAAGATTTCTCCGGCGTCGACAAAAGCCAATGCGACGAGCGTGTGAAAGAGGCTCTCGAGATGATCGAAGCTATAGGGCGCGGCGAGTATGTGGAGATGAAGAAGATATCTCTGGAGAAGTCGAACCCTTACGTAGTGCAGAACTGGCTCAATTTCCTCAAAAATGAGCCTGAACGTGCCGAAGAGATACTGAGAAAGCCTGAAAGCTACGATGAGAAAGTTGTACATGAAGCTCTGAAGTGCTTCGTGGAGAGCGCTTCACAGCAGCAGATAGAGAAGTATAAAGAGATGGTGGATATAACCGTTTTGATCCATCTTTTGGATTCCATGAAAAAGAGCGGGGAAGAGAAACCGCGAATATCTTTGGAGTTTATAGAGACTCTTTTGGAAGAGTTGGATGTTTCGGAAGAGGATTATCTTCAGATTGCCCAGAGGCTCTCCAAGCTATACACGCCGGATGAAGTACTTAGGTTTTTCGAGAAGAGGGTCGCTTCCGATGAGAAGGCTTTCAAGGCTTACGTGTTCGTACTTATAGAGTTCGAGATGCTGGACAAAGCCAACGAACTTCTGCAAGATACCGCACGCGGAGAGTATCTTGACTTCAAAGCCTTTTTAGACTTGAGGCGTGCCGGGAAACATTACCCTATGGAACTTCTTCTGCCGAGGTGTCAAGAGTAGGTATGAGCGAAAAGATTCTTGACTTCTCCTCTCCCCTTTATGTTCTGGCCCCCCTTGCCGGATTGACCGATCTGCCATTCAGAAGTGTCGTCAAAAGATTCGGTGCCGACCTTACCGTAAGCGAAATGATAAGCTCCAACGCTTTGGTGCACAACAGCAAAAAGAGCCTGAAAATGGTGGAGAAGTCACCAGTAGAGACCCCTTACTCCGTACAGATCGCCGGAGCCGATGAAGAGGTGGTAAAAAGAGCCGTAGATATACTTAACGGTATAGAGGGAATAGACATAATAGATCTAAACTGCGGCTGTCCCGTTCCAAAGATTGTCTCTCACGGCTCCGGAAGCTCTCTGCTTAAAGATCTCGATAAGATGGGACGCATAATAGAGAGTATCAAAACCAACTCGCAAAAGCCCCTTACAAGTGTCAAAATCAGGATAGGATTCGAGGAAAAGAGACCTGTCGAGATAGCCAAAGTGTGTGAAGAGGCGGGTGCCGATTTCATAGCCGTACACGGAAGAACGAGAGCCGGAAAGTTCAAGAGCGAAGTCGATTATGAAGCTATAAGGCAGATAAAAGAGTCAGTTTCGATCCCGGTCATAGCGAACGGAGATATAACGAGTTACGAGAAGGCGAAGTGGGTTCTTGAGTATACCGGTGCCGATGGCGTTATGATAGGCAGGGGTGCCGTTGGAAACCCATGGATATTCTATCAGCTCAAAGAGGGTGAAGAGTCTATAGACCCAGACTTGAAAAGAGATATAATACTCGAGCATTTCGATCAGATGATCAACTTTTACGGTGAGTATGGAGCCGTGCTATTCAGGAAGCATCTTCATACATACTCAAAAGCCGGCTACACGGGAGCATCGGCTTTTAGGGACAATATAAACAGACTTACGGATGTAAAGAGAATGAGGGAGGCTATAGAGAGTTTTTTCGATCCTTCCAATCTTCTAGTTTCGCAAAGAGCCTCGTAAGAGAGTCAATCTTTCGTCGCGTTCGCCTTGAAGGCTTCATAAGCGTCGGGGTGGTTCTCTTTTAGAAAATGGTCGAGCTGCCTCTTGTTCGATTCGTATAGCGATGTAAAGCTTTTTGGATCTTCAATCTTCTCTTCCGAAAATGTGTCTAGCAGAAGGTTGCTGCTGCCTACTACCAGAAGATACTGCTTGGAGTTGAACTCCAGCAGAAGAAGTCTATTCTCTCTATCCAACGGTTTTTGATATCGTATAACGGCCCCTTCAAAAGGTGTACCTTTGCCCGTAATATTGGGCATTAGCCAGTTACCGCCTACCATGGTGCCAAATTTTTTCCTCTTTACGAACCATAGAAGCAGTAGAAGCAGAAGCAGTATTCCAAGAACGCTCCAGTACCTCCATCCTGGAAGAGTATCCGACTCTTTAAGTGTGCCAAGCTCTCTTTTTTCGACGCTTTGGCTCGAAACGGCGGCAGGCAGTGTCGCCTTCGGGGTCTGTGACTCTATGCTACGAACCGGCGTTATCCTAAGTCTCAGCCCAAAGCCGTCTATGGTTTTGGAGGCTTCTACACGGAGTCTATTTTTGGCGGGAGAGATTTTAATAAGGGCACCGCTCTTTCCCGAACCTGTAACGCTAATGGACTCTACGATGGCGTTTTGCAACTCTTTTCTGAAAGGCTTCAGCACCTGCACGTCGGTCAATCTTATAAGCAGCGTACCATCCTCTGCCGCACTCTTTTTTACGGAGCCGTTGAATGGTGCGTCGAAAGATAGCATCAGATCGACCCTCTTCTCTCTTTCGTAGATATTCTGGTTCAACAAAGAGGCTGCAAAAAGAGCGTTAACCGCCAATATCAAAACTATAAAGCTTCTCACGTTCACCTCTCTTTGGAGAGATAGTAGAGTACCGCATCCGCATCTAGGATCTCGTTTATGCGGATTGCAAGGTTCTGTTCGTAAACCATCACTTCCCCTCTTCCTATGATACGGCCATTGACATATGTCTCCACACTCTCACCTGCCGGTTTGTTAAGGTCAATTACGGAGCCGACACCCAGGTGCAGTATCTCTTCCAGAGTAAGTTCCGTCTCTCCCAAAAATGCGGTTATCTCTACCTCTATATCGAGAAGTCGTTCGAAATCGAAGGGTAGTGCCTCTTTTTTATCTTTTGCCTCCAGCTCAGCCATCTACACCCTTTATCTGTATTGCAAGACAGCGGTTACCAACCTTGTACAAAAAGGTTTTTAAACCATCTTCAAGAGTCTTGACCCCTTCGAAAACCGGTGTTTCGATGGAGCACTCCAACCCTTTGTCGCTTGCTAACATTTTGGAGTGTCCTACGATAAAATTCGCAAGTTCAGCAACCAAATCCTCTATCGCCTCATCATCCGGATTCTTTTCAAAAAGTAGAATTTCCGACACTGTTTTTATAGTCGGCCTCTGTATCCATAAGTACGCATAACCGCTCTCGTTCAAATAACTGAACTCTATTTTAGCGACATAACCCTTCTGTCTGGGTCTATGTTTGCAATACTCTATTTCTATACCGAGACTATCTTTGAAAACATCATGAATAGATTTTTGTAAAATCTCAACCACGCTACCACCTCGCTTTAAATGCTTTTCGATTATAGGATAAAAAATTTGAATTAACGATTAATGATATATCGGCTATTTATGAGTATTAATGTATAATTTCAGGTTTTCTTCCGGGCTAAAACCGGGAGTGTTGGAAAGGAAGCATGGAAATAGAGCTGCTCTTTACCGGACTCTTTATAGGGGTACTCTCCGGCTTTTTCGGAATAGGCGGAGGTACGATACTCATACCTATGCTTTTGATGATGGGTTACGATATAAAGAGTGCCGTAGGCATATCGGTGACTCAGATGGTATTCAGCTCCCTATACGGCTCATGGCTGAACCATAAAAAGGGTTTTTTGAACCTTAAAGAGGGTCTTGTCATAGGAGCGGGAGGTTTTTTGGGGGCTCTTGGAAGCGGCTGGCTTGTCAGTGCCGTCGATGAACTTGTTTTGGAGAGTATGTTTCTTTCGGTAATTCTTTTTGCGCTCTACCGCTTCTTCAAAGCACCCGAATACGCAAAATCTAAAAATGGCCATGAGTTGTCGGCTGCCGTTCTTGTCGCAGTGGGTGCGGCAATAGGTCTCTTTTCCATATCGATGGGAATAGGAGGTTCGATACTGCTGACGCCTATACTTGTGGGGCTTTTGCACTACCCGCTTAAAAAGGCGGTTTCGGCAGGCCTCTTTTTCGTCGTCTTTTCGTCGATTTCAGGCTTTCTAAGCCTCTCTTTGGCCGGCCATGTCGACTACCTGCATGGGGTCATGGTAGGAGTCGCATCTCTAGTTGGAGTGTATTTTGGTATAAGGCTCAGTGCCGTTACGGGTCACAAGAGACATAAGAGCGCATTGATTGTGCTATATATAGTAATATTCGGTTTGATGTTTAAAAAAGTGATAGGAGTATAGCTTAGTTGGAAAAGATCAAAATTTTCGGTGCACGAGAAAACAACCTCAAGTCGATAAACCTCGAGATACCAAAAAACAGACTTGTCGTATTTACGGGGCTAAGCGGAAGCGGAAAGAGCACTTTGGCTTTCGATACGCTCTATGCGGAAGGACAAAGGCGCTACATAGAGTCGCTCTCATCGTATGCGCGCCAATTTCTGGACAGAGTAGGGAAGCCTGATATCGACAAGATAGAGGGGCTAACGCCCGCAATCGCCATAGACCAGAAAACGACCTCTAAAAACCCCAGGTCTACCGTCGGAACGATTACGGAGATTTACGACTACCTTCGCCTCCTTTTTGCCAGGGTAGGGAAGCAGTACTGCCACCTATGCGGCAGAGAGGTTTCACAGATGAGTGCAAGCGACATCATAGAGCAGGTATTGAAACTGCCGGAGGGTGCCAAACTTGTCATTATGGCTCCTCTTGTGCGGGAGAAGAAGGGGAGTTTTGCAGACCTTCTTGAATCACTAAGGCACAAAGGGTATGTAAGAGCCCATATAGACGGAGTTACGGTACGGCTCGATGAGGAGATAGAGCTTTCAAAAACGAAAAAACATACTATCAAGGCGGTCATAGACCGAGTCGCCGTAAAAGAGGGGAGCAGAGAGCGAATAGCGCAGGATATCGAGAAGGCGTTGGGAGAGAGTTACGGAGAGGTGGAGATAGAGGTTATAAACCATGAAGAGATGAACCTTGAACCTCATATTCACTACAGTGAACACTTCGCATGTTTTCACTGTAAAGTCAGTTTCGACCCTTTGGAGCCTTTGAGCTTCTCTTTCAACTCTCCCAAAGGGGCCTGCAGTGCCTGTGACGGTCTGGGGATGCGATACACACTCGATCTTGCAAGAGTGATAGACCCTCATCTAAGCATAGCCGAGGGTGCCATAAAGACTCTGTACGGATTTAACAAAGGTTACTATTTCGGCTTTTTGAAAGCCTTTTGCGAAACGGTCGGGATAGATATAAATACTCCTTACGAAGAGCTTGAACCATTCATGCAAAAGCAGATACTCTACGGGACTCCCGACAAGGTGAAATTTACATGGAAGCGGCACCGCTTGGAGCGTGTATGGCCGGGAATCGTCAAGATCTCCTACGATATGCTCAAAGATGAGAAGGAGTTTGGAGAGTATATGACCGAAAAGGTTTGCGACAAGTGCGGCGGGCACCGTCTGAAACCTGAATCTTTAGCGGTTAAGGTCGGGGGGAAAACTATTGCTGAGATTATCGATATGCCTATCGAGGAGTGCTACCGCTTTTTCAGCGACGAGAGTAACTTCGAAGGGCTCAAAAAGCAGCAGAGCGTTATTGCGGCTCCGATATTGAAAGAGATAGAGGAGAGGCTCTTTTTCCTTTACGATGTAGGGCTTGGGTACTTGACTTTGGGAAGAGATGCCAGGACCATCAGCGGAGGAGAGGCGCAGAGAATCCGCATAGCAAGCCAGATAGGAAGCGGGCTTACCGGAGTTATGTACGTGCTTGACGAGCCGAGTATCGGACTGCACGAAAGAGATACGCAGAAGTTGATACGGACATTGAAGTCGTTGCAAAAGAAGGGTAACAGCGTAATCGTCGTAGAGCACGACAAAGAGACGATAGAGGCGGCCGACTTTATAGTCGATATAGGCCCCGGAGCCGGAAAGTTCGGGGGTGAGGTGGTCTTTGCCGGTAGTTTGAAAGATCTTAAAGAGAGTAAAACGCTCACAGCCGACTATCTTACCGAAAGAAGAAAGATCGAATACTTTTTCAGAAGAGAGCAGAGCGAGTGGATAGAGATAAAAAATGTCAACATAAACAACATAAAAGGGCTCGATGTAAAGATACCTCTAAGAAACTTCGTCTGCATAACCGGCGTAAGCGGAAGCGGAAAGAGCTCGCTGATTTTGCAGACACTTCTGCCGGTCGCCAAAGAGATGCTCAATCGCGCCAAAAAAGTGCATAAAGTGGACGGAGTCGAGATAGAGGGGCTTGAGAATCTCGATAAGGTGATCTATCTTGACCAGAGCCCGATAGGAAGAACCCCCAGGTCAAATCCGGCTACATATACGGGCGTTATGGATGAGATAAGAGCACTTTTCGTAAAGACGAAGGAGGCTCAGATAAGAGGGTACAAGCCCGGCCGTTTCAGCTTCAACGTAAAGGGTGGAAGGTGCGAGAAGTGTCAGGGAGAGGGGGAGATAAAGATAGAGATGCACTTTCTGCCCGACATCATGGTCAAGTGCGACTCCTGTAAAGGGAAGAGGTACAACCCCCAAACCCTTGAGATCCACTATAAGGGTAAGAATATTGCCGATGTGTTGGCAATGAGTGTAGATGAGGCGTTGCATTTTTTCGAGCATATTCCAAAAATCTTTTCAAAACTGAAAACTCTGCAAGATGTCGGGCTCGGATATATCACTTTGGGACAGAATGCGGTGACCCTTTCGGGCGGCGAAGCGCAACGTATAAAGCTTGCCAAGGAGCTGAGCAGAAAAGATACGGGAAATACCCTTTATATTCTCGATGAGCCTACGACCGGACTTCATTTTGCCGATGTGGATAGATTGACTAAAGTTCTTCACCATTTGACCGATTTGGGTAATAGCGTCTTGGTGATAGAGCACAACCTCGACATGATCAAAAATGCCGACTACATCATCGACATGGGCCCTGAAGGGGGTGATAGAGGAGGAGAGATCGTAGCTTGCGGCACTCCTGAGGATGTCGCTTTAGGTTGCGCTAAAACCGGAAGTTACACTGGGGAGTTTCTTAAAAGAGAGCTGAAGCTTTGATTTAGATTCCTCCCGTAAACTTAAAAAAAGAGGGAGGGAAATGAGAAGACCGAGCCCGATAGATAGGGAGAAGTTTTTAAAAGATAACGAGATATTGGTCTCAAAGACCGATTTGAAAGGTAAGATAACTTACGGCAATGAGAGATTCATAGAGATAAGCGGTTATAGCGAAGAGGAGCTTTTAGGCGCTCCTCACAGCATCATTAGGCATCCCGATATGCCAAAGATTGTCTTTAAAGTGCTTTGGGATGGTATAGAAGCGGGCAACGAAGTTAGAGCCTATGTAAAAAATCTTGCAAAAGATGGCTCTTTCTACTGGGTGTTTGCAACCGTTACTCCATCGTACGATCCAAAAAGCGGAAAAATAATAGGCTACTTTTCGGTTAGAAGAGCCCCGAACAGAGAGAAACTTTCGCTGATCGAGCCTTTATATAGAGAGCTTTTGAGTGCCGAAAAAGGCGGTGGAATGAAAGCTTCAGGCGAAATGATCACCAAATTTCTGGAAGAGAAGGGGGTCTCTTATGATGAGTTCATTAACACTCTATAAAATCAGATATCTGCTTATTGCGGTACTCTTTACACTTTCTGCCGCCGTTGCATTTCAAACCTACTCATACGGTTTTTTGAGTATCGTAAATCTCTTTTTGATATTGACCTTTTTGCCGGTACTTTCTATCTATATCGGGCTTGGTAGGTTGATGGGTCAGATAGAAGAGATTGACGATATTTTGAGAGAAGTTTTGGCAGGAAACTTTGAAAAGAGGTTTGTGTATATAGGCGAAAGAGGTTTGATAGGCCAAATCAAGTGGAATATAAACAATCTTCTAGACCAGTTCGAAACTTTTGTAAGAGAGCTAAACACCGCCATAGAGTATGCGGGAGAGAACAAATTTTACAGAAGAGTCGACTCTACGGGACTCACTCCTGCGCTTGCAAGGTCAGCCGATTTGGTAAACAGAGCTATAGATGCAATGGAAGATAATTTTCAAAAGGGGGAGAAAGACCGTTTCGCATCCAGGCTCGGAAGAACGGGAAAGCAGCTCCAAGAGAGTTTCACATTCATTCAAAAAGAGCTTGCAGAAGCGGCTGAGGAGCTTAAGGAAACGAGCCAAAAAGCCAAAGAGACGGCAAACCTTTCTGATAGAAGCGTAGAGGAGGTTGCTGTAGTTGTAAATAAGCTTGAAGAGTTGAGAGAGCATATAGCCGGCAACGACAGAGCCGTCGATATGCTGAACGAGAGAACTCAGGAGATAACGACGGTGATAACGCTCATAAAAGAGATTGCTGAGCAGACAAATCTGCTGGCACTCAATGCCGCCATAGAGGCGGCTCGTGCCGGAGAACACGGAAGAGGGTTCGCCGTCGTTGCCGATGAGGTTAGAAATCTGGCAGAGCGTACGCAAAAAGCTACGCAGGAGATAGCCATCTCGATACAGACTCTTCAGCAAGAGAGCGGAAGCATAAAAGAGCAGGCAAATGTTATGAACGATATAGCCGAAGAGTCTATGCAGACATTGGAACACTTCAAGAAGACTCTTGAACGATTCAATATAGAATCAAACAATGTCAGTGTTACCACAAAAGAGAAAGAGGATTTGATGATGGTTATATTGATCCAGATAGACCATATTCTCTTCAAATCGCGCGCATTTAGAGAGGTGCTGAAACAGAGTGGAGAGGTACTTGGAAATTCTAACGAGTGTAGACTGGGGCAGTGGTACGAAACCGATGCAAAAGAGCGTTTCGGCGCTACTCAAGCATATAAAGAGTTGGCAAACCCGCATTATGAAGTTCACAAAAATGCGAATGAGTCGATACTTCTTGCAAGAGAGTCGCTTGAAAGTAAAAACCAGCAGATTATAATAGAGAAGTTCAAAGCGATGGAGAGTGCGAGCGAAGAGCTTTTCGATCTGCTTGGTAAAATGCTCGAGCAGAAAAGTTACTCTCAAGCCAAATTAGGCAAGCGTGAAGAGGGAAAAGCGGATTTTAAATGTGCATGCTAAATATAGGTCAATTCACTTTGTGATACAATATGTGTTCATTTTGATATAATCTCTACCGGATACAAAGCAGACAATCGGGAGTCCCATGGCAGCAAAAAAAACTAAATTTTACAAATCGATGCCCAAATATAAAGAGCTGATGTACGAGAGTCACGGCGATTTTCTTCATCAGGAGATGACTGTAGCCGACCTTGTGGGCGGCGACCCGAAGTATGCGTACATAAAAGCTACTCTCTATTTCATTTTCGGCCCCTATGTAGTAGGTACTTTGGTAATGTTGGTTATCTCGGCGAAAGGGAGTATCGCCGACCTTTTTACAGTCATTATCAACGGCGACTTCATAAGCTTCTTTATGCTTTGGGCGATCGGTTATGAGATATTGGCTTCGATGTTTCTTTTGTGGGCGATATACAGTATTTTCTCTTTCAATCGTGAAGCTGCTAAAAGAAGAGCTAAGCGACGTGACAAACCGGGTAATGTAAAATTTGGCTCATAATAAAATTTTGAAAAAAGGCTATATAGATGATGAACTCCAGGCTGGTTGAGCGAATAAGTTCTCTACCTCCTCTGCCTCAGACTGTTGTCGAGATAGAGAAGGCTTTTGCCGATCCTGACGTAAACGTAAAAATGGTCGCTTCAATAGTTGAGAAAGATCCTATGGTAGTTGCAGACCTTCTTAAGCTGCTCAACTCCGCGTTTTACGGACTGAGAAAAGAGATAACGAGCGTAGAGCAGGCGATTTCACTGCTTGGAATGAAGAGTGTGAAAGATCTGGTCGTGAACCTCTCGGTTAGAAATATGCTTCGTACAAATCTATCACCCTATGGAATAAGCAGTGAAACTTTAGCCAAGGTTTCCCAGTTTCAGAGCATCTTTTCGCAGGAGTGGATGAGAAAGATAGACCCTAAAAAGGGTGAGAGGATCAGGCTTCTTGCTCTTTTACAGGAGATCGGTAAGATAGTGATTGCAGATGAATTGCTAAGAGAAGGCGAGGATGCCACCTTCAAAGCGGAACTTGAGGCCGGATGGGATATAAGGGAGATCGAGCGCAACTATATAGGTGCAACTACCGCGGAAGTGAGCGCTGCGATGCTTCAGCACTGGGAGTTCGACTCTATGACTTGCGACATTATCCGCTGGTCCGATGTGCCAAACCAGGCCGAAAGAGATGTAAGAGAAGATGCCTGGGCACTTAGACTTGCGGCAGAGGCTATCA
>Ga0256840_1003923_pt1 | contig 11544 bp, 9 predicted proteins | sample 355202metaG_FD_185969 | JGI IMG/M metagenome (GOLD analysis project Ga0256840, IMG submission 185969) | Hydrothermal vent microbial communities from Mid Atlantic Ridge, Atlantic Ocean - 355-202 | ecosystem: Environmental > Aquatic > Marine > Hydrothermal vents | place: Atlantic Ocean: Mid...
GCAAAAAATATTACCCTAAAAAAAGGGACAACTCTTTACGATGTTTTGTCAAAAGCCTCTTTTACCCCTCTTTCAGAGATTAAAAATGTAAAACTCTACCGTAAATCAGTAGCCAACATTCAAAAGCAACTCATAGAGACGATGTTAAAAGATTTAGAAGCTCGTGCCTTAACCTCTGACTCCTCTACGGTAGAGGAGGCGAGTATTCGCAATAAAGAGTCAGCGATGGTCATGGACTTTGTCAAACGTGCAAGAGCCGTAGAACCCTTAGGACAAGTGGTACTTAGTCAAAAAGACAACTTAGAGAAAATCTACCTAGAAGAGGGTGACAAAATTGTCATTCCAAAGCGTTCAAGCATTGTCATCATTCAAGGAGAGGTAAACATTCCTAATGCCTTGGCATATAGAGAAAATTATGGTATAAACGACTACATCAAAGTGTGTGGAGGCTATGCCGATAGAGCTAACACTGAAAAGGTCTTATTATTAAGAGCTAATGGCGAAGTTTTGCAGTATAATTCTTCAGACAAATCCCCTGAAGTTGAAGCAGGAGACTCCATTTTAGTTTTGGGTAAAACAGACAGTAAAAATATTTTGATTACTTCAAGCGTAACTAAGATACTCTACCAACTGGCTGTTGGGGCTGCTGTGGTTTTGAGAGCGTTTTAAGTTAAAATAAGTTAAAATAAGTTAAAATAAGTTAAAATAAAGGATGCATAAGGTGAATAGTAAAATTGCAGTTATTGGGTTAGGTTATGTTGGGCTTCCGTTAGCATATGCTTTTAGTGAAAAGTATTTCGTAATAGGATTAGATATTAATGAAGATCGTATTTTAGAGTTAAATAGAGGTTTTGATCGGACATTAGAGCTTAATAATAAACAAATGGAAGATGCTTTGTCTAATGGACTCTCCTTCACAGCAGAGCTTAATGATGTCGCAACTTGTAATATCTATATTGTTACTGTACCCACTCCCATTAATGAAGAGAATGAACCAGACTTAACCCCCCTTATAAAATCTTCAGAATCGATAGGAAGCATACTGAAAAAAGATGATATTGTTATTTATGAGTCTACTGTATACCCTGGAGTTACAGAAGATATTTGTGTCCCTATATTGGAAAAGAGTTCAGGGCTTATTTTTAATAAAGATTTTTTTGCTGGTTATTCCCCTGAACGTATCAATCCTGGAGATAAAAATCATACCGTGACTAAAATATTAAAAATCACATCAGGTTCTACTTTAGAAACAGCACATAAGGTTGATAAGTTATATAAAAGTATTATTACTGCAGGTACACATTTAGCACCTAGCATTAAAGTAGCAGAAGCTGCAAAAGTGATAGAAAACACACAAAGAGATGTGAATATCGCACTGATGAATGAATTGGCTATAGTATTTGATTTGATGGATATTAATACGCAGGATGTTCTGGCTGCTGCAAGAACAAAATGGAACTTTATTAGTTTGTCTCCCGGACTTGTAGGGGGGCATTGTATTGGAGTAGACCCATATTATCTTACCTATAAAGCACAATCATTAGGCTATACTCCAAATTTGATTTTAAATGCGAGATACATTAATAATAGCATGTCTAAACTGATTGCCGATAAAACTATTAAATATATAGTTAAAAGTGATAAGAAATTAAATGGTGCGAATATCCTTGTGTTAGGTATAACATTTAAAGAAAATTGTCCAGATATTCGAAATAGTAAAGTTTTTGATATTATCAATGAATTAAGTGAATTTGAATGTAATGTAGAAGTATATGATTATTGGCTAGATAAAAATATTAAAAATATTAAAAATATTAATTTTATAGATTCACTACCTTTTAATTCACATAAATATGATGCAATTGTTGTGGCTGTAGGTCATGATGAGTTTAAGAAGTTAACCTCAAAACAGTTTTATGGACTTTCTAAAGGGGAAGTAATCGTGATAGATGTAAAGGGAATAATTGAAAACTTTACATGGAGGCTATAATGCTAAGGAAAATTAAAAAGCTTTTTTCCCCCAAAAAAAACTATATTCAAAAAAAACCTCAAGAATATTTTAAAGAGCTTACTTCTTTTGCAAGTGTATATGATGTAAATAGTTTGAAATATGAGGATGAATATGTATGGCCATATCTTAGAAATAGACTATGGATTCAATTGTTTGGGATAAGTAATAATAAAATGGAACGTATTGATTTAGCACCAACTGCAATACAAAGAGGAAGTACGGTAGATCTTCCTTTCTCATCAAGAAAGAAATTGAAATCAACTTATTCTGCATTAGAGATAAATGAAATAGATAATACTCTTATAAATACAGACTTTCTATTTATAACAGTAATTAATTCATCAGAGCAAACTTTACTTGAGAATGGTTGTATCTATCATAGAATTACAGATCCTTTTTATGAAATTGCAAAAAGTGTTGGGAAAGCAAATAAAATAGAAATTTTAAAAGTAAAATCTAAAGCTATTGCAAAATCTTTAAAATATAAGCATAAAGTAACCTACATATTAACACCTTCAATTTTCAGATATGGGTATGTTAAGAAAATAAAGTTTTCAGATATTTTATCTTTCCTTAAAAAGAAGATTCCTTCTTTGTCCCATAGTGGGAGACAATTAAGAGCTTCACTTGACTGGGAATTACATACAAGAGATTATTATATTGAACTCTTCCAAAAAATCAAACCAAAAGTTGTTTTTTTAAATGGTTTTCATTATCAGGCACCTCTCATATCTGCCTGCCATGCATTGAATATCTTAAGTGTTGATATTCAGCATGGGATTCAAGTTGGCTGGAACCCTCTATATAATAATTGGAAAGAAATGCCAGCAGAAGGATATCAGAGCTTACCAAATCATTTCTTTGTTTGGGGGAAAAAAGAATTTTCTTCTATTGAAAAAGTATTTTTTGGTACAAAGCATTCACCTATTTTAACTGGTTATCCATGGCTAGAAAAACAACTTGAATTCAGTGAGGGAATTAAAGAAGACTATAAGGAAAAGTTTAATTCATATAGAGTTAAAATCTTATTGGTTTTACAGAAACAACCTAAGATAGCAGAAATTTTTAAGGAGTTAATTAAAAATTCACCAGATGATTATCTTTGGATAATTCGACATCACCCTAAAGGTAATCTTTTTACAATAAAAGATTTCACTAATTTAAATAAAGAAAATATTCTTCTTGATAGTTATATAGATAATGTATCCTTAGCACGATTATGTGAGTATGTAAATATAGCGATCTCTGAGGGTTCTACTGTAGCGGAGGAAGCAGATTACTTTGGTCTTTATAACTTTATTGTTAGTACACAAGGTAAAAAGAATTATATTAATGAAATCAATGAAGGACATTTTTTTTATATAGATAAATACCAAGAATTTTATGATAAAATAGAAAAATTGGATTTATCAATTAAAAAGTCAAGGGCAAATCTTTATGCCAAGGTTAATATCCAACAAGTTTTAAAAGAACTTTTAGTAAATAACAAGGTTTCAAATGAAAGATAAGATATTTATTATTGTGGAAATTGGTCAAGCACATGATGGTAGCCTAGGAATTTTACATTCGTATATTGATGTTCTAGCGAATATAGGTGTAAATGCTATTAAGTTTCAAACGCATATCGCTGAGGCTGAAAGTAGTATACATGAACCTTTTAGGATAAAATTTAGTTATGAAGATAATACACGTTATGACTATTGGAAACGAATGGAATTTACGCTTGATCAATGGAAAGAAATTAAAAAGCATTGTGATGATGTTGGTCTTGAATTTATAAGTTCACCTTTTTCTAATATGGCTGTTGATTGGCTTGAAGAAATTGGTGTTCAAAAATATAAAATTGGTTCAGGTGAAGTTAATAACTTTTTAATGTTAGAAAAAATAGCTAAAACGGGTAAAGATATTATTTTATCTAGTGGTATGAGTAGTTATTCTGAATTGGATGAGGCTATAGACTTTTTAAAGTTTTATGATAATAAAATATCTATCTTGCAATGTACAACTAAATATCCCACTCCAGCAAAGGATATAGGATTAAATGTAATTAGTGCATTAAAAAAAAGATATAATCTTTCGGTAGGGTTATCTGACCATTCAGGTACCATTTACCCCTCAATAGCATCAATTAGAGACGGAGCCGAAATATTAGAGTTTCATGCTGTTTTTCATAAAAGTATGTTTGGACCAGACAGTAAAGCTTCTCTTTCTATTGATGAAGTTAAACAACTAGTTGAAGGTGTAAGATTTATCGAAATTTCATCGCAGCACAATATAGATAAAGAAAATAATAAAAAGTTTCAAGAGCTTAAACAAATATTTGAAAAATCATTGTGTATAAATAAGGATATGAAAGCTGGAGAAATAATATTATTTAATGACCTTGAAGCAAAAAAACCTTTTAGCTATGGTATACCTTCAAAAGAATACAAGAGAGTAATTGGGAAAAAGTTAAATAAAGATATGAAAAAATGGGACTTTATAAATGAAGGGGATATAGATGCATAAAAGAAAAATATGTGTAGTAGTAACAGCTCGACCAAGTTATGCTAGAGTAAAAACTGCTTTGCAGGCGATTAAAGAGCATGATGAGCTAGAATTGCAACTTGTATTAGCAGGTTCTGCATTACTTAATCGGTATGGTAATGTAGCAAAAGTTATTGAAAGCGATGGTTTTGAAGTTACAAGAAAAATTTATAATGTTATAGAAGGTGAATCCCCTACTTCAATGGCTAAAACAACAGGTATTGCTATAATGGAATTAGCAACTACTTTTTTAAATTTACAACCAGATATTGTTGTAACTATTGCCGATAGGTTTGAAACTTTAGCTACCTCTATTGCGGCTGCTTATCAAAATATACCATTAGCCCATATTCAAGGGGGAGAAGTAACAGGGAATATTGATGAAAAAGTACGACATGCTAATACCAAATTAGCAGATCTTCATCTTGTTGCTAGTGACGATGCTTTTCAAAGAGTATATAAAATGGGAGAAGATAAAAACAATATTATTAATACTGGATGTCCTTCAATGGATTTAGCTAGAGAAGTACTTGAAAATTCAATTATTGATTTTGACCCCCAAATAAAATATTCGGGTGTGGGAAAACAAATTGATTTAGAAGATGGGTATTTAGTAGTTATGCAACACCCGGTTACTACCGAAAAAGTAAATGCAAAAGAACAAATTATTGAAACTTTAAAGGCTATTGACGCACTTAATCTACCTACATTCTGGTTTTGGCCTAATGTTGATTCAGGGTCTGATGCACTATCTTCTGGAATACGAACATATAGAGAAACCAATGCTTTAAAAAATATTCATTTTTTTAAAAATATGGAGCCTATAGACTTTTTAAAGTTAATTAAAAACTCTAAATGTCTTATTGGAAATTCAAGTGTAGGGATTAGAGAAAGTGCTTTTTTGGGTATACCCGTAGTTAATATTGGCTCGAGACAACATGGTAGAGCAAGAGCCCTTAATGTAATTGATTGTGATTATAAAAAAACTTCGATCATGGATGCTATTAATAAGCAGTGGGAAAAGGGAAGCTATAAATCTGAATTTCTTTATGGTACGGGATATTCTGGTAAAGCTATTGCAAACGCTTTATCAAAATTTAAATTAACATTTCACAAAACAATCACTTATTAATGAAAGTAAAGATATGAAAGAAAAAGTTTTAATTGATTTCGCATATAAATTAAATTTCTCATCTGAAGAAATACAAGAATTTATTCGTAAGAATTGGTTAAGGGAAACATTACTTAGTGATAGTAAATTTTATAAATGGCAATTTTTAGATCCAATAGCAAATCAGAATCAAAATAATGTTGTATTGGCTATTTATAAGGGAATGATAGTTGGTTTTTTAGGATTAAATAAAAGAGACTTTATATTAAATGGCAAGATTTTAAAAGGTGCAGAGCTCACAACTTGGATTATTAAGAAAGAATTTCAAGGAAAAGGTTTTGCGAAACCTATGCTTGAACATATTAAATCTTTTTTTGATATTGTATATGGTGCAAATATCACAACTGATGCATTAAAGGTTTACTTAAGATTGGGGTTTAACTATATTAAAGAGATGCCTAGAGTAATTAAAATTTATAATTATATGAATGTGTCAACTCTTGGTACAATAGACCCTTTAATTAAAAAAGTTTATAAAAATGATTTTTTTTTAAATAATTTATATAAACATATATCTATAGCTGAAATATCTGATTTAAACTTAAATAATGGATTTAGTCGTACAATAAAAGACTTGATTTGGAGATATGAAAAACATCCTATATATACATATGAAGTGTTAACGAAAAAAACAAATACAATCCCTTCTTGTTATATTATATATAGGTTGGAATATGTTAAAGATGTAAGAGTTATGATTATTACAGATATTTTAGGTATAAATTTAGAAAATAATAACTTAGATTTTCTTAACAGTTATGCTATGGAAAACCAAATAGATATGATAGAATTTTATTCTACGAATAGTAAACTTAATGCATTCTTATTAATAAATAACTTTATTTTACTAAAAGACCTCGAAAGTTTTATTGATATTCCTTATTTATACAATCCTTTAGAAATTAAAAAATCTAAAACTTATTCTTTAATATATTATGCAAAACAACCTTTTTTATTAGATTGCTTGAATGTTAATAATCTGTATTTAACAAAATCAGATTGTGACTTGGATAGACCTAATCATGAATATTTAAAAAAGGTGAAAAAATAGTATGAAATTGTTATCTGTAAATTTTCATTATATTCGTGATGAAGTATATAATAATGGAATATATCCTAGAAGTTTGTACCAATTATCTAAACAAATTGATACTTTATCAAAGTATTACACTTTTATTTCTCAAAATGAATTAGTAAAAAAGATAAAAAGTCATAATTATGATAATAAAAATTATTGTCTTCTTACTTTTGATGATGGACTCAAAGAGCAAATGGATGCATTTGAACTTTTAAATCAAAAAGGTATACCAGGAGTGTTTTATGTAACAACAAATTCTATTAGAAATACTAGGGTAGTTGATGTTCATAAGCTACATCATATTCGATCAAAGATGGATGATCAAGATATATACAACTTTATTTGTCAATTTATTGACCCCTCTATTATTAAATACCCTAAAAATATTAATGATTTATATCGTTATGATACGATAGAAACAAAAAAATTAAAATATCTTCTTAATTTTATTTTAGAACCTAGGTTGAAAGAAAAAATTATTCATACACTTTCTGAAACACTTATAGATGAAATTGAACTTTCTAAAAAACTATATATGAATAAAAGTGATATCTGTAAAATTGCAGACCAGGATTACTTAGGTACCCATAGTGATTTACACTTACCTTTAGCAACCCTAAATAAAGATGATATTAAAAAGGATATAGAAAATTCTTTAAGTTTTTTAGAGAAAGAGTGTAATACAAATAAAATAATTTCTATCTCTTATCCTTATGGTGGACCGAAAGCAGTCTCAACAAATGTTACTGATGTTGCTAAAACATTTAATTTTATGTTTGGGCTAACTATGTTTAGAGGACTTAATACAATAGAGGATTTTAATAATCCTCTTAGGTTAAAAAGAGTTGATACCAATGATGCTCCTGGTGGAAAATATAATAGTACGGAGTTTTGTATATGAAAGTTTTAGCAATAGTGCCTGCTCGATGTGGATCTAAAGGATTCCCAAATAAAAACATTATGAAAATATCAGATACAACCCTGTTAGAATTGGCTGTAAATATAGGTGTTAAAAGTAATTATATTGATGATGTGTATGTCTCTACTGATTGCATAGAGTATGAAAAAATTGCTTTAAAGGCTGGTGCGAAATCATTAGGTTTACGACCAGCTAAACTAGCAACGGATTCATCTAAAAGTATAGATGTAGTTATTGATTTACTTCAGAGTATTCAAGAAGAATATAAATATGTTGTATTACTTCAGCCAACATCTCCATTGAGAGAACCTGATGATATAAAATGTATGATTGAGTTAATGCAGGAAAAAGATGTTGATGCATCGGTTTCTATTTCTCGATTAGAAGAACCTCATCCTTATAAGTTGAAATCAATTACTCACGATGGATATGTCGAATCATTTATGAAAGGGAAAACATCAGAAGTGCCTAGACAGTCATTACCTAAGGTTTATGCTTTAAATGGTGCTATTTATATTAGTAAAACAGAAGTTATATTAAGAGAAAAAACTTTTTTGCCTAAGAAAACCTTACCTTATATAATTGAAGAAAACATAAATATAGATACTGAAATAGATTTTTTATTATTAAAAACAATGTATGAAAATAATAAGATAAATATATTTGGAATGAAAAATGAAAAATGTTGAAAAAAAAGAAACCTTAAATATTACGGAAAAATATCTTTTAAATATAAAAATAAATAATGGTACGTTAGATATTTTGTTAGGGCATAATAAATATATTTTAAATTACTACAATAGAAATTTTGTGAAGTTAATAGGTGGATGGTATCATGAAAATATTACTATTAATACTAATTATTTAGCAACTATTATTGAAAAATATAAGATAAAAAAAGTAAATTTTATAGGAGCTAGTAAATCTTGCTCTGGGTGTATAGTTTTAACTAAAGGACTTTTAGAAAAGAAATTCCCATCATTAAAGTTTAAACTTTTTTTATTTTCAGCCTATACCACAATAGATAAAAATGTTTATGTTAAAAGAAGAATAGAAGGGAAAGCACCAGCATCTCTTAAATCTGTTTGGAACTCTAAGTTTTATACAGAAAACTTAATAAGAAAAATGGAAATGCGTAGACTAATTAATGTCAAAAATGTTATGATTTATCTTTTTTATCCTTGTAAATCAAATCAAGGCGAAAAAATACTTGCTAATAGAATACAAGGGAACAATATCCATCATATTGATATACCTGTTTATATGCATAATACATTATACCCTTTTTGGAAAAAAGTTGGCAGTGATAGGACAATAGAACTTTATGAAAATGAATTTAAAATAATGCATAAAAATGATTATGCTTTTTATTCATCAATGCAAGAATATAAAGGTTATGCTTTTAATCTTTATACTTGTATTGAGAATCCAACTAAATTTATAGAAGAGTTTAATCATTTTAAACTTTTATACAAGGATGACTATAAATGACTTTTAATATAAATGAATACATAGATAATGAAACTTTTAAAATTGATATAAATGACAATAATGGTGAGATTGATGTAATCTTAGGACATTCGGATCATATACTCCATAATTATAATCGAGACAATGTTAAACTTAAGGGTGGATGGTATTATAGAAATATTGGTTTAAATACAAACTTTTTATTATATATTATTGACACCTATAATATTCAAAAAATGAATTTTATAGGTATGAGTAAATCATGTTCAGGATGTATTATATTTACAAAACAACTGTTAGCCAAGGATATTAAAATTGAGTACAATTTATTTATGTTTTCTCCACATACTACAATAGATAAAGAAGTATATATAAAACGAAATCTTCTTGATAAAACTCCTGGTTCTTTAAAAGGATTTTGGGAGAGAAATCATTATACTCCAAGAGCAATTAAAAGAATGGAAGCAAGAAGATTAGTTGGTATTGATGGGGTAAAAATGTTTATTTTTTATCCTGAGAAAGGTCAGAATGGAGAATCTATACTAGCAGAGAGAGTAGAAGGGGAAAATGTAACTCATATTCAACTTCCTGTATATATGCACAATACTTTTTTCCCTTTTTGGAAAAAGGTTGATAATAATCGAAAAATTGAGTTATATGAAGGGATTTTTCGTACTATGCATAAAGATGATTATGCATTTTATTCACGTATGCAAGCAGATGAAAATTATGAGTTTCATCTTTATCAGTGTTTAAAAAATACGGATAAGTTTATAGAACAATTAAATAAATTTATTGAAAATGAAAAAAACATTATTAAGGGTCCTCTTGTTAAGCTTTTTCCATCAGCTACACTTGAAGCTCCTGTTTCGTTGTATGGAAATACTATTGTAAGCAGAAATGTAAAAATAGGAGCATTTTCATATATTAATGGAGGCACAACTATTTTCCCTAAAGTTGAAATTGGTCGCTACTGTAGTTTTGGAAAGCAATTAGAGATTGGTGCAGATAATCATCCTATGGATTGGTTAAGTAGCTCCAGTTTTCAATATGGTATAAAAGTGCATTTTCCTCATTATTCTTATGAGGGTAAACAAATTACAAGAAAAAGTAAAATAGAGCTTAAAACAGTTATTGGTAATGATGTATGGATAGGATCATCGGCAATTATTAGAAGAGGTATCAAGGTTGGTGATGGTGCGGTTATAGGTGCTGGAGCTGTTGTGGTTAAAGATGTCCCCCCCTATGCTATAGTAGGTGGAGTTCCTGCAAAAGTACTTAAGTATAGATTTGATAAAGAAACCATAGTCAAGCTACTAAAGCTACAGTGGTGGACACTTTTTCCAGAAGAAATGAAAGATGTAGATTTTGATGATATTAAAAAAGCAATAGAGCAGATAACTAAGATAAAAAATCAATAGTTATTTTTTATCTTTTACTTTTTGCTTATAGATAATGATACCATCTTCTTTTTTCAGTATTGAGTTACTATTTGGAGAAAAATAGTTATCAACAATGATTGATTGATTTTTTCCGTAGGCTTGAATGGGATGCAAAAGTTTTTGTATTCCAGTGTACAGTAAATTATTTATAGTTACATTATGAGGGTATTTAGCAAAAGAAAAAAGTCTGTCCGTTGGCTTAGTTCCAATTTTACCCATAGTGAAATTGTTAAATGCCATACCATTCAGAGTACCCTTTGTAGACCAAACTGCATCAGAGGTACAATTATTTAAGTTTATATTATTAAATTGTCCATTGTGATGATTTCCTCTTAAGATAATAAAATGTTTAGGAACTCTTTTTCTACCTGTAGCACTCCCACTAGCGGTTAATCCATTGATTTGATAATTTTTAGACTTTGAATGTATGTCTATAACCGTTGAGGGTGTCATTATAGAGACGGTATTGCTAATACTGCCATCAACAAGTACACCCTTAAATATACCTCTACCTATATCTAAAAGACTATCTGAGATTAGGATACTATGAATTTTATATGCATTTTTTCCACTATTTTTAATGGCAAAACTGCCATTAGAATGGAATCTATTTCCAGTAATATTAAACGCTCTAAAACCTGTCAAATCACTACCAACACCTTTGGGAAATTCAGGATAGGTGTCCCACTGAAGTACAATAGTGTTGTGTCCTAAAGATGCTGTACAGTCATTAAATCTAAGACCTCTTCCCCAATTCTCTACCACAATATAAAAACGAGAAAATGTACAGTTCATGATGGCAGTATCTGTATCAGCTGTAATTTTTTTATTAATTCCTATTCCTTTGGTAGGTTTTGCCCGTAGTAGTGAAAAGGGTTGATAACTATAGATATTTTTCCCTTTAGGATAAAGTTGTTTAAATCGTAT
>Ga0256840_1003924_pt1 | contig 11543 bp, 12 predicted proteins | sample 355202metaG_FD_185969 | JGI IMG/M metagenome (GOLD analysis project Ga0256840, IMG submission 185969) | Hydrothermal vent microbial communities from Mid Atlantic Ridge, Atlantic Ocean - 355-202 | ecosystem: Environmental > Aquatic > Marine > Hydrothermal vents | place: Atlantic Ocean: Mid...
TTGCAAGGCTTAAACATTTCAGAGCTATTGCGACTCGATATGACAAGTTGAAACGAAATTTTGAAGGTTCTATGGCTCTTGATTGTGCTTTTTTATGGTTACCTATGTGAAACGGCAACAGCCCCTATTATACCGAGCTAATGCAGTAGGAATACTTGTCTTATCACTGCATCATAAACCCTGATAAAGCCAAGCATGGGAAGGAGGAGGAAAACCACGCTTATGGCAAAATCAGGGGCATGAAAAATACCGCTTAATGGTTAACAGTCATCTAAAAAAGGCAATAGACTGCCTGTCATTACCATACCGTTTAAATTAACACCTTTATTCAGATGCTAAAAACCATTGCGGTATTATTTTGGCTTGTAGGCACTATTATTTGCATCTTCAGCGATAAGCTCCCTTGCTTTCTCGTATTTATCGCTTTCTGCATTTTTAACCATAAAAATAACTGATGCAAAAATAATGACTCCAGCCGCAACATAAAGAAAAAAGTTATCTTTTTCAGGTGCTTCTTGCTTATTTGACATGTAATAAACTCCTAAATAAAACCTTAAAAATAATACTGAATTTTTTCAGCAAAAGCATCATACCAAGCATTAATAATTACCACAACAAATATATTGTATATTTTTAATGTGGTTTTTATATTATACCAATCCCAATAATAATTTACTCTAATGTAGCCCATTTACGGGAACAAAGTTGATGAATCGATTGAGAGCATTTAGCAAATTCATTCCAAGCTTGGCAACATACCGATACAATTTCAGCGTAACCTTCAAAACATCGATTTGAAAAGTCCGTTCGTCCTAATTGCTGCCAAATTTGCTCAACTGGATTTAGCTCAGGCGAATAAGGTGGTAGTGGCAAAATGGTAATGTGAGCAGGGATATTTGATTTTTCAGTTAAGTGCAAAGCCGCCCGATCTACAATGAGCAGAGCATGTTTGCTTGCGGTGACCGCCTCCGAAATAATATCAAGGTGGCATGCATACCTTCGGTATTTGCCTCTGGCATAACCAAGCCTGCCGTTTTGCCATTTTCAGGGCATACCGCGCCAAAAATATAGGCGGCCGTAAATTGTTGCTGCTGGACGATACGAGGTCGAGAGCCCTTGTGTGCCCAAATACGACTGACGGTTCCTCTTTGTCCGACCCGAGCCTCATCTTGAAACCAAATTTCAACTTTTTTTGCATCAATACCCGCCGGCAAAAGTTCTACGGTGGCATCTCTAAATTTTTTTTAAACTCGTCCTGCTTCTCTTGCTTTTGTTTAGGATGTTTTGATCGAACCGTTATCCAAAGAAAATCTGAATATTTCAGTAAGTTATAAACACTATTTAAACAGCACTTAACTTGCAAAACAAAGGTGTCAGGCCTTGCTTTTTGCCTACGCTGTCAGCCCTAGGTGGGCTGATAGTCCGCGGTAGGCGAAGGGTTGTTGCCAATCCGAAGTGCGCTAGCAGAGCGTGAGGGAGGGAGGCTATTGTTTTACCGAAGAGCCGTAAAGCCATTTGTGGGAACCGTGGCTATGCAGGGGTTTGGGTATAGTCGTAGTGGACGCAGGGCGTACCGGGCACTATTGATTCGCCGCGTGGCGAATCGATTTTTGTGACAGGAGCCCCAAAATCTATCATGAGGCGTGCGGTTTTACTGGATTTTATCGGAATGAGATGGGCATAAAAAAGCCCGCTAAGTCAGATAACTTACGGGCTTTAAGATATTCTTAGATTCTCCTATGGTACGAGGGCCTGTCTCTAATAGGTACTCATAACCGTTTAATTTCAGCTAGTTAAAAGTATCACAACTTAGTAATACCATCAAAAATACCATCAAGCGAATTATTCTCGACTCTCAAAATATCTGGTCTACTGGATAAGTAGTATCCCACAATAGTAGCCATTGTTTTTTTGTTTTATAAATAGCGAGGTGGGGGCCTATCTTAATCAAGGCTAGACCACCAAAGAATTAAAAAGCGCCGACCTATTCCGGCGCTAGTATTAGTGCATCCGCTACCCAAGCGAATCACTAACCTACGCGGTTTTAAGGCACTCACGTATTGCCCGTCATGACGTGCCTACATGACTAAAATTTTAAGTTGCTGAATTTTGATAATATTTAACAGGGTTTGTCCCTGCATCCAATAATCTACCGTCTGCTCTTAAAAAACCTAAAAATCCAACTTGCAAAGAGTCTGCATAGCGTTCTGTTAAGCGAACCATAGCGGTGTCTTTTACAATTCTAGTTTTATATTTATCTAAGCGTCCAAAGAGTATAGATTTTGCATTAGCTGACATTGTTGGCATATCTTGGTTAACTTCATATTGGTAGCCTAAAATTGTTTCGTGGGCTGGCCCGCTAATACTAGGCACAAATAAAGGTAAGCCGTTGCTATCTTTAATTTTTTTAAGCACTTTTAGCGTATCGTCGTTAAACATAAATTTAGCTTGATTACGGTAACTTTGGTCAACTGAATGTTCTAAATCTACTAAATCATCATAGCTAACACTGGCCGTGCTACCTAAACTTCCTATTTTTCCAGCAACTGAACCGGTTATAATCCCTTCTGCCTGCCCTATGCCTGTTCCGGTTGTTAAATGTGCATTTAACCCGCGTGCTAATTGTTCGCCAAAAGCATCCGTTATAATTGTTTCTTTAAAGGCACTGTCTTGTAGCAGTTCATAAGAAAGCGGTAAAACTGGCGTTCTGTAAGTGAAAGCGCCTAAATTTGTAGTGCCAAACGGCGTACTTGCATCTAAAGGGCTTTGTGTGTTTTCGCCAACAATTGAAGCGGCTGCCGATGTAAAGTTAAGCGTTGGCATGGGTAGTACTGCCCCTGTATCGGTATAGATAATTTCAGAAACGTTTAACATACCGCCAAAGCTTTTCATGGCAACTTCAAGGTTATTTAAGAATTCAGCTGGAACGGTAAAACCTCCAATATTACCAGAGCCGGTGCCCAATGCCCGCATCTCTACGGAAGTAACTTTGCGTTCTTGCATAAATTGGCGTTCTTCTAGCGATAAATCACCCATACCACGCTGTAAAAAACGGCGAAAAATAGCACTTTCTTTGTGATTTGAATCCGACCTATTTGCTTTATGCTCATTAAGCGCATTGTTAGCCTTAATACGCATATCAAAATCCATAATATCAGCTTCCAACTTTTTCCATTTTTCCTCCTCTTCAGCCGTAAAGCCTCTACCTTCTTTTTCTGCTACGTCATACATGGAACGCATTACCTTTGCTACAGTGCCGCGCTTTTCTATTAATGAATTCATTATTTTTTATCCAGTTATTAGGGTTAAATAAAATTGATGTTACTTACAAAACTTGTTTTGTAATGACTTGCTTAAGTCAGATTTTTTTATGACCTTATTGGCGATTACATCACTATAAAAGTTTGTGTCATGCGCGCTGTGTTCGCTTGGTAGTAATTGTTGGGTATTGATTGAGAAGTGTTTTTTTATAGCCGCCATTGACCCACCAGCCCTTGCTAATTCTGCTTCAAAGTCAATTTTATCCAGCAATGCTGCATGAACCGCAATAAATCCAATGGCTATTTTTTTCTCGACTTCGTTATATTTACTTTGAAACTCTGGTGTTATGATGCCAGCAAAATCACCAAAAACACGTCTTAACTTTTCATTTAGGATAGGTATTTCTCGCTGTATGATTGCCCGCTGTGACATCAGCTTGTTAAGAAGCTCTTTATCGGTGTTTTCTGCGCTCTCAATTAAATCATCAAGAGTAGAGTACTCACCAGAACCCACTTGATTTGAATTTTCTTTTTCGACAAGTTCACTAATTTTTAAATTTAGGTCACTTAATTTGTTATTACAGTCTGTAATAAATCCGGTTAACTCAATATACGGTTGGTATTCTGTTATTTTTAACATAATGATGTCCTATAAAATGCGTATGCTTGATATGAAAATTATTTTTTAAGCACAATGGAGCCTCAATAATTAATGGTTTTATTGATTCAATAATCGAGCTTAATTTTTTGTAAACTAATGGAAATAGCGTGGCAAGGAATAGCCAACGCTTAAGGTCTGATTTTAATTTTATGCAATAAGCCGCGAGTGCTGGGCTTAAAAGGTAAAGCAGATTTTCAACAATTACGGCCAAGACTGACCAGAAAGGTTTTTTAATTAGCGACTCCTTGTTGGGTGGTATGTTGTTGCTGTGCAGGTTTATGCATGGCGTTAATACGATCAATCACAGCTGCACGGACAAAACTGCTTTTATTACGATGTTCTGCTACCGCTGCCGCTTCTAATTTAACGGCCAGTTCATGTGGGATTGTTACTGAAATATTCATAATTTAATGCTCTAAAATGATTATTTATTGAGGCTTTATTTTACCATAAAAAATAATATAAATAACTGATTTTAAACATTTTTAAAGGTAAATATTGAAAATAAAATACTATCTATTATTAGCTAATTCATACCCCCCCTACCTTAATTTTGCCATCAAGAAATTTTGAGGGGGGGTCGGTCACTGAGAGTAATACTTTTTAAGAATTTACCCCCCCTCCCCATAGCATTATCAAGTGGGCTTTTTGTATTTAAACTATCCAAACTAAAAATCTAGCTGGTCGCCGGTCACTAGCTTGGCATGCCATCAAGAACTTACCCACCATCCCTATCTGCTTTGCTATACCCCCCCTTGTAACTCCCGCTATTGCACAGAACTAGGGGGAATCGGTCTATACTTACGAGGTTTTAAAGAATTTAATCCCCACCCAGTACCATATAAAGAAAGTTAAGTAACTATTTTCTGTGTTACCAGTTCTTATAATAAAATCTACTAACAAGAAAGGTTAGTGGTTTGATGATCTGCATTGCCATTATTAATATTAATGAACGGTTATATTGATATTTTCATCTAAGTTTTATTTATTATTACCTTGTAACTTAGGTAACTTAGGTAACTTAGAGTAATGACGTGGCCTGTAGAGGTTGTAATTTAGGTAACTTAGCTGTAACTTAGGTAAAGTTACTGATTTATTAAAAGCTAAGTTACACCTAAGTTACACCTAAGTTACAATGCTCTAGGCATTGCTATACCTCTAAGTTACCTAAGTTACCTAAGTTACTCACGAGACTTAAATTACTTACTTATACCTTCCAAAATAAAATCGTTCCTTTTCCTGGCTTTCCATCAGTTCTTAATCTGGTTTCTTGTCGTATTAATGGTGGTGCTGCATTCATTAGGTGATTAAGTACACCTGTCATTTCAGGACTCAGTATCTTTCCTCTAAAGAATTTAGTTAAATCTGTTCGAGTGCAACCTGAATTCTTGGCGATAAATTCATAAACGCTTTTTGCGCTCTCATTTAATTTATTACTTTCTGCTTTTGCGGCTAATGTACCGAAGATATAAATAACTGAATCCTTCCAGTAGTTTATCCAAGCCAGTGACGCTTTGATGTGTTGCGGTTCAATCACTTTTGAGCAATCTAATAGCGCAAATATCATTGCCAGCATTCGACAATAAATTTCTGTCCTAACTAATAGGTTGCCCGGTAAACCATTTAGTTCTTTGGTCAGCTCTTTATACTGACCACACCAATACTTTGCTGCTTCAGGTGATAGTTTTATTTCCAGGCTATTATTTTCATTACCTGCTTCAGAGGTTGCAAAATCAACCGCTTCTGCTATTTGTATTGCCACTCGCTGTATATCTTCATGTGGTGTCCTCTTAGGTAATGGCACCAGCTTAGGTCGTACAATGTGCAGAATAATAAACCGGTTCATAAATCCGCTTTGCGCATCTACATCAGACATTTTGTCTATCAATTCCGCGGCTGTAATATGCGCACTAATAACCACATGCGGGTCACTTGCACACCACTTAGCATTTTTCACCAATGGACTGATTGAGCGGCCATCCCATACAGTCCTTATCGTTGCACTTAGGTTATTCTTTTCACGGCTTGCTGAGGCCATAGCACCAGCAAATTCTGCTTCAGTCACATAAAGTCGCTTATCACTTACGCCTTCATCAGTAACCGACTCAACCCCCTCTTTATCCGTAGTTATAATGGGATCACGAATAGCCCACCCAAGACCTTCACCAGTTGATAATCCGCCATTATGCCTGTTAAGCTTTGGATGATCTTTGCCTAACATATTCTCTACTTCATCAAAGATTCGATAAGGTGTATATTCAGAAGTGCCTTTTCTCGCTTTTCCGGTTCGGCCTGCTAAAATAAAAAATGGTCTAGCATGACAAATACCATCACCAATAGACTGATAAGCAACACGCCCAATCATCGCGCTAAACGTAGCAATTATATTGGCTGCAATAGCAACCGATGAGGCCTCGCTGTATCGCGTGGAAATAGCGCAAGCTTCCTTTAACACGCCATGAAACCCAGCTTCTGCAAGTTCAGGCGGTAAGTTTAATAAATCATTATCTGCTTCAACATCTTCATCATCCGTAAAGCTCGTATTTTTATCCTGCCCACTGTCAAAAAACTGCATAGCAGGATCAATAATGGCTGCTTTAGTTTGCTCAAGTCCATGCTCAATATGGTTATCGTTAAAATCAACTGACTGACTCATGATGCCTCCTCGACTCTGCAAGGAAAAACAGCAATACCACCTACAGCTTCAGCCGCTTGTATTGCCTTTTTACGTCCAGGGTTATCAGGATTACCAAAATCATCATCACCCGCAATCACAATCTTTGCTTGCAGATATTTAGCACGAACAGCTTTAGCAACATAAATCAAATTACCCGCATCAAAGGCAATAAACACAGGCCAGTGGGTAGCCATGCGCACACTTGCTCCAGTTGCATATCCCTCAGCAATCGCCATAAAATCATTAGGCTTTAATGAATCACCTAAAATACAAAAACGGCCTTTTTTTACGGTGCCCGATAGAAACTTCTTATTGCCTTCTGCATCTATAAACTGAAGCCCAGATAAAACCTTATCGAATCCATAAACAGGCAAGACAATAGAGCCACGCGTAAATCTAACATTGAAAGCGGCTACTTTTTTACGCTGCAAATACTTAGAGATGCCCTGTTTTGGTAATTTACTCCAAATATCTAACGCACGCTTGGCAGTGGCTTCATTTTTTTTTTGCTGTTCTATTTTTGCTAATTGGCGCTTTTCCTCCTGCTCCTTTGCATAACGCGTTTTTTCTTCTAAGGAAAGTACCGTATCGGATTTTAAAGACACATTGTAGGAGTAAGAATCAGCCCCCTTAAACCAGCCAAACGAGCCAGTTATTAACTCTTTCCCTGAATCGGTTTTAAAAGGAAATAAGATAAACCACGCTCTTTTTTTACTTGCCTTTGGCTCCCAATCAGGTCTAAAGCGATGTAACAATCCATCGACGACTAAATCAGCATCACAGAGCCCTGTTAATCCTACGTCTTGCATTTGTTTGATAATATCCATATCACCTCCCTATATAACTCAATAAAGCCTTCATTGAGCGCACTCTGTTTAAGACTTTAAGCCAAGCATTACACTGACTGCATAAGCCATTTAATCCGCGATCACTAGCGCCGCAATTAGTACACTTAAGACTATTGATATTTGCTTTTAATTTTTTAATCATTTTTATCATCCTTGAGGCATATCCTAAAAAATAAGCTATAATCACCTTGTGGTTAGGTGTTAAGCGTATCAGTGGAAAAGCCCCAGTAAATTTATTTAGTGGGGCTTTTTTATGCCTGTTTATCAATTGAATTTGCAGCTATCCACTCAGCATACATTCCTGCTAAAACGCTTAAGTGGTTTACAGCGTTGGCAAGACCACCCGCATGATAATGATTTAGCTGCTCATTCTCGATGTTATCATCGTTAATCAGTGTTTGTATTTCATGGCAGGCTGCGATTGCATTTAATATTTCTATTAAGCTTGTAGCCTTTAGTTCTGTAAAGCTAGTTGCATTCATCACAGCCCCCTTCCGGAAATGGCTTTTATGCTTTCATCAATACTGTTTCGAGTATCGCTAACCAGTGCCTGAACATCGGCCAAGCCTGAAATTAAAAAGCCTAGTTTCTGAATTGACTCCTGACTAAGATGCTCTTGAACAGCTAATGCTTCACCCACACTACTAAGCGAATCATTCAAGAAAATATCTACGCCCTCAATTTGAGAAAGCAACTCCTCATGACTCTTTAAGTCAGCATTTAACTCTATGCCACCCGTTTCAGGGTTTTTCTCTCTTGCGTGATAAGCGTAGGCAATTGAAAAAAGGAATTTTGCTCCGCTCCCAGATGAACCAATGGCGTTTATTTCTTTGCCGTCTATGATTAAATCGCTCATGCCACACCTCCTACCATGCAAGAAAATTTCACTATTGCATCGGGGTATTGCTTGGCTTGTTTAAAGCTCACTTTTTCAGCTATTAACTGCCTGGTATCTTTTGCCAATACGTTAAATAAAGACGTTTTACGCGGGGTATTCTGCTCTAATTCGTCCAGCATACGCACCAGTTCCAACGCATCCGCTTTTAATGTGGCTAAAGTATTGGTATCAGAATTAAGGCAAAATGAATTAAGTGAATAGCCGATCATATCGGCTTGTTTGTACAATGAATTTTGTTTTGTGGTGCTAACGGATATTGTTAGCGGTTTTTGGGTATGGTTAAGCATGGGCTTATGTCCTTTGTTGAGGAATAAACCACCGTCCTTAATTGCGAAGTCTTGGGCGGTGGACTGTATCAAGTTCGCAATACCGCACAAAGGAACGGCCAACCTTTTAAGGGGTTGCTCAATACAGCCCACCATAAAGGATTTAACAGGGAGTAAGCCCTTGTTAATAATTTTTGATGGACATAAAAAAACCACTGTAGAAAGTGGCCTTTTCTGGCCTGTGTGCGGGTTGCGAATCCCGTCCCTTGAATGTAAGGGCAGGGATAGAATAAAGCCGTTATCAGGAATAGTCAACAAAATCATGCAGCCTCCAATAAATCAGAGCGCTTTAATTCTGCCATTAAATGCAAAGTATCCTTGCGCTGTTCTCTGCTCATGCCAGCACCAATCAATATTGCATTACGTGCTTGCAGTTCGTTTAAAAGGTCAATTTCTTTATGGCTCAGAGTTTCACGGTCTATTCCTTTGAACTCCCCCGTCATTGCCCAATTAACTAATTTAGCCTCATTCATATAATGGTGCGGCTTAGTTGCTTTACCTGTCAATTGGCGCGAATCATTTAAAATAGCGGACATTACTTTGTACTCAACGGATGCTTGATAACGGTCTTTAATCCAGCTTTCCATTTTGACGAACTGTTTAACCAGTTTTACTTTAAATGCGACGGTTTCAGGGTTGTTTCTCATTAAAGTAATTAACAAAGTCGCTTGATGTTGATTAAGCATAAATTGTTTTTGTTTCTGTCCTGACTCTAAAGGTCTCATTTGAAATGAGACCTTTCCGAACTCTTGAAGTTCTTTTTTATACCGCTTAATCAGTTCTAACGCAGCGTGTTGAGTGACGCCCATACCCTCAGCAATAATAATATGTGAGGTTACAGCTTCTTTTTTTGAGTTGATGATAACTAAATCAATCATGCGTCCACCATTTCAGCATCACGAGCTGCTATGCGATCATCAATCCACTGCTGGGTTTCATGTAAAATCCAGCCGCTCGATTTTTTAGTCAACTTTATTTGGCGGGGGAACTGACCTTTAGAAATAAGATCATAGATTGTTGACCGGCTAAGACCCGTCATTTTTTTTACATCATTAAGCCTAATAATAACTATTGCGCCCATACGTTCTCCTATAACTTAGGATTTTTAAAGCCGCCCCTCTCTGTTGAGGGAATCGGAATATGGCGTTATTAAATCAGGCAGTTTTCAGAATAGCGGCTATTCTGAAATAAATAATTTCTCTTATCTTTTATTAATTGCTCTTATGCGGCGCTCTATGTTCTTTGCTGTAAATATTCTTTCTTGATCTTTCCCTGTGATTTTGTACTTAATTTCATTGGGATTAACACCGTCATGACTATCGCGTATTCTTGTAATCACTGCTGCCTCTACTTCACTAAGAAGGAGTACCTCTTCATCTTCAAGCAAACATTGCATTATTTTTTTAGCTGCCTCTTTAGGTTTTAAGTGTTTGCATTCAAGCCGATCATATAGCAGGCTTATAAAATTAGTATGAACAGAATATGACCCTTTTTTACCTTTACCTCCATTTCTTCCATTGTTTTTAGGTCTTCCATTTAACGCTGAAATAGCCTTATCTTTATTAGCATCTAAATGAAGCAAGCCGCAGGCAACTAAATTTGCCATTGAAACAACGGCTTTTTCTATCTGCCCTGTTTCAATAAACTCTCGTAAACTTCCAGCCTCAAGAATTGTATTAGCTGCTTGATTGATTAAAAAATCAGAATGCCCAATTAAGTGAGTTGCTTCATTTACCCACTGACTATTCTCCCAACTCCTTTTGTCTTCTCTTATTTCCCGATCACTTAATTCTGGGTCAGGAACATAATAGTAAGTTTGAAAATCAGGGGCACAACTCTTTGATGTTAAAAATTGTTTCGCTTGAGCTTCAAAATTAAGGGCAATTGTTAAAATAATATCTGTTCTAGGTTTTTTTCCATACTCCATGCCGTCAATGCCCTCAAGCACATCGGCTGGTGAATAACAGTACATAACACTCCCGTTCAAGGTGTTGGTCGTTCCTGAAGGAAACCAGCCAGTGGGGAACGAGTCCACTATTCACCCGCTAAGGCTAGGCTGGTCAGGGAATTATAGTACAAGCAAAAGGTTGTAAATCATTTTTATGTGCCTAGGGTAGGCATTTTCAGGTAAAAAAGTAGTTTTGAGGGTTTTGAGGGTTCATAGGGTAGGCGTTTTCGGTTTTTTTATGCAATGATTGTTATTAAAAACTAAAAACATTAAATTTAGCCAAAAATCCCAACTGGAATTATCGAGTTTTGTTAGAGACGTGGGCTAGTTGACGCTCGCTAGCATCAGGGCTCCAATATTGCTCATTTATAGGGTGAATGCAGTTGTTCTAAAGCCGTGTACGCTCATGGTCTCGCTGCCATAACCCATTGCTCTTAGGGCAAGGCGTACCGTGTTATTACTTATGGGCGTTTTATTACTTATTATGCTCGAAAATACATAACGACTATTGCCAATAAGTTTCTGAATGTCCATTAACCGATCAATATGATTGTTGCGCCCATACGTTCTCCTATAACTTAGGATTTAAAAAGCCGCCTTTGCTTGTTGGCGGGGTAGGGGTAAAATATCCGCCTTTATTGCCGTAAAATTAATGGGATTCTTTTCTGTATGCCTTTTAAGCCTTTATCGAATCCTGCTTTATGTAAGGGGTCATCTACTTTTCTTACTCCGTTTGAATTTTTTTCGTTTTCTGGGTAGTAACCCTTAAGTTCTTTCTCTAATTCATCAAGGTTATTAGAGTTTTTTAAATGGTGCTTAATACAGGTGATGCAATGAATATTTGTGTATTTTTTTTAAGGTGCGGGGCAATTACATTAATTATTCTTTCTGCAATGCTATCTTCTTCAGAAGGGATTTCTAACGG
>Ga0256840_1003925_pt1 | contig 11541 bp, 15 predicted proteins | sample 355202metaG_FD_185969 | JGI IMG/M metagenome (GOLD analysis project Ga0256840, IMG submission 185969) | Hydrothermal vent microbial communities from Mid Atlantic Ridge, Atlantic Ocean - 355-202 | ecosystem: Environmental > Aquatic > Marine > Hydrothermal vents | place: Atlantic Ocean: Mid...
ATAGGTTGTTCCAAGTCCCTCTACTATGGCACTGACCCTTAAGATATATATCGCCTCCTGTGGTAGTTTAAAGGGCATATCTCTCATACTCTCAAGTATCTCAAAAGCCAATGTCTGCATCGAAAGAGCACTCAGGGTATTGTCACTAAATATCTCAAACATCCTCTCCACAAACTCTGCCAACTCACTTTTTGGAGCCTCATAGGCGATAACTCCGAGCCTCTTGGCACTACTTACATAAAGCTCATAATCCTTCTCATAAGCTGACTTTATCATCTCGATGATAGCTCTTCTTGTGTCGTTTGTTACTCTCTTTACCATGCCAAAATCGAGCAGTATAAGCTCACCTTTGCTGTTTATGAGTAGATTTCCGGGATGTGGATCGGCATGAAAATATCCAACTACCAACATCTGCTCCGCATAAAAATCAACAAGCCTTCTTATAACATCACCAAAATCGATACCACTTCTTTTCAGGGCATCTTTGTCATCAAACCTAAACCCCTCCATAAAACTCATAACAAAAGCATCATCACAACTTATATCATCATACCCTTTTGGAAAAAGTATCTTACAATGAGAGTAGGTTTTTGCAAATTTTTTGAGATTCTTGGCCTCATTCTCCAAACTTACTTCCTGAAGTATCATTTTCGAAAACTCTTTGATAACGGACTCTATGGAGTTTTTTGTATAGTGTGAAAAGAGTGGTCTAAAGATGAAGTTGATAGTTTTTAGTATAGCTATATCACTCTTTACCCTTTTTGTGATCCCCTCTCTTCTTAACTTTACCGCTACTTTTTGTCCATCTTTTAGATAAGCTACATGAACCTGCCCTATAGAGGCACTCGCTATGGGCTTTGTATCAAAACTTTTAAAACATTCTTTCTCTCCAAAAGCTCTTTTGTAAACTTTTTCAAAATCATCTCTACCCATAGGAGGCAGTTCATCATGTAGGGTTCTTAAAAGATCAAGATACTCTTTTGTAAAAAAATCAGCCCTTGTAGCCAAAACCTGAGCAAGCTTTATAAAACTTGCTCCAAGCAAAACAATCTCTCTGTTTAACTCTCTTGGAGACAAAGCTCTTAAAAAAAGAAAACTCTCTCTTTTTTTTATAAGAAGAAAAAATGTTAAAAGAAGTCTGAAAATTCGCCAAACTCTAAAGGGCGAATAGAGCGAACTACTCACCTTTTATAAGCTTCTTAAGTTCTTCTATATCGGCTTTAGTAGCCAATCCCAGTTCATCCGCAGCCTCCTTTAGGCTCTCTTTTAACTCTTCTTTTACTCTCTCCTCCTCCTCTTTTGCTCTGTTTTTGGCACTCTCTACCAACTCTTTTGCATCATTTTGGGATATTTTACCTTTTTCTATCAACTTTTGAAGCTCCTCTTCAACTCTTTCTCTTGCCAAAAGTGCTCCACCCATCCCTATATACAACAGATCTTTTAACATAATACTACTCCTTGTAAAATTATTGGCTAATTATATTCCATTCCATTTTAAATGGCTTTTAAATATATTTTTAGTATCCTCTCATTATGAAAAAGATAGCTGTTAGCATTGGTGATTTAAATGGTATTGGACTAGAGATAGCCTTAAGGGCTCACAAGAAAATAAAAAAGATATGTGAACCTCTTTATATGGTAGATAAAAAGATGATACAAAAGGGAGCCAATCTTCTTGGACTAACTCTGCCTGATGATTTTAAAACTTTTAAAATCTCCAAACCTTTTAGGATAGTTCCCGGCAAAGTCTCCAAAAAGAGTGGACTCTACTCATTTCATTCTTTTATAAAGGGGGTGGAGTTAGTTAAAAATAGAGAAGTAGATGCTATTGTAACACTACCGATAAACAAAGAGGCATGGAGCAAAGCAGGAGCAAACTACAAAGGTCACACAGAAGTTTTAAGTGATATATTTAAAAAAGATGCCATCATGATGATAGGGTGTGAGAAACTTTTTGCTTGCCTTTATACTCAACATATCCCGCTAAAAGATGTCCATAAAAAGATAAAAACCAAAAAGTTATATAAATTTTTTATAGATCTTCAAAACTCCATAAATGCTCCAAAGATAGCCGTCCTAGGACTAAATCCCCATGCAGGTGACAATGGAGTTATAGGCAATGAAGAGAAAAAGATAAAAAAAGCGATAAAAGAGGTAAACAGCTACTATGGTAAAGAGATATTTTACGGTCCATTGGTTCCTGATACTGCTTTTAGCCCTAAAAATATAAAAAATATGAGATATTTTGTTGCGCTCTATCACGATCAAGGACTAATCCCTGTAAAGACGCTATATTTTGATGAGAGCATAAATGTAAGTCTAAATCTTCCCATCATAAGAACTTCAGTAGATCATGGAACAGCCTTTGATATAGCTTACAAAAAAGATCACACTCCATCACTAAAAAGCTATATAAATGCGGTGAAAGAGGCGGTAAGACTAGAGTGGGTACAAAAGGTGTAGAGATGTAGAGAGGATAGGAATGATTTTAAGGTGAAGAGTTAGGATTTAGTGTTATCTTTTCTTGTCCTATTCTATATAGTGCAAAATCATACTTTACGGGATCATTTGGATCAAACTCTTTTAACTTTTGAGTCAAGAGTAAAACAGACTTAAAATCGTAACTCTTTCTCTTTAAAAGTCCCAATTTTTGCGATACTTTAAAGGTGTGAGTATCCAGGGGGATAAGAAGATCTTTTTTGTCCACCTCTCTCCATAGTCCAAAATCCTGTCTCTTATCCCTTACCATCCACCTTAAAAACATATGCCATCTTTTATATGGTGAGGTTATCTTTTTTGAAGGGACTTTGCCTATCAAAAACTCATACCCCTGAGATCTATAAGGGTTTAAATCATATAAAAATGATATACACTTAGCTACTCCATCCATTACATTTTTGCTCTTTGTATATCCTGTTAAAAATATATCTTTTAAAGATGAGACTCTCTTTGCCCTGTTTAAAGTTACAAAGAACTCTTTTACATCTCTTTTTGACTGAAATCTATAATAGTTATCCTCTTTTATAAGAGTTTCATCGCTATCTAACAAAGAGAAGTCCAAAGAGGATAAAAATTTTACTATTTGCCTTGCATTTCCGTAGGCAAACAGAGCACATATCAAGGAGATATACTCATCTTTATATTTTGAAGCCACAAGAAGGGGATCTGGTCTATCAACTGTTATCTCATCAACTCTATCTCTTTTTTTTAACTCATTTTCAAGAAGCTCTCTGACATTAAACACCAAGACTCTCTTTTTGATTTGTTTTATGCTGGAGATAGTCAGAGATATTTACCAAAGAGAATATGACCAAAAATATACAAAGTCCAGGGAAAAAGCTAACCCACCAAGCGATACTTATAACCTCTTTACCTTGATTTAGTATCGTTCCCCAACTCATTTGTGGTGCCGTTATACCGATACCAAGAAAGCTGAGTCCACTCTCAGCCAGTATTGCTCCTCCGACTCCAAAGGTAAAACTGATAAAAAATATAGGTGCAAGCAGAGGGGTGAAGTATTTTAGGATAATCTTTAAAGGATTTACTTTGGCGATTTTAAGTATCCTTATAAAAGGCTTTGAAGCCACCAAGAAACTCTCGCTTCTTATCATTCGCGCCATACCCATCCAACCGGTTACGGATATAACAAATATAAGTACCCAAACTGAAGCGTTTATATAGCTTACAAGAGCCAAAAGAAGAAAAAATGTGGGAAAAGTCAAAAAAAGATCTATAATAACAACAAAAATCTTATCTACTTTTTTTTGAAAATATCCGGCACTGATACCGACAATAAGCCCTAAAAAGCTTGCAATCATTGAACTTGCCAGACCTATACCAAGTGAAATCTTGCCGCCCTCTATAACTCTTGCCAACAAGTCTCTGCCAAGCCTATCTGTTCCCAACGGATGAGAAAGACTCGGAGGCAAAAGAATGGCATCTGCATGTATAAGATATGGAGATACTGTGTAGATATATCCCCCACCATACACTCCAAGCAGTATAACAACAAGCAACAATATGCTGATACGAGGTTTTTTATCCATACGTTATTTTACAAAAAAATTACTGTTTTATTGTTAAAAGAGTCTGTAACATTTGATCAATTGTTGAGATTATCTTTGCATTTGCACTGTATGCGGTTTGATATTTTAACAGATTTGCAAGCTCCTCATCTATATTTACTCCGCTGATTGACTGCTGTTCTTGATTTACTGCATTAAAAACCGCTTCTGAAGCATCTGTATCTCTTGAACTGTTTTCGGCATTAACAGCTATCTTTGCAGTTAGATTTCTATAAAATCCATCAGGAGTGTCACTCACAACTGTTCCATCACCGTAAGTAAAGTCTATATTTTGATACTGTATTTGGAGCATATCATTTGCCATCTCATTATCACCATCAATCGGTGCCTTATATGCATTTATCTTTACAGGATCATTTACAAAATCACTTTTTAAAGAGATATTTTTTGCATTATCACCTGTTAAAAAACCATTTATACCGGTAACTCCGGCAAAATTTGTTCCGTTATCCTCTATGGCTATTTTATATCCCGGATTTCCCGGTTTTGGCTGTATTGAGAGGATATTGCCATTGGTTGAATAGTATGCACTGAAGTAATCATCAAAATCATTTACAGAGTTATTGTCTCCATTATCATCACTTGGAGCATTTAGCTGTGAAATTATACTATTATTGCTACCATCATCCATAGTAGTATTTTCATCTATATTTATACTTTTTCTACCTATTTCGTTTCCATCTCCATCATACATAACAACATCAAATGAGCCTTTTTTAAAATTGCGACCACTATTTAACAAAGATGTATCTTTTAGTATATCAAGCTGGGGAGAGTTCATACTATCTACGGCACTTGCTGCATAGACAGAGTTTGTTCTCTCAATCAATCCTTTTGAAAGTGCATCAAGACTATCGATATACCCTTGTAGAGTTCCATCTTTTGGATATGATGTTTTAGCATCTATCTCTCTTCCTCTTAGATCCAAAAGTGCTCCAACCTTTCCGCCGCTTAATCTACCTGTTACATCTACCCTGCTTCCATCCTGACTTTCATGGTAGATAGAGTAGTATGCACTTTGATTGCCGTGATTGTCTATAACCAGAGGGTGAAAAGATGCTCCATCCACAAAAGATTCTCCACTTATGTTTAGATAGTACTCTTTTCCACCGTCAGTTAAATTTCTATCAATACTCATATCTGTATGCATATCACCCTTAAATACCGAAATATCTACAAGTTTTGAGAGCGACAGCTCAAGTTTGTCTCTCTCATCTCTTAAATCATTGGCATTGTTATTTTTAACTGATTCGACATTTCCTATTTGAGCATTTAAATCAGCTATTTTCTTTCCTATATTATTTATCTCATCTATATTTAATTTCAGCTGATCGTTTAAACTATCCTGCGTATCTCTAACCCTCTTTCTTGTATCTTTTAAGTTTTCTGTAAAAGTTATGGTTGATTGAGCCAAGGCAGTTTTTTCAGATGAACTTGTTGGATTTGAAGCAAAAGAGTTCCAAGAGTCAAAATAGTTCTTCATATCATTTTGCAATCCTACCCCATCAGTATCGGGAAAGTATCTTGCAACCTCTTCAAGAGTCTGTTTGGAAGTTTGGTTGTACTCAAGTTTACCGGAGCTGTCTCTTAGTCTTCCGAAAACATACTCATTGTGTATCCTGGTAACCGAAACAAACTTTACACCTCTTCCCATATCCCCTGGAACTGAATGCAAAGGAGTCTGCGCTCTTGAGACAACTCTCTGTCTAGTGTACCCTTCTGTGTTTGCATTAGCAATATTGTGACTTGTCTCTCCAAGTTGAAGCTGTGAAACATTTAAACCGGTATAGCCAGTATCCAAACTACTAAAAAGACTCATCAGGCACTCACTTGCAAAAGAGAAAAACTCTTTGGATTTACTTTTTTATAATTTTCCATCTCAGTAGGAAAAATTTTATCAAAAAGATTGGCATAAAATTCATTGACTGCGACCACAAGCCTCGCATACTCTTTATTTACTCTGTGCAGTTTGCCAAGCTTATCTCTTAAAGTTTCAAGTCTCTCTTTTTCAATATCTCCAAGCATATCAGAAAGATCACACTCAGGATTACTTTTAGCCAATTTTAAAAGTTCACTATCAAGCAGTACTTTTTCATTTTCAAACAATCCGATAATCTCATCTTTTATCTTTGTTCTTGCAAAGATAGAGTCATTTTTGGCATTTTTTATATCTTCTATGTCATCTTTTGTTAATTCGATAAGGCTATCGATGTGCTCGATAACCCTATCTATGTAGTGTTGTATCATAAAATCACTCCCTTTACAGAGCAAAGAGTCAGAGTAGAGTGTCAGCTATCTTTTCAGAAGTCTTTTGGAGATCTATCTTGTAAGTTCCATTTTGGATACTCTTTTTTATCTCCTGTACTTTGTCTCTATCCTTACTCTTTATCTCTTCTTTGTTTTGTATATTCTCATTTTTTGTTCGGGAAATATTTTGGTTTGCCACATAGACATTTCCCACATTTACCTTTGATATCATCATATATCCTTTTGTGTTGTATCTTTGCAAAGTATATCGACGATATCCATTTTTTCTTAACCTTTTTCTTTCAAATAGTTATATAAAAGCTCACTAAAGCCAAAATGACCACTAAGAGAGTTACTCATAGCCTCATTATACATAGACTGATATATCTTTTCGCCCGCACTTTTTGGAAAAAGTGAGTTTTCAGGTTTTATAGAGGTATCTAACACCTCTTTTATAAAAACTGCTTCAAATTTGTCTGTCTGCTCTTTTAACTTTGTATCATTTTCATTTTTATCTATCTTCGGCAGATTTCCGATCTTCATCAAGGCTACACTGTTATCTATCTTCATTATATTATCTCCACATCAGCCCTGATAGCTCCGGCTTTTTTTATACTCTCTATGATAGATATGATATCCTTTGGCTTTGCTCCAAGTTTTTGAAGAGCTCGCGTAAGATTGGATATAGTTACACTGTTTTTTTGCATATTTAGAGTATTGCTCTTGCTATTTATAGCCATGTTTTTACCTATGGCTATACTTTGCTTATCATCTTTTAAAGTTTGAACCGGTTCTATTTTTATAGTTATATCTTTATGAGTTATAACCACAGGGTCTATGGCTATATCAACACCGGCTACTATAGTTCCCGTTCTCTCATCTATAACTATCCTCTCTTCCGGTTTATACGAGATATCAGTCTCAAGTATTTTTGCCATAAAGGATATAACGCTTGCATCATCAGGCTTTCTAAGTTTTATAGTTTTTGGATCTATTGCAACTGCGACTCTCTCTTCAAACTCTTTGTTGAGAGCTTTTTCTATCTCCATAGCTGTTTGAAAACTAGATTTATTAAGTGATAATTTAAGATATTTTTTATCATATATATCATAAGCAATATTTCTCTCAACCAGTGCTCCGTTTAAGATAAGGCCGGCAGTCGGATGGTTAAGCTCCCCTCTTCCTCTTCCATTTTTACCGCCAATACTAAGTGATCCTTGAGCCAAAGCGTATATCTTACCGTCAACACCTTTTAGCGGAGTTATAAGAAGAGTTCCACCCTCAAGAGATTTTGCATCGCCGATAGATGATATAGTTACATCAAGTTTATCTCCTTGTCTTGCAAAAGGAGGAAGTTTAGCCGTTACGATAACCGCTGCTATATTTTTTGACTTTATATCTTTTGGATCAATCTTGACATTAACTGTCTGTAAAAGATTTGAAAGCGATCTAACGGTAAAAGCTGAAGTTGTTCCATCACCTGTTCCATTTAATCCGACAACAAGACCATAACCTATAAGCTGGTTATTTCTAACTCCGACAACACTGGCAAGATTTTTTATCTTTTCAGCCTCTAAAAAAGTAAAAATAGTAAGCAGTAAAACAAGTAACTTTTTCAATCTATTCCTTTTATCAAAAGCTACAAAGCTAAAAGCAAGAAGTGTTCCAATCGAGAAATGAGAGAGGAGAGAGAAGGAACGAGATGATGTAAACTCCTTACTAAATATAGTAAGTTAGAGTGGTTTTTCCAAATTTTTTACTTTTTATATGTTTAAAATGCCCTATGGTTTTTGGTGGTTTTAGATGGCTTATATGCTCTATCGTTATAAGTTCGCACAACTCTTTTGGGATACTCTTTATCAATTTAAAACTATCTTCGTATATCCCCTCCATGCCATCTCTTATATCAAAAGGTGGATCTAGATAGAAGTATGACTTTTCATCAATCTTCTCTAAAATTGATGAAAACTTTACAAAAGTATCTCCATTTAAAACGGTATAGTTATCTATATTTAAACTTTTTAGATTATTGATAAGCACATCATAAGCTCTCTTATCTTTTTCTATAAAAAAACTCTTCTTTGCACCTCTGCTTATAGCTTCTATACCCATAGAACCGCTACCTGCAAAGAGTTCTATAAAATTTTTATCTATTATATCAAATTGGATAGTATTGAAGTATGACTCTTTGATGATGGATTTTGTACTTCTTGTAGTTGCTTTTGATGGCAAATATATCTTTTTACCCTTTAGTTTGCCACTATTGATTGTAACAAAAAGTTGCCTGTTACTCATAAAAGTCTCTCAATGTTTTTATAAGTTTTTCTCTAAATTCAAGAGTAATTTTATCTATCTCTCTTTCTAATTTCCAAAGCTCTTTTTTATTTTTTTTAGGCTGACTATGGACTTTATCTTTGCTTTGCTTTTGATATATTTCATTGTACATCTCTTCCATTTTAAGCAGCAGTTCGCTTTTTGAAAATGGTACTTGAAGATCAGCTTCAGGGCTTGAGTTTACAATGACCAAAGGTTTTTGAATATCTATCTGTCTATCACTGAGGACCAAGTCACAATGTTTATATGTCGATATAAAATCTTTTAAAAAAATCTTTAAGCTATTTTGCAAAAGCAAAGAGTCACAAACTATGGAAACTTTCAACCTCTAACCTTTTTCTTTTTTCATATTGTACCAAAAAAATATAAAGTTTTTTATTTTGAGGTCGATATAAAGATAAGAAATGTTCAAGGAGCAAAAAGATGGATATATTTAATGCTGTAAGCAAACAGATAGACTCTGTAAGCAGTTACAATACAGACTATCAGACTACAAAGGCCGACAAAGTTCAAAAAGTTGATCAAAATGCACCTACAACAAGTAGTGAAGTTAAGAGCAAACAAGACAAAAAAGAGATCCAAAAGCAGTTAAACAACACTGTTAAAAAGCTAAATAACCAGATGGATTCTCTCAATATAAATATAAAATTTGGTTTTAACGATAAAATAGATACACTCTTTGTGGATGTAACAGAGAGAAGCACGGGTAAGCTTATCAGAAAGATCCCATCAGAAGAGACTATGAAATTGGCAGAGAAGATGAAAGAGATCATAGGGATGATTTTCGATAAAAAAGGATAAAAAATGGCTGATATAGGAACATTAAGCAGTTTAGGGCTTGGAAGTAATGGCGCTTTAAACTATGACATAATAGACAAATTGAAAAAAGCTGATCAAGAGGCCATTATAACACCCATAGAAAATAAGATCGATTTGGATAAAAAGAGAGAAGATGCACTTGCAGACTTAACTACGCAACTATCTATGCTCAAGGGAGATGCTAGCTCATTATCTTACGACAGTCTCTATCTAAAAGTAACAACAGATATTTCAGGCTCATCTGCAACAGCCACTGTGCAAGACGGAGTGCCAAGCCAGACTATAGACTTAAATGTAACAAATATTGCTACAAATGATGTAAAAGAGTCTAAAGCTTTTTCTTCACAAGATAGCACTTTTACAAGCGGAGCAGATACACTAAAGTTTGAACTTGCAAGCGGAGATAGCTTTAGTATAGATGTTGACGACACTACAACCATAACAGACTTGGCGCAAAAGATAAATGATAACTCAAATGGAAAAATTACAGCCTCTATACTTAATGTTGGCGGAGACAATCCATATAAGCTTATCATCAAATCAACCGAAACAGGTGCAGACAATGCTATAACAGTAAGTTCAACAGGAGGTGGAACCGCTGCGGATGATTTAAGCCTGACTACCGTCGGAGATGGCGCGCAGGATGCAAACTTTACCTACAACGGCGTATCTATAACCAGAAGTAGCAACGACATAAGTGATTTGATAAATGGAGTGGACATCAAGCTTGTAAACAGCGGAGTAACAACTATAAAAATATCTCAAGATACCGAAAGCATAAAAGATAGCGTAAAATCTTTTATAAAAAACTACAATGACTTGGTTGACAATCTAAAAGATCTTACAAAATATGATACAGAAACAAAACAGACAGGTATTTTTCAAGGAGTAAGCCAGGTAAGTGATATAAAAAATGAGTTAAATAACATAATCTTTAACCTCGACAGTAGTGGAAAGTCTCTATCTAACTTTGGTATAACACTCAACAGCGCCGATCATCTTGAGCTCGATGAAACCGTTTTGGATAATAAACTCCAAAATAACCCGGAAGAAGTAAGAGATTTTTTTAAAGGCAACACCACAACAAATCCAAATGACGGCCTGTTTGTTCAATTGAACAATGATTTAAACAGTCTCTTTTTAAATCAAGATAGTCCTCTTAAGCTTTACAGCTCATATCTTGATAACAAATTAAGAGATTTGGAAGATGAGAAAGATTCACAAACCAAAAAACTTGATAGTAAGTATGAAATTTTGGCTAAAAAATTTGCCGCTTATGATACGATTATAGCAAGCTATAACAATCAGGCGCAATCAATACAGATGCAAATAGACAGTATGGCCACAAAAAAATAGGGAAGGATAAATTATGAGAACAAACTTGGCATATAACGAATATACACAAAACAATATATCAATAGAGTCAAAAGAGAGACTTATAGAGATGCTCTATGAGGGTATTTTAAGATTTAACTTTCAAGCTAAAAAAGCTATAAAAAACAGAGACTTTGAAAAGAAATCATACTGGATAAACAGATCTATGGATATCTTTGTTGAGTTAATTAACTCACTAAATTATGATGGAGGAGATGTTGCTCTTTATCTAAATGGCTTATACATGCATCAGATAAAACTGCTCTCTTTGGCAAATGTAAAAAATGATACAAAGCAGTTAGATACTGTAAATAATGTAGTGAAAGGTTTACTTGAAGCTTGGAGGGAAATCAATGGATAGTAAAGAGTGGCTTACTGATTTAAAACTCGCTATTATCAATGAAGAGTTGGAGTCTCTTGAAAAATTAGGAAGAGAGATTCCATCTTTTTCAAAAGATGATAACATAACAGAGGCTTTTACTCTTATAAAACAAGCCTCCAAAATCCTTCAATCAGAGAGACTCAATATAAAAAAACAGATGGAAAGCATTAAAAAAACAAAAGAGTATCTACTAACCTAATCGGCCCTGTAAAACCAACTGTGTAAATCCAAAAAAACAACCAGTATGATAAAATATAAACTGGATAAACTAAGCAAGGATTTACACAATGAGTATTTTAA
>Ga0256840_1003926_pt1 | contig 11540 bp, 11 predicted proteins | sample 355202metaG_FD_185969 | JGI IMG/M metagenome (GOLD analysis project Ga0256840, IMG submission 185969) | Hydrothermal vent microbial communities from Mid Atlantic Ridge, Atlantic Ocean - 355-202 | ecosystem: Environmental > Aquatic > Marine > Hydrothermal vents | place: Atlantic Ocean: Mid...
GACACATGCAAAAAAAGGGCACACACGGGGGTGCGCCCCTACCATTGTTTTCAAACGCCCATAAAAAAACCCGCGATAAACGCGGGCTTTTAAATAAAACAGATAATGGGTTACGCTTATGCGTAGACCAATTAACGTTTTGAGAACTGAGGACGACGACGCGCTTTGCGAAGACCAACCTTTTTACGCTCAACTTGACGCGCATCACGGGTTAGTAAACCACGTGCACGTAACGCAGGACGATTGACTTCGTCGTACGCCACTAAGGCACGAGAGATTCCGTGACGAACGGCACCGGCTTGACCCGTTGTTCCACCACCGCTTACGGTAATGTATGCGTCAAACTGACCAACGGTTTCTGTTGCTTCGAGTGGTTGATTAATCAGCATGTGATCGGTTTCACGTGCAAAAAACTCGGTCATATCACGACCATTTACCATCATTTTGCCAGAGCCTGCACGTAAGAATACGCGAGCGACTGAGCTTTTACGACGACCTGTTCCGTAGTATTGTTCTGTTGCCATGTGTGTTACTCCTTATAAGTCTAATGTTTTAGGCTGTTGTGCGGTATGCGGATGCTCGGCACCGGCATAGACTTTTAGCTTTTTAAACATTGCACGACCTAAAGGCCCTCTTGGCAACATCCCTTTTACTGCGAACTCAACTGGGCGCTCTGGTGCTTTTTCAAGCAACTGCTCTAAGCTGGTTGATTTTAAGCTACCGATATACCCTGTATGGTGATGGTAGATTTTCTTTTTACGCTTATTACCCGTTACCGCAAATTTGTCGGCGTTGATAACAACAATGTAATCACCACAGTCGGTATGAGGCGTATATTCTGGCTTATGCTTACCGCGCAAGTGCGCTGCAATTTTTGCCGCCATACGACCTAATGTTTGACCTTCTGCATCTACAATGTACCAGTCGTGCTTTACTTCTGCTGGCTTTGCAACAAATGTTTTCATAATTTGTACCTAAAATAATTAAATAATCCAAATCCAAGACTCAATTAATCACATGATTAAAATAAATCCACTTACTGTTTTAACGGGCAATAAGGGGGAAGGATTAACAAGCGCAAGATTATAAATGGTTTCACCACACATTACAAACATTAATCGCGGTCTAACTCAGCACGGTAAAACCGCATAAAACTACGTACAAAGCGCTGGACTACTGACTCTATGCCTGTTTTCACTCCCATTTTCTATTGCATTTACCCTAAATAAAGTTAACATTAGGGAATCTCTGCACTCAAAGCACTGGACATTGAACAAAAATGAAAAAAAATACCGTACACTCCATCATGGAACGTTATCAACAAGTACCGACACATAAAGTCAGACAGACGAATCCATGTACGTTAGACCAACAAACGCTGGAAAAAATAGCGGAACTCAATGTGCAGAGTAACCCTATTCACTACTCGGTTATTTATGAGTGGCTGAGTGAAATTGATCCTTATTTTGCCGACAGCGTTCAAACCAGCATTGATAGCGATAATTATAACGATAATACCGCTGAAACTCTTTATATGAACTTGGTGGCGCAGTTTTTACATGAAAAAATCCCCAATGAAGAGATGGAGTCATTACTCAATGGGCTAATTGTTCATATCAGTAACTGGGTCATCCACTCAAAGCAAAGACAAGCAACCATCTTAAATGACCTACACACAATCTTAGAGCAAGAGCTACCGCCACTGGTCTCTGACACGCTGACCAATAGTGTTATGCCAAACTTTCTTAGCCTACACGAAGAGACCGAACAGCTACGAGATCAAGTGTCTAAATCTTCTAATGCGGTCGATAAGTTAAAAGAGGAGCTTAAAAAAGCCAACTTTTTCGCTAAAACAGATGAGTTGACAAATATTCCAAATCGTCGCGGTTTTAATGAAAATATTGAGGAAGTGATTCAACTCTCCTTACTAAATCAACAGCCTTTTGCATTGGTGCTGCTGGACTTAGACTTCTTTAAGAAGGTAAACGATACCTTTGGTCACATTGTCGGTGACAGCGCCTTGCGCTATGTTTCTAAACTGCTCAAAGAGGAGACCAAAGGTCGAGACTGTATTGCACGCATCGGGGGGGAAGAATTTTCAATCATCTTACCTGATATCAGTTATGAGAATGCCATAAGGGTCGCTAATAATATTCGTGCAAAAATTGCCAGCAAAACACTTTCAGTTAAAAACCAAGAAAAACCCCTAAAACTCACTCTCTCTTCTGGCGTCGCTATTTACCGCAAAGGAGAGGAGATTGAAACCCTTTTTCAACGTGCCGATGACGCTCTTTATTTAGCGAAAAACAACGGTCGTAATCAAGTGTGCGGCGAGCAAGATCTTTAACATTCATTCAATACTCGCCCTCTCCTATTGCATTAATTCCAAAAATATTCAAGGTTATTTGACCGTTTTTTTCTATAAAATTTATTAACGCCCTATAAAAAAATATTTTATTTTATTTTCATTTCATAAAAAATCTTACACAATCTTATCCACAGGCTTAAGTTGCGACTTTTCAAGGAAATTCGTTACTTTCCCACAAGCTGTGGATTAAAATCCCGCCTAACCCGCCTAGCTAAAAGCACTTGCAAGCATATCAAAAATATACTATATTTTGCGTGCCTAAACGACTATTAAGACTACATCTTGTGCTAAAAGTCATCTTTGGCACGATAAAATAAAATGCATTTCTTAGAGCTTTGTTTGGGTTTATCTGCTAACCCAATGAATTTATTGGATTTTAAAAACAATAAAAACACGCTCGCCTTTTTTGCTTTATACACAGGTTCAAATTTTGCCCATGAAAAATAAAAACATTCTGGTTTCCAAACGAAATGGTTCTAAAGAGCCGCTTAATTTAGAAAAAATTCACCGTGTTATTTCATGGGCGGCAGAGGGGCTAGAAAATGTATCCGTTTCTGAAGTTGAGTTGCGTTCACACATTCAATTTTACGATGGCATCACCACCTCAGACATTCACGAAACTATCATAAAATCTGCCGCCGATTTAATCTCTGAAACGGCTCCCGATTACCAACATTTATCGGCACGTTTGGCAATCTATCATCTACGCAAAAAAGCCTTTAACCGTTTTACGCCACCCGAACTGTTTGAGCATATTAATAAGATGGTCAATGCGGGACTGTATGACGCTCAAGTGATTCAAGACTACACAAAAAAAGAGATTGATGAACTGGGAGGATACATACAACATAATCGAGATCTATCCTTCAGCTATGCAGCGGTTAAACAGCTTGAGGGAAAATATCTCATTCAAAACCGAGTGACAGGTAAAATTTATGAAAGCCCGCAGTTTATTTACATGCTCATTCCGATGTGCCTGTTTGCCCATTATCCTAAAACAACACGATTGCAGTACATCAAAGACTTTTACGATGCGAGCTCGCTGTTTAAGCTCTCACTGCCCACTCCGATTATGTCGGGCGTACGAACACCAACGCGCCAATTTAGCTCTTGTGTCTTGATTGAGTGTGGCGACTCGTTAGATTCGATTAATGCTACCTCCTCTTCGATTGTAAAATATGTGTCACAACGCGCAGGCATTGGTGTGAACATCGGTCGTATTCGCGCATTAGGCAGTGAAATCCGTGGGGGCGAAGCCTATCACACGGGAATGATTCCTTTTATTAAGCATTTTCAAACCGCAGTAAAATCCTGTTCACAAGGTGGGGTTCGTGGCGGTGCGGCAACCCTGTTCTACCCGATTTGGCACTTGGAAGTCGAGTCTTTACTGGTGCTTAAAAATAACCGTGGCGTAGAGGAGAACCGTGCGCGTCATTTGGACTATGGTGTACAGCTCAATAAGACCATGTATCAGCGAATGATTGCGGGGGAAGACATTACGCTGTTCAGTCCGTCGGATGTACCTGGATTGTATGATGCGTTCTTTGAAGACCAAGATAAGTTTGAACGACTCTACAAAATCTATGAAGTCGATGATCGCATTCGTAAAAAGCGCGTAAAAGCAATTGAACTGTTTACTCAGCTCGCACAAGAGCGTGCGCAGACGGGGCGTATTTACATTCAAAATGTTGACCACTGCAATATACACAGTCCGTTTGATTCAAAAAAAGCGCCAGTTCGTCAGTCCAACTTATGTTTAGAAATAGCCCTGCCGACCAACAAAATGGAGTCGATTGATGACCCAGATGGAGAGATTGCGCTCTGTACCTTGTCAGCCTTTAACTTAGGTGAAATTAGCGATTTATCGGAACTAGAAAAATTGTCTGATCTCATCGTTCGTGCGCTGGATAGCTTGCTTGACTACCAAAACTACCCCATCGAAGCGGCGCGCCGATCCAGTATGGGGCGCAGAACTCTAGGCGTAGGGGTGACCAACTTAGCGTATTATTTAGCTAAAAACAGCACCAAATACTCCGATGGTTCAGCGAATGGTTTGATTCATCGTACCTTTGAGGCGATTCAGTTCTATCTATTAAAAGCTTCCAATCAACTGGCGCAAGAGTTTGGTGTGTGCCATTATTTTGATGACACCAACTACGCCAAGGGCATTCTGCCCATTGATACTTACAAAAAAGAGTTGGATGACGTTTGTAGCGAGCCACTCCATTTAGATTGGGACACTCTAAGAGCAGAGATTAAACAGCACGGATTGCGTAACTCCACACTCACCGCGCTCATGCCGTGCGAAACCTCTTCACAAATCACCAACTCCACCAACGGCATTGAGCCACCCCGCGGTTATGTCTCAGTAAAAGCCTCAAAAGATGGCATCTTAAAACAGGTGGTTCCAGGTTTTAAAGAGCTTAAAGACAACTACGAACTGCTGTGGCAAATCCCCAATAACCAAGGGTATTTGCAGTTGGTGGGCATTATGCAAAAATTTGTCGATCAAGCTATTTCGTCTAACACCAACTACGATCCTGCCCGTTTTAATGAAGATAAAGTGCCGATTAAGCTGGTATTGCAAGACTTACTGTACGCTTATAAAATGGGACTTAAAACACTGTATTATCATAATACCCGTGACGGGGCTTCGGATAACCAAGAAGATGATAGCTGTGCGGGTGGGGCGTGTAAGTTGTAGCCCTACAAACAATTTATGCGCTGATAGACACCAATGGCGGAATATGAACCGTTGGTTTATGCAAGGATAAATCATAGGTCGCTTGTAAATTAAGCCAGAACTCAGGCGAAGTATTAAACGCCTCCGACAAAAGCCAAGCGGTATTTGGTGAAACACCTCGCTTGCCTCTTACAATTTCATTGATTCTTTGCACAGGAATACCTATATGAGCCGCTACGGCTTTTTGAGATAATCCTAATGGCTCAATAAATTCTTTGAGTAAAATTATGCCCGGATGGGTCGCTACGCGATTCGATGGTATCATTTTATCGTCTCCAATAAGAAATTAATGATAATCAATAATTTGAACATCATGCGCACTCGCATCTTGCCACTTAAACACAATGCGCCACTGATTATTAAACGAACACTATGAAACCCCTTAAAATCACCTTTTAAGGCCTCCAGCCTATTACCTGGTGGGGATCTTAAGTCTTCTAATGATTGAGCCGCATTCAGTAAATCTAGCTTATAAAGTGCAGATTCTTTGATTTTCGTTGGCAACCGCCTACTTCGTGCACTTGAAATACCATGAAATAAATCCGATGTTGCTCGGCTTTCGAATGAAATAATCATGTATTAATCTTAACGTATTCACGGTATCCGTGCAAACGAGTTTTTCCCCTTTACACAGGGCTTTATAACCATTCAAATCCTACCCGTCTCTTTAAGCACCAACATTAACGCCGCATACGCCCGCCCCTCACTAAAGTGTGGTTCTTGCAATAACGCTTGCCAATCATCTAAATGCCAAGGCACCACTTCTAATGGTTCTGGCTCGTCCCCCTCGGCGGTTTGTGGCGTTAGCTCGGTTGCTAATACAATATGCGTGTAGTGCGTCATATAGCCTGCCGCCAAACTCACGGAATCCAACAACCTGACTTGATGTGGCATAAACCCAATCTCTTCTTGGCTCTCTCGAATCGCGGCTTGCGCCCACGTTTCGCCTGCGTCTATTTTTCCCTTAGGAAATCCGAGTTCATAACGCCCTACGCCTGCGCCATACTCTCGAATCAACAACAGCGTATCGTCTTCCAACAAGGGCACAATCAACACCGCCCCCGACTCACTGCTTAACAGACGTTCATAAACCACGGTGGTCTCGTTTGAAAAAGTGAGTGTTTGCTCTTGCACTTTAAACATTTGCGTTTGTAATGTGATTTTTTCTGAGATCACAAGCGGGTGTTTTTTTGACATGCCAAAGACTCTTTTCATTTAGAATAGTGACTTTCATCATAACGCTAAAAAAGGCTTATTACCATGAACGCCCCTCTCAACTGGTCGCAAATTGACACCGTTTTACTCGATATGGACGGGACACTACTCGACTTACATTTTGATTGGAATTTTTGGATGGAGGTGATTCCGCAAGCCTATGCAGAGAAGAACCAACTCTCGCTTGAAGCCGCTAAAGAGATTATTCACAAAAAAATTCATTCGCAAACGGGCACGTTAAATTGGTACTGCTTGGATTATTGGACGGAGACGCTTAACCTGCCCATTGCGCAATTGAAACGTGAACTGAAACACCAAATTAAAGTCCATCCCGAAGTGATGGACTTTTTAGCGAAACTCAAGCAGTTAAATAAACAGGTAATTATGGTGACCAATGCGCACCGAGACAGCTTGGTACTCAAATTGGAGATGACTGAAATCGGCGACTATTTTGACATCATTATCTCTTCGCATGATATTGGACTGCCCAAAGAGAACATTCAGCTTTGGTCAGAAATTCAAGCGATTGTTCCCTACAACCCCACCAAAACGCTACTGATTGATGACAACCTTCAAGCCTTACAAAGTGCAAAAGAATACGGTATTGCCTACCCACTGTGTGCTACCTTTATCAGCCCCAAACTGGATAAAGTGGATCCCAAAGATTTTGCCCACTTTGAACGCTATGCTGAGATTATGCCACCATTAACGTGTAACGAAAAATGTCTCTAAAAATTTCTCCCCCCCCTCCTTATTACAAAAAAAGTGGGTTAAAAACAGCCTAACGGTTCTGTTTTTTTTAGCGATTTATCTCGTATTACGTTCGTTTATGCAGGGCGAAGTGATTCATGGTCAAGCTCCCACCATGAAAGTACAAACCATTACCGGAAAAACCCTTGATTTACAAGCACTCAACCAGCAGGGCAAGCCCGTGTTAGTTCATATCTGGGCGACGTGGTGTCCTATTTGTGATTTAAGCAAAGGGGGCGTGGAGTCCATTGCCAAAGACTATGCGGTGATTAACATCGCCACTCAATCTGGCAGTGATGCGGAGCTTTTGGCGTTTGCTAAGGCGAATGAGATGAACCCTGATTTGATTGTCAATGACCAGCAAGGAAAATGGATGCAGACCTTTGGCGCAAAAGCTGTGCCTGCTGATTTTATTGTGGCGCCCAATGGGGAGATTACCTTTGTAGAGGTGGGCTTTACTACTGCTTGGGGCTTAAGATTGCGGTTATGGTGGGCGCAATAGTGGCGCGGAACTTACCGCGTGGTGAATGTATTCATCAACAACACGATGCGTTTGGTCGTTTACAGGTGATGGAAACGGAAACCACTCGTAGCCTCTATTTTGAGGATGCGTCGGTTGAACAGGGTCGCCTGAATATGGATGCGCCCATGCAACTGCCGTTTGAATATCAACAGGTAATCGAAGCACACATTATGCAGTTTCAGCAAACCCAGCCGCTCAAACGCATATTAATGTTGGGCATGGGGAGCGGCTCTATCGCCACCCATTTACACATGCTCTTTCCCTCTCTCACCCTTCATATTGTAGAGCTACGCCAAGCGGTCATTGACATCGCCTATGACTATTTTTACCTGCCCGATGTGCCTGAAATAGAGGCGATACAGGAAGATGCGTTGTGCTTTATGCAAGGCAAGTTAACCCCATACGATGTGATAATTGTGGATCTCTTTGATGATTATGGTATACCCGAAGCGTTTACCAAAGAGGGTTTTCAGCAAGACTTACTAAACAACTTATCCCCTTCAGGACAAATACTGTTTAACCTTTGGAATAATCAAACCAGCCCAGCACAGCAACAGACGCAAACAATAATCGATTACTGGCAAATGCTCTCTCATTCACTGGTAACTCAAAAGATTCAAGTAAATAGCTGTCTTATCCCCTCCACTGAGAATATAATCCTTAGCATTCAAACTTAACCTATTAAAGAACGCACTATGGCCCTACTTTTTTTACGCGACATCTCCCTCAGCTTTGGTTCTGCCCCGCTGTTTAATAAAGCCTCCTTGCAAATTGAACCCAATGAACGGGTCTGTTTGGTCGGGCGAAATGGGGAGGGAAAATCCACTTTATTGAAAGTCATTGAAGGCAGTATTCAGCCCGATTCTGGAACGCGTATTGTGCAAGATGGCGTGACCATCGCCAAACTGCAACAAGAAGTACCGCATGATATGACGGGATCGGTATTTCATGTGATTGCACTGGGCTTAGGCAATACAGGGTATTTGATTGAGCAGTTTCATGACCTTGGCATTCAGATGGAGCAAAATTACAGCGATGCGCTGCTTGAAGCGTTTACCGATGTACAGCAAAAAATTGAAGCCCAAAATGGCTGGGAGCTACAGCAAAAAGTAGACACCATTATCTCCAAATTGGAACTGCAAGCCGATGCGGAGTTTTCCAGTCTGTCGGGCGGAATGAAACGCCGTGTACTGCTTGCCAAAGCCTTAGTGCAAACGCCCGATATTTTACTGTTGGACGAACCGACCAACCATTTAGACATTCCTTCTATTCAATGGTTAGAGAGCTTTTTAAAAAACATTCGCTGTACCTTGGTGTTTATTACCCATGATCGCGCATTCTTACAATCGCTTGCCACTCGAATCATTGAGTTGGATCGTGGCAAACTGAGCAATTGGCAGTGTGACTATCACACCTATTTAGAGCGAAAAGCCGCCGCATTGGATGCGGAGTCGAAACAGAATGCGCTGTTTGATAAAAAGCTGGCACAAGAAGAAGTGTGGATTCGCCAAGGCATTAAAGCGCGTCGTACCCGTAACGAAGGCCGAGTACGCGCTTTAGAAAAACTCCGTTCCGAACGCAGTGCGCGTCGCAATCAACAAGGCAAAGCCAACTTACAACTCAACCGAGCGGATAAATCTGGGAAACAGGTCATTGAATTGGAAAATGTCACCTTTAGCTTTCCCAATAAACCGATCATTACCGACTTTAGTGGCGTGATTATGCGTGGCGATAAGGTGGGGATTATTGGAGAGAATGGCTGTGGTAAATCGACCCTAATCCGTTTATTACTGGGCAAACTTACCCCCTCCTCTGGCGAAATTACCTTAGGAACCAACCTAGAAATCGCCTATTTTGATCAACATCGTGCGCAACTCGATGAGAGCAAAGCGGTGGCAGAAAGTATTATTGAAGGAAGTGATTACGTAGAGATAAGCGGCCAACGTAAACACATTATTGGCTATTTGGCGGATTTCTTATTCTCCGCCGACCGTGCGCGCCAGCCCGTTAGCGCCCTTTCGGGCGGAGAACGCAATCGCTTACTACTGGCACGCGTGTTCTCCAAACCCTCTAACTTGTTGTTATTGGATGAGCCAACTAACGACTTAGACATTGAGACCTTAGAGCTATTAGAAGAGTTGGTGATGAACTACCAAGGTACAGTGCTGATTGTCAGCCATGATCGTGCCTTCTTAAATAACGTCTGCACCAGCTCGCTGGTATTTGATGCCCCTGGAGAAGTAAACGAGTACGTCGGTGGTTATGATGATTGGTTACGTCAACGCCCTGAAAAATACGCGCATATTCGCTCTGCCAGTGCATTAAGTACGCCTGCGCCTAAAACAGTCGCGAAAACGACCTCTAAAACCGCGCAAAAATCGGCTGAAAAAATTTCTACCCCCCCTATCGCGAAACCAACCAAAGTCAAACTCAGTTATAAAGACCAACGAGAGTACGATGCCCTGCCAGCATTGCTGGAAAAAATAGAGGCCGAACTGGAAACTTTAAGCGAACAGATCAGTGGCCCTGATTTTTACCTTAACCCCGATGACGAAGTGCAAGCCACGCTGGCGGAACTTGAAGCGAAAGAGAGTGAGCTGGAAGCGGCGTTTGAACGTTGGGAAGTATTAGAGAGCAAAGTTACAGGAGAGTAAACCCCCTCCCAGCCTCCCCCTTGTCAAGGGGGAGGAGTTAAACAAACCCATTCTCCTGCCAAGTCCTTACCAGAGCAAAGTCTTTAACCCCCTCCCCTGACAAGGGGAGGGCTGGGGTGGGGTTAAAAACCAAGCTTGATTAACTTACTTCCAAAATAAAAAATATACTAAAATAGACACTAAAAATATGCATTCATTTTCGCAACAGGATACATCCAATTTATGAGCTGCCAAGATAAACACACTTACTCGACCTTCTGCCGTTCAAAAAACGATACCCTAAAAGAGCCGATGTTTTTTGGTCAAAACGTCAATGTTGCGCGTTACGATCAACAAAAATACCCAATTTTTGAAAAGTTAATCGAAAAACAACTCAGTTTTTTCTGGCGACCTGAAGAGGTCGATCTTTCCAGCGATCGCAGTGAATACGCGGACTTACCCGATAACGAACAGCATATTTTTATCAGCAATTTAAAGTACCAAACCCTGCTGGATTCGGTGCAAGGCCGTTCGCCCAATGTGGCACTTTTACCATTGGTCTCCATTCCAGAATTAGAAACATGGATTGAGACATGGGCATTTTCAGAGACCATTCACAGTCGTTCTTACACCCATATTATTCGTAATATCGTCGCCGATCCTTCGGTGATTTTTGATGACATTGTGACCAACGAAGAGATTGCCAAGCGTGCCGAAAGTGTGACGGTTTTTTACGATAAATTAATTGCACTCACCAATCACATGTACGCCAATAAAATTGACTTAAGTGTCGATGACACCTTTCGTAAAAAAATCAAAACGGCGCTGTTCTTAACCATCGTCTCGGTCAATGTATTAGAAGCGATTCGCTTTTACGTCTCGTTTGCCTGTAGCTTCTCGTTTGCAGAACGTTCGTTAATGGAAGGCAACGCCAAGGTCATTAAACTGATTGCCCGCGACGAAGCGTTACACCTATCCGGCACACAAAACATCATCACCCTGCTCACCAGTGGTGAAGACGATCCCGAAATGGCAGAGATTGCCCGTGAACAAGAGCAAGCAGTGTACGCCATCTTTAGCGAAGCGGCAGAACAAGAGAAAGCGTGGGCAGAGTACCTGTTTAAAGACGGCTCGATGATTGGGCTGAACGCCCAAATTTTAAAAGACTATGTTGAGTACATTACCAACGTACGACTCAAAGCGATCAAGCTCACCCCTATTTTCGAGTCCCGCAGTAATCCACTCCCATGGATGAACCACTGGCTGGTCAGCGACAACGTACAAGTTGCGCCACAGGAGTCAGAAATT
>Ga0256840_1003927_pt1 | contig 11538 bp, 10 predicted proteins | sample 355202metaG_FD_185969 | JGI IMG/M metagenome (GOLD analysis project Ga0256840, IMG submission 185969) | Hydrothermal vent microbial communities from Mid Atlantic Ridge, Atlantic Ocean - 355-202 | ecosystem: Environmental > Aquatic > Marine > Hydrothermal vents | place: Atlantic Ocean: Mid...
TTAAAATCTCTAAAAGCCTATCCTCTATGGGTTTATAAGCCAAACCTGATGCTGTAAAATCAAAATAGAGTAGATTTTTATCTAAAATTATATTTTTTCTAATCTCTTCCAAATCATTCCTTTTGTTGTAATTTTTTAATAATTGTCTCTTTTATTTTTGGCATAGCAGTCGTGGTGCTCTCATAGTAAATCTCTTCAAAGATTGACTCTTCAATAAACTCACTCTTTTCTAAATTATTTAAAATCCTATAATCAGCCCATTGAGTTAACATATTGACATTTATAACAGCACCACTTGTACCAACTACTACTAAAATTTCACAATCTTCAAGCTCCTTATAAAGCTTTTCATACATAGGTGCCATCTCTCCAAAAAATACAATATTTGGTCTTAATTTTCCATTACATATAGGACACTTTTTATTTGGATCTTGTTTATCGTAGCCAATGTCTTTAATATAATCACACTCCATACATCTAATCTCCCTTAAGAATCCATGCAAATGCGAAACCTCCTTACAACCAGCTCGCTCAAACATGTCATCAACATTTTGAGTAATTACAGAGATTTGATCACTAAACCTATTTTTAAGCTCTGCTACAATCTTATGTGCCTCATTTGGCTCTTTGGTTTTTATATCCTCTCTTCTTTTGTTATAAAACTCTATTGTCTTCTCATAGTTCCAATCCAAACACCCTGCACTACAAATCTCTTTTATATCATACTTTTCCCAAAGCCCATCGCTATCTCTGAAGGTTGAAATCCCACTAGGAGCACTAATGCCTGCTCCACTAAAAATAACAATTTTTGACATAAATAACTCCTATGAACCCAAATTTTAAAATGGTGCCTGCTAAATTTTATCTAAATTTATTCTTTTTTGGAGTAAAATTATCTACAAGGAGTTATTTTATGAAAAAAATTATCTTTATAGTGTTGCTAATTTCTACTTTTAGTTGTGCAAATATGTTTGAAGATTTACTAGGGAAGAATAAAAACTATCTTTTTAAGCATAACTTTAGGTGCAATGATGGGATTTGCATAACGAGTGAAAAAAATGTTTTTAATAATAAAGCACTAGAAGACTCCATCAAGGTAGTAAAAGTCTTTTTAGACAATAAAGATAATGTTTTTAAAGTAGAGTTGGAGCTAAAAATTTATAATGAGCAAAGAGAGGCTTTTTTTAATGCAATTTTAAAATCTTCTAGCAAGAGTAGAAAAATCAAATATAAATCATACATTGTCAATGACAAGTATGGGAATCACCCATTTATTGATATAACTGATCTTCAAAGAAGAAAAAGATACATCAATTACATGAGTGAAATCTTTTACAATAACATAAAAAACTATAAAAAATGAATGTAGTAATTGCTGGGGCAGGTAAGGTTGGTTACTATTTAGCAAAAGAGCTAATGATAGATAATGATGTAACTATTATAGATCAAAATGAAATGGCTATTGAAAATATTGAAAATAGTCTTGATGTTCTTAGCATTTGCGGTAATGTGGAAGACCCATATACTTATAGAACAATTTCTGAAGAGATTGATCTTTTTATAGCCGTAACCAATAGTGATGAAGTAAATTTGCTCTCTTCTCTTATTATTGACAATATTACACAAGTAAAAAAGAAGGTCGTTAGGTTAAAAAATCACTTTTTTAAAAATGATAGAGTTAAGCAGCAATTAGGCATAAGTCACATTATAACACCCGCTTTACAGGTTGCTAAAAACTTTAATAATATTTTAGATTTTCCGCATGTAAACAATATAAAAAATTTCTATTTTACAAAAGCATTTTTACTCTCAATAAGAGTCAAAGAGAGTATTGAGCCAAAAAATATATCCAAAATTTATGATGATTTTCAACAAAAAGCCATAGTATGCGGGATTGAGAGAGATGGTACTTTTTTTATACCAAGTTTTGAAGATTATATAATCGCAAATGATTTGGTATATTTTCTTGCATTTGCATCTAAAATTGAGGATTTAAAAAAATTTACAAGCTCTTTTGAAAATGAAAGAGCTATTGAAAATTGCGTCATATATGGGGCGAATGATTTGGGTGTTGAGATTGCAAAAGTTTTATCTAAAAAAAATATCAACATAAAAATAGTAGATAAAAAAATTGAAAATTGCAAAATTGCAAATAGGATCTTAAAAAACAAAGCTGAAGTTATAAAAAATAATTACAACCTAGACTCACTACTGGAGCAATCAATTGAAAATATAGACATATTTATCAGTGCAACAAATAATGACGAGTTTAATATAGCAAAATGCTTAGAAGCAAAAGATAAAAATATTCAAAAAATTATCGGAATTCACAACAACCTACAGTATGCTCCTTTAATGAGAAAACTTGGCATAGAAGTAATTAGGGGTGAAAAAATGGCTACTTACCATACTATATTAGAAAAAATAATTTCACATAAAAATTTGACAACAAAAAGATTTTGTGGTGGAGAGGGTACTATATCTCTTTTAAATATAGACTCATCTTTAGATACAGACAAGTTATCTAGAGAGTTAAAAACAAAAAACTTTAAAAACTCATCACTCTTTGTTATAAGAGATAAAAAAATAATGCCTTATAAAGATGCAACAAACCTACAAGAAGATGATTTGCTGATAATTAACATAAAAACTCAAAGCTCAAAAGATGCTTTAAAATGTCTCTCAAAAATATATTAAAATTTACTTCAACAGTTGGAATTGTTCTTTTTTTAATGTTGCTTTTACCTCCAATTGTTGGTCTTTTTTATGGTGAAGATGTTAAGTTATATCTTTTTATTGTTGTAATTTTTTTGTTCATAAATAGCTCAATTTTTTATTTGCTACAAAATCATAAGATTAAGCTAAATATAAAAGAGAGTATAATTAGTGTAAATTTAGTTTGGCTTTTGATTGGTGTTGCTGGGGCACTTCCTTACACTGTTCAACTAAACCTTAGCTTTAGTGATGCCTTTTTTGAATCCATAAGTGGCTTTACAACAACAGGAGCGACAATATTTAAAGATATAGAGTCTCTCCCTCATAGCATACTTTTTCATAGAAGCCTAACCCACTGGCTTGGAGGAATGGGCATAATTGTTCTTGGAGTTGGACTTTTACCTCTTTTAAATCCAAATGGCTCTTTATCCCTTTTTAAGGCTGAATCAACAGGAATCTCAGTAGATAAAATCTCCCCAAAAATCAAAGATACCGCTCTAAAATTATGGCTTGTCTATTTTGCTTTTACATTTGTAAATTTTATCCTTTTAATGTTGTTTGGTATGGGCTGGTTTGATGCAATCAATCATGCATTCTCAACTATTTCAACCGGAGGCTTCTCTACAAAAAACAGCTCTATGGGTTATTTTGAAAACTATGGAATCCTTTGGATTACTATTATCTTTATGTATCTCTCAAGCATAAACTTTATCTCCCACATAAAATTTTTCTATGGAGATAAAAGAGCATACTTTCATGAAGAGTTTAAATGGCTGAGTATAATGCTAGCTCTTCTATCTTTACTTTTAGCTACTATCCACTACAAAAGTAGCGATGATGGTCTATTTTATGCCCTCACTCATGCTACATTTAACATAGTTTCACTTGCATCTACAACTGGTTTTGCAACACTAAATTATGAAACATGGGGAAATGTGGCAGTTATGATACTGTTTTTCGCTATGATGCTTGGAGGAAATAGTGGCTCAACCGCTGGTGGAATAAAAAGCATTAGACACATAATTTTTTTAAAAAATATCTCTTTTGAGATAAAAAAATCACTTAATCCAAATACAGTTTCTTCAATCTTTATCAATAATAAAGAGCTTAAAAACTCCACAATCCGCTCAGTATTTGGATTTTTATCTCTATTTGGAATTACCATATTTTTTACTATGATGTATCTTTATGCAAGAGGTTATGATGAGATGACTTCAATATCAACAGCTATTGCTATGGTTGGAAATATTGGACCTGGTTTTAATCTGACAGGTCCTGCTGAAAATTATTCGTTTTTCAGCTGGTACGATAAGCTTATACTAAGTTTTGTGATGATTATAGGCAGACTTGAGTGCTATACAGTCTTCATAGTCTTATCACTCTCCTTTTGGAAGAGATTTTAAGAACTCCAACAATCCTTTTATAATCTCATTTGGAGATGGAGGACATCCTTCAATGTGCCAATTTACGGGAATAAACTTTTCTATTTCTCCAACAATTGCAAAATTTTTATCAAAAACGCTACTCTGTATCTTTGTGCAATCCCCTATAGTTATAACATACTTTGGATTTGGCATCTGATTATAGGCATCAACGAGATGTTTATGCATATTGAAAGTATTTACCCCACTTATCAATAGCACATCAGCATGTCTTGGGCTTGCTACAAAAGAGATGCCAAGCCTTGTTAAATTATAATATGGATTTGAAAGAGCATTACACTCATTTTCGCAAGCATTACAGCTTCCACAATCCACCATCCGTATATTTAGTGATTTTGCAAAATTTTTGGAAATTTTGTCTTTAATATCTTTTTGCAAAGAAATCAACTCTTTATCAAATTCTAAATTATCTGTCAAAATTGAGCTAGAAAATCTTTTTTTCCAAAATTTTATCATAGATCATTCCCTGCATAACTAAGATCACAACTCTTATTTATAAGTGGAAAGTCTGCAATTATATCATTATGCATCATAAGATGAAGAGCTTGCCAATTTATAAAGCTAGGATCTCTCACATAAAATCGACTAATAATAGAATTTTCAATTTTTACATACATAAAAATCTCCCCTATACTACTTTCAACCAAACTAAAATACTCACCATCTTTACTTAAAGCTAAATTATTGCAAGAAATTGTTTTTTTTAATTTTAAAATCATATTTTTAATAATAAAGAGTGAATTTTTAATCTCATCAATACGAACCAAAAATCTTGAAGCGACATCTCCTTTGTATCTTAAACAACTTGTAAAGCCATTTTCTGTATAAAAATTATCATCACTTCTAGTGTCGTTATCAATACCACTTGCTCTAGCAACAACACCCACACAACCATATCGAATAGCCTCTTTTTTATTTAAAATTCCCGTTGAATCCAACCTATCCCACAAAGAGGGTATATCTATAATCCACTCTTCAAACCAATTTATCTCTCTTTCTAAATAGCTCAAAAAATCTAAAATAAACTCTTTTTTTTCAAATAAATTAAGCTCTTTATCTATAATATCAAAACCAAAACGGCTATTTGTCAACTTTTTTAAAACTCTTCTTACATCTTCACTATATCTACTACCCACTGCCAAAGCAGGAGAAAAACCCGCATCATTTGGTATAAAGCCTATATCTGCAAAATGATGCGCCAATCTTTCAAACTCCAGTAAAATTGCATTTTGAAGCTTGTGTTCTAAGCTTTGATGTAATTCTTTTGATTGGTACTTTATATTGCTTAACCCAATTTGATAAGCAATAGACTCATTTCCACTAATTCTAGCAACAATTTTTTCTATATCCTCTATTTTTTTGCCTTCACACATCTTTTCAACAGCTCTATACTTATAAAAATGTCTGACTTCAAGATGCAATATTTGCTCCCCAGCTTGAGAAAAATGAAAATGTCCAGGCTCTATTATACCAGCATGAATAGGTCCTACAGAAACATTAAATACACCTGAACCGCTTATCTTTTCATAATCATATGGCTCAAAATAATCAAAATTTAACTTACTAAAAAGATTAAACTCTTTTCTCATAGGATATACTTTTGGAAATGACTCGTGATGAATCAATCTTCTCTTATCGTAACAGCTCTCAATAACTAAACCAAAATCATCCCTTATTTTTCTTTCAAACCACCTAGCGGACGGATATTGTGCTGATAAGGAGTAAATTTTATCATTTTTTACTATATTTTTTTCAATCTTATCAGCAAAAAAATCCATCAATTCTAGCTCGTTATTGCCATATTGAACAAATCTTGAAATTAATCTACTCATAAATTCCCTTCAAATAATTAAAAGCAAGAGGACTCAAAAGAGATAGTGTTGCCAATGCAAATATGCAAATAGATAGTATCTCATTTACATACACTACCTTTTCAACCTCTTCTCCCTCATACTTCATAGATTGATAAACTTGTATAAATTTATAAAAAATTATAGACAATAAAAATAAAAACAACAGCACAAAAGTCAACACAAGTAGCATGTATTTACTTTTTAATGCAATAGAAAATATTGCACTTATCCCATATATTTCACTAAAAAACATTGGACTCGGTGGCAAGGAGATAACTGCTAAAATCAAAAAGCCTACTAAGTAATAAAACAAATTACCGTAAAAACCTCCAAATCCTTTCAAAGTTCCTGCAAAATTGTACTTTTTTTTGAACTCCAAAATGCCAGAGCTAAGAAATAGTGCTGGTTTTAAAAAAGCATGTGCACCAAAATGCAAAAGTGCTGCAAAGTGTGCGCCACTGACCCAAAAAAGAGTTATAATCACCATATGTTCAATGCCACTTAAGCTAAATAGTCTTATAAAATCTTTTGCTTTAAACAGAAGAAAAGTAATTATAAAAAGTGTTAAAAAGGCGTAGATGAAAACGAAAGCAAAGACTCCTGATGGATTTATCTTCATAGCCAATGATGAGAAATTAAAAAAGCCGACTAGTATGGCACTCTCCAAAATGCCACTAAAAAGTGCTGCTATGGGGTAATAGGATGCCCTTTCTATATTTGCCAACCAAAGGCTCATTGGAAAAAATCCCATTTTTATAAACATTCCCAATGATACCATTAGAAAACCTATTTCAAATAGTGTTTTGCTTTTTATATATTTTATATTTTCTAAAAGGAGTTGAAAATTCATAGCATCTTCTGCGAGAACTGGCTTTGCACTGGCATAAATGAGAATTATTCCAAACAGTACTAAAGAAATGGCGATAGTACCTACTATCATATAATTCCAAGCTTCGCTTATCGAACGCTTTGAGAGATTTGTTTTTATCATATATACCGTGCTTAGCGTTGCTAATTCCAATCCTATCCAGTATATCCCCATATTATTTGAAAGGATAGAGACTGTAAGTCCCAACCAGAAAGTAGCAAAAAATCTATAAAATTGTATATATCCTTTCTTTGAGATTTTGACTCTTTTATCTAAAGTTATTAGTGAAAGTATAACACCAATTGCCACAATAGAAGATACCAATAAAACATAGGTATTTAATTTTGTAGCAATCATATAATCCCCTATTAAATTATAAGGTTTATCTACTAAAAAGAGGTAAATTATAGGTAGGAGCACCAAAAATGAACTGTATGGAAGTATTTTTTTTGCTTTATCGATTTCAAAAAAGGAGACAAAAAAGATAATAAAAGCTGGAATTGTAAGATAAAATAAAATCATATAGCTCTCTCCTCTTTTAAGAGTAAGTTTATCACAACAATTGCCATCATTAAATCAAAAAAGACTCCCAACTCTATAAGCATAGGCATACCACCTGTAGCAGTAATTCCCAATAAAAAAAGAGAATTTTCCATAAGCAAAAAACCCACAATTTTAGGGGCTACACTAATGTGCTCTATAAGAAGTAGAAGTGATAAAAATAAAGAAGATATAGAAATTGCAACATAGTTAGAATTTTGACCTACCGTATGAGCAAAAGGAGAAACAAGATAAAAAGAAAAAACAATTAAAACAGGAATAAGCATAACATTAAAATGAACCTTAACATCTGATTCTACATCTCTTTTTAAATTAAATTTGATAGCAAATTTTTTAAGATAGTACGGTATGGTAAAGGCCTTAAAAATTAGTGTAATAACTCCACTAAAGATCAGCACTGAATCTCCCTGTTTAAATCCTATAAAGATTGCTAAAAGTCCAAGAAAAAATGAATTTACTCCATACCAAAAAATTAACTTCAAAAGCCTAGTTGACAAAATAGAAACAATCAATGTAGCTAAAAATATACCAATACTAAAATTAATCATCATCACCCCAATACATAAAAACTAATCAAAGACAAAAATGAAAATATAATAGACAGTCCCAAAAGATTTGGAACTTTAAATAGTCTAAGTTTTGCACCATTTATCTCTACTAGTGCAATCACTACTGAAACAAACAATATTTTCAATACAAAAACCATAAAAGCTAAAAAAGGAGATAATTCCAAGCCAAAAGGCAGAAATAAACTAACAAAAAGAGATGCAAATATAATATATTTTATACTTCCAGCAAGCTCAATAAGTAGCAGATAAAATCCACTCAAATCAAGTATCATAGCTTCATGCACCATTGTTAATTCTAAGTGTGTTTCGGGATTATCTACAGGGAGTCGCCCATTTTCCGCCAAAAGTAGAATAAAAAAACTAATAGCACTAAATAAAAAACTAGCCATATGTTCTTTTGGAAAATTATGAGCCAAATTTACACTAGCATTTGCAACTCCAATATCTTTAGCCATCAATCCTATGGAAAAAACGGTTAAAACCATCGCTGGTTCAACCAAACTTGATATAAAAGCCTCTCTGCTACTCCCGATACCACCAAAACTATTGCCACTATCTAAACCTATTAACATCAAAAAGAATGTTGATAGAGATATAAGCCCTATAATTGTAAAAGCATCAACAAATCCAACATAAAAAGATTTAGAAAATATAGGTGGAAGAAAAAACAAAACCACTATAAGTGGAGATAAAACCAAAAAAGGTCCCACTTTTGTAATGATTGAACTCTCAGATGAAATTATATTTTCTTTACATAGAAGTTTTTGAAAATTGTAATACCCCTGAAATAAAGAGACTGGTTTTTTATAAAGCAAAAACATTTTTAGAGATTTTATTACTCCTATAAAAAAAGGGGACGATAAAATAAAAAAAATAATTGTAAATATATAAAGAATCATCTTTTTTCTCCAACTATCAATACTTTAAATATAAAACTCATAATAACTATTTCTAAACATATACTTATCCAACTAAACTCACCTATAAAAACTCTATAACTAAACAATACTGAAATTAAAAGAGCCAAAATAACAGCACAATACCTTGTTTGCTCAAAATGAGCAATTTTATATACATAATAACTAACCCTGCTTATAAACAAAGAGACAGAGTCATACAATGTTTTTTCAAAAAGTGGTTTTACATGTAGTTCAAAATGAGACTGATCAAAAGAAGCTGTTTCTTGATTTATAGTTATTTTTCTAAATTTAACATCAGGCTTATAGAGCCAATTAAAAAGCCTTCTAATGGGTCCAGCAAACCCAACGGCACTGTATTGTGTTTGGCTATCCGTTTTATATCCACAAGCCCAGCTATCACACACTCTTGTTTTTACATTAAAAATTTTCTGAGCAATATATATAAGAAAAGTTATAAAAATTAACATAAGCACAAGGATAAGGGGAGAAACAACCCCTCCAAATGAGCCTATGGCATGAAGAGAATAAAAATTGTCAGGAAATATTTCCTTATAAATAGACAACCGAGTAAACTCAAAAATAGTTTTATCAAAATATTTTATATATATTGGTGCAAATATCATTAGAGAAATAACAACTAAGCTCATTAGAATCATACCGATTTTCATAAGTTTATTATCTTCTTTTGCATATTTTGCATTTTCACTTCTGTGAAGCCCTAAAAAACTAATTCCATAAGCCTTTACAAAACAAGCTATAGCCAAACCACCGGTAAGAGCAAGGCTGAAAATTGCAAAAGGAATAGAGAGCTTTAAATCCAGGTGTGAAATAACATCAGAATTTAAAAGAGATTGAAATATCATCCATTCGCTTAAAAATCCATTTGTTGGAGGCAAAGCACTAATTGATATAGATGCTAGTAAAAAACTTAATGCAGTAATAGGCATATTTTTAATCAATCCACCATATTTTTCCATATTTTTTGTACCTGTCTCATACAAAATACTTCCAGCTCCCATAAAAAGTAGTGATTTAAAACTCATATGGTTAAAAATATGAAAAAATGAGGCTATAAAAGCAAAAGAGCTCAAAGCTTTTAATCCTAATGTATCAAAAATCATACCAATACCAAAACCTATTAGTATAATGCCTATATTTTCTATGGAGTGGTTTGCCAAAAGAGCTTTAATATCATGCTCACTCAAAGCATACAAAACACCGATCAATGATGATAATGAACCTAAAATAAGTATAGCAATGCCCCACTCCAAAGGCCACGGGTAAAGAATATCAAACAAAACTCTAATAAAACCGTATAAAGCAACCTTCAACATTACACCACTCATAAGGGCTGAAACGGGACTAGGTGCCTTTGGATGAGCATAAGGCAGCCATACATGAAAAGGAACAACACCAGCCTTAGATAAAAAACCAACCAAAGCAAATATGAAAAGTAGTGTAGGGTATGGAAAATTAGCAACAAACCCACCAACACTATCCATAGTTGTACTTGCTATACTCCCATTTGAAACAATGGCAAAAAGTGTCAATATAAAGATAAATCCCAAATGCGTCATAATAAAATAAAATATAGAAATTTTTCCTATATCTTTTTGGGAATAATTTGTTAAAATAAGTTGCCAAGAGGTTAGACTCATAATTTCCCAAAAGAATAAAAATACAATCATATTATTTGAAACAACTACACCAACCATTGAAATAATAAACACAAAGTAATTAATTAAAAAGTATGACTTTCTTTCAATATGTTTCAAATAACCCAACATATAAAAAAGATTTGGGATCACTCCTAAAATAATAAACACTATAAATAGTAAGCTTAAGCTATCAAATATAAACATATCTGTATAATCCTAAAAAAGTTTAATAAATCGGCTTAGAGGAAAGTTTCCAATATAATATAGTGGATGTTATAGCATTCTCGAAGTCAAAGAATTATACTCAAATATTTCTTAAATTTTAAAATTAAAAGGAAAATTTATAAAAAATTTCAATCTTTTTTGCAAAAATTTTAATTATTTAACTATTAAAGAGGCTATAGAGTTTTATGCGGTCTTTGAAGGGTACCCGTTTTTAGATGAAATTTCACTAGATGATAACTTAGCAACATCCATACAAAAATATATACTAGATAGAATTGAAGAGCTGAGGGAGTTTTTTATCTACGATAAAGATGAGCATTTTCAAAGAGATTTAGAGTCCATACTAAATAGAGTGGCAATTGGAGATAGAAAAAACTATACCATTTATGAAAAAGAGAGCATTTCTCAACTAAGAGGAAGAGCTCTTTTTAAGTCTCTTTTTGAAAAAAAGATTATTAGAAAAGAGTTTAGTAGAGAAAAACCAAAAAGAGAGCACAAGAAACAACTCATAAAAAAATCATTAAGACGCTATAAAATTCAAGACAAAATTCACTTTACTAGCAATTTTACGAGATTTTGGTTTACCTTTATTTCCACATCCAACCCTTTGAGTATAGATAAAATAACTAGCAATTTAGATGTTTTTATAAGCTTGTGCTTTGAAGAGTTGAGTAATGAACTTCTTATTAATAAGCTCAAGAGAGAAAATGTTCAAAACTTTGGCTCC
>Ga0256840_1003928_pt1 | contig 11535 bp, 13 predicted proteins | sample 355202metaG_FD_185969 | JGI IMG/M metagenome (GOLD analysis project Ga0256840, IMG submission 185969) | Hydrothermal vent microbial communities from Mid Atlantic Ridge, Atlantic Ocean - 355-202 | ecosystem: Environmental > Aquatic > Marine > Hydrothermal vents | place: Atlantic Ocean: Mid...
TCTCTTCATCTCCTAAGCCATCTGCAACTATCAGACTCACTTCATATTTTTTTGCCAAAGAGACAGACTCTTTAATGAAAATTCGTGTGTCGTAGCGAGGGTGGGCTGATGTTAGGTGGGTGATTTTTACCATTTTATACCTTCATACAATCTTTTCAAGTTGTCAAATAAATTAATAAATATATTTTTTCTCCATTGTCTAGGGTGCGATAACATACAAATAATATTTTTATCTCCTATATATTCAAATATTGGTTTTGGATAATAAAATATTGGATACGGTCTATCTGATACATAGATGTTAAAACTGTCCATTACATCTTTGTCATAAGTTTCACATAAAATTCCAAGTTCTTTTCTTAAATTTAAATCTTTAGTAATTTCATTGTTTGTAATTTGCAATTTTCTATTTACAAAATCTCTATGAGAACATACTGTTTCCAGCTTCACACCCGATCTATTCTCAATCATTGTAAAATTTTGTTTAAAAATTTCTTTTATTTCATCCATTCTTTTTAAAAGCTCACTTTTAGATTTTATATGATTATTTTTTGCAAATTGAGCGATTTCTTCAAAATGATAACTAGCTTCGCTTCCATACTCTTCTATCTCCTTCATAAAATCAAAATCTAAAGTAGAAAGCCTAAAGTAATAACTTGCTTTTACCCCATATGTTTTCTCTATCTTAAAAAATTCTTTCGCAGTTTCTACATCTGTATCTATATCATGTCTATTTACAAAGTATCTCTTATTTTCTAATCTATTATTATCCAATAGTTTTTTATATTCTCTCAAAGTAGTCTGAATATACCCATGCTCAACGAATTGTTTAATAACACTTTCATACTCATCCAATCTTGGTTGTATAATAAAATCACTATATATTCTATTTTTTATGACTTTTATTTTTCCCATCTACCATTATCCCTCTTTTAAAATTCTTTCATAAATTGCCTGAAACTCTTCCCACTCCATTGTATTAAAACTACTATTGTGCCATAACGATACAAATATACTATTATAAGAATTCCCAATAATTTTTAATATCGTTTATCACATTCATATTAATTCTACTTCATATATTTTTCTAAACCTATCCATTTCTTCAGCTCCTTCTAAATTTAACATTATCGTTTTACATCCAAATTCAACTCCCTCATATAAAGCAGTTGAAAATACACCTATCTGAAATTCACAAGATGAAAATAGCTCATATAAATCTACATCAGTTACTACTTTTGCCCCCATATAGATAAGCTTATTTAAATGAGTATATTTTTGATATCGTTCATATTCTCCTGGGTGAAGTTTATAAATGAGCTCAAAATGTTTAAAATATCCCCAATTATCTAATATTTTTTGTGCTATCCTATCAGCTAATACTCCTTGAGATAACACAACTGCTCTATTTTTCACTTTTTCTATATGCTTATATTTTGTTTTTCTACTTTCTAAATAATCAAATTGTTTTATCACTATATTTTTATCATCAATTGGAAAATTTATGTGATTTTTCCAATACTCATTCCATACATAAAATTTATCTGGAAAATAATCTAACTCTTTTTTATCTTCTCCAAAATAGTAACCATAATGATATTCAGAAAAGTTCCCATGCTGAAATTCAATAGTTTCAATACCTAAATCTTTAGCAGCCTTTATCATAGCTCCAAATCCATAGCTAACTACTAAGTATACTTTAGAGGGGTTCAGCTTTTTAAATATATTTTTGTATAAAAAATACTCTATTTTATATTCTCGAACACTCTTGTAAAATATATTTTTCAAATCATACTTGCCTATATTTTGTTCAATTTCATTTTCTATTTTCTCAATTTCATTTTCTTTTTTATTTTTTATTTTAATAAATATATTAAATAACTTTTTATTAATCCATACAAATTCCATATGATATTTATATGGTTTGTTTTTTGTAAGATGTTTTCCTTTATGTGGAGCTTCTATTTCTATAAAATTTTTATTACTTTTAGATAACTCATCTATAAAATAATGAGTATAAATATCTATATATTCATTATCAACTTGCTTTACTCTTGAATTAGAAAATATTACAGTATCAACCTTAGAGGATAAAAAAGGATTTTTAAATATATAACTTTTCAGCAAACCAATTGCATTGATTACTTTATCTAAAATACCTAACTTAGTATCTGGAGAACTCATAATTCCCAATATTTCACCTAAATTATAATCAATATGCACTCTCATCAATTGCCAAGGGTTTACCCCATCTATTTCAAAATCCAACAGATCATATTTATCTTCAAGATATAGTATAAATTTTCTCAACTCTTTTAGTGTTTTTATTTTAGCCATCAATTTTGCCTTTCTTATTTATAAAATATAATATTTGTGTGCGAAATAATAAAATTGTAAAAATAATCAACATAATAATTTTCAATCCCAATATCAAAATATATAATGCCCCTAAAAACCAATCCATCATATTGAGCAAACCAATTTTTAAATCCATACAAAATAGTTTTTACTTTTTGTAATTTTCTAATAATATTCTTTGAAGATTCTCTATTTTTCTCTTCCTGGTTATTTCTATCTCGTAAATAATTTGCCATAATAGTTCTTAAATATACCCATTCTTCAATATTTTCTAAAATTTCTTTATACTTCTTTTCAAGTTCAAATATATTCATGCTTTATAGCCATTTCAAAGAAGAATATTTATTTGCAAAAAATATAGTAAATATTACAATAAATAAATAGGAAGTCAATGTTGCTGAAATTGCACCCATTAAGCCGTATAAAGGAATTAGAAAATAATTCAAAAAAATATTAATGATTGCTCCTCCAAATGTTATATACATTAAAAATTTTGTTTTACCTTCATGAACAATAACAGTATGAAAAATTTGGTAAAATCCTCTTAATATATATACAATAGATAATGCCAAGATAATGTTAGTAGCAGAATGATATTGTTTATCAATAATTATTGGAAAAACTATAATAGAAATACAACTTATTGCCAAACCTAAAAATGTAAATCCAAGCATCAACAAATACATTTTTTTTACTACTAGTTGATCATCTTGTGCAAGTTTTTTGTAGAGCCATGGATTTATTGTTGTCATAATGATATTTGTAACAATCATAACTATCATTCCAAATTGTGATGCTATCGTGTATATTCCAACCTCTTTTAATCCCATCATTTTCTCAATAAATAATCTATCTGAGATGGCAATAATTCCTCCACCTAAAGAGTGAAAAATAAGAGGAATAGATACAGCATATATATTTTTTAAAGAAAAAAAATCAAAACCAATAAAAAACTCTTTTTTTATCGCAAGCAGTGAATAGACAGCAACTATAAAATGTGCAATAACTGCACTATATACAAAGCTCAACCACCCAAAGTGCAATGACAACAACATAAACACTAGCGTAACATAATTGATAAGTGTAAGCATAATTTGTATTATTCCATATTTCAATGCTTTTTCTTCATTTCTTAGAATTGTTAAATTGAAAATATTTATTGTTTGTATATATATAAGTAGAGGTAGAATATAGACTATGCGTTTTGGTATATTAAAAAAATCTTCTAGAAAAAAAGAAGCAATCAAAATAATTATCATGGCTATAACTATATTGATTGTCAAGATAAGAAATAGTGATGAAATAATTCTAGACATCTCCTCTTTAGAAACTTTAAAAAAATTCCTTGTAATATTAGTCTGCAAACTCATAGATATCACTGGAGATAAAAAAGATACAAAAACTTGATAAATTCCATAAGTACCAAATTCTACAGGTGTCAAATACGTTGTAATAAGTGGAAGTAATAAAAATGGAATTAATTTATTGATAAATTCTGTTCCAAAATAGATACTAAAATTTTTAAGTAAATACATGTTAAGGTAATTGCTTTATAAATTGTTTCATAATATTAAAATTATTATCAATACTCTTACGACTATTTTTAATCCTATTAAAATAAATTTTTTCTTCATATTCTAAGTTATTTACTAACTCATTTATCAAATATTCATTTACTAAAAATCGATCATATCTTGATATTATTTTATGAATCACTCTGTCCATAAATCTATCTCTTCTACCCACATAACCATTAATAACAAGACCTTGTATTACATCCCTTACAGCCTTCGCCCGTCCATCTTCGCTAATGAGAACAGAATATTTTGAAATACTATTCATAAATATATGTGCATGTACTCTATATCCAATATGTAAATCTATATTTGAATAATACTTTATAAGATTATTTGCACTCCCAGAAATATCTACATATTCAACACTATTCATTTCTAACCAATTTGTAAATTCACTATGCTTTAAAAAATGTTTATCGGAACTATTCTTATAAGCAGTATTTAACTTTTCTTTTGAAATAGAATGATGGAATACTACTTGAAACTGTTCTTTTCTAAACTTATCTTTTAATATTAAAATAACTTCTTTCATTTGTTGCTCCATAACTGCACTTTGCACAAAACTAACCCCCAAAGAAAAAGCAACTCTTTTTATATTTTTAGGTGGTTCAAAACCTTTATCAATAAAATCTAAATCATAATAAGCAGGACAACCTGTCATGAGAATATTTTTATATCCATTTATTTGCAAAGTATTAAGCGTATGATAATCTCTTACGCTGGAAAAATATCCTGAATTATTTATTTTATTTAATAATTGTTTTGTTTTTTCAGAAAATTTAATTTTATAGGTATTAATCCAATCTCCTTGTGCATCTTTCCAACCAAGTCCCATCATTACAATAGGTACTTTTATATCTTCAAGATTTTCTCTTAATGGATAAATATTTGGATACATGTAAGGCAAGACACCAGGGCCACCTAACAGTATTAGAGCTTTGGAGCTATTTATAACTTTTAGTTTTTCATCATCAATTGCTTCCCATTCATTATAATCTATAATATTTCTATCTGCTCTCAAAGTTTCAAATAACTTAAATGCCCTATATTTTATTAAAAAATCACCTGCATTATTTTTTCCACCTGTCAATATTACATAATAATCTTTACTCATAACTATCCTTTATAATTTTTACGGTTCTATCAATTTTCGTCTTATCCACACCACTCGTCCATAAATTCAACAACCTACCCTTTAAATCATAAGAATTAGCGTAATCTTTCTTATTAAAGAATATCTTAAACCTATCTATTAACATTGGATACATTGTATTTGAGTGAATCCCATTATCTCTTATATTTTTAGATATATTTTCGGCATCACTTATTGTAATTGTTAATTTTGATAAAATATTTTCTTTATTGTTTAATCTTGGCATTTTTACAACATCTTCTAATTCTGAAATATAGTTATTTACAATATTTACTCTATTAATCTTATCACTGTTAAAAGATTCTAATTTTGATAGAATTAAGGCTAATTTAGCATCATCTAACTGATACAGATAATATCCTTTAAAAAAATAGACATATACCAAATTTAAAATATTTAATCTTGGATATTTCATTCCTAAATAGTATAATTTATAATAAATTTTTCTATGAAGTATTGAGAGACGATTGATGTTTGTTTCATTGTATTTTGGTAATTTTTTATACTCTCTTTTTATATTTTCTAATAACTCTTTACTATTGGTTTGGATTGTTCCCCCATGCCCAATCTCTACAATTTTACCATTACCAAAAGAAAAAATTGATACATCCCCAAATGAACCAAGTTTTCCTTCTTTTATCTCATTCCCAAATGCTTGAGCACAATCCTCGAGTAAAAAACAATTGTATTGTTTTGCTAATTTTTTGATAGTTACAATATTACAAGCATTACCAAATAGATGTATAGCAATAATTGCCTTAATATCTTGATTTATTTGTAACTCTGCTTCTAACTTTTTTGTATCCATATTATAATCGTCAATATTAACATCTATAAATACAGGTTTATACCCTGCCCATATTAAAGCATAAACAGGATCAGGACAAGCAATATTTAGCACAGCTATTTTAGAGCCTTTTTTAATTGCACTCGCTTTAAGAGCTAAAAAAATGGCACTTGTTCCATTACCAGTTACAAATGAGTGTTTTTTATCTGAATACTTTTGTATGATTTTCTCAATTTTAGCTATCATCTTTTTTGTGCTACCAAAATATATTCAGATACTTTATTCATTTGTTTGGGATAGATTTCATTTGAGATATTCTCAGATAAAGAAAGAATCTCAAAATTATTTTCTTCACATAATTTAAATACCTCATCTTTTGTAAAAAAATGAACTATCCCTGTCCCTTTAAATGTACCACCTTTAAAATTTGTATAAGTATTAATATCTATATATTTAGCATAACTGTCATTGAGAATAATTTTTTTAAAATGATAATCATTTATGTTATACATCATTGATATAAATACCCCTCCAGAAACTAATACTCTGTTTATTTCTTTATATATTTTTTCAATATTTATTGGAGTATTTGCATATATAGATTCTCTATCAATAACCATATCAAAAAAATTGTCTTCATATTTTAGATTAGTAAAATCCATTACATCTAAATTTAAATTATTATAATTTTTTAATCTCTCTCTGGCAATATTTATAGCACTTTTACTACCATCTATACCATAAACATCATATCCTTCATTTAAAAATAATGGTAAATTGTTACCTGCACCACATCCAAGTTCTAAAATTTTAGAGTTCTCTCCATTTTGAAGATATTTTTTATTTCTAAAAAAATATGTAACCAATTGTCCATAAGGGTATTTATTTAAATGTTTTCCATTAGAGGAACCATATGTTTCTTCCCAAGAGATATCAAAACTTCTCATACAAATACCTTTACAACTTCAAAAATTTCAGCATATTCACAGCCAATTTTTTTACCTGCATTAGAGTTTTCATTGACAAAAAAATCTACCCATCCTTGACCAAATTTTTTATATTCATTCTCATGGGCTTTCACTGCTTTTATTTTTATCTCCATATATTCAGAAATATCACTATAATAGTTTCCTCTAAATTCTGATGTAGTGTGATACCAATTACTTCTATACATTAGTATATTTTTCACATGTCTTCCTGCATTTAATGTGGCTCTTCCAATAGCACTATGATCTTGATGAACATCTTTATCCCAATGTGTATAAATTATATCTATATTATTCTCATCAATAACCTTATTAATAATCTCTATAAGTTCAAATCCATACTGTAAAGTTTTTGTCTCTAATCCAGAAGAGATGAGCTTTTGAACACCCAAAATTTTTGACGCGTTTTCACCCTCTTTTTTTGCAACTTCTTCCGTTCTTATCGCAACTCCATCATAATTATAATATGCAGAGTTTGTAAGCACTAGCATAATAACATTGTCTCCACTCACAACATGTCTTGTAACCGTTCCTCCACAGCCAAGTTCTATATCATCAAAATGAGCACCAATTGCCAATACATTCTTTTTCATACTACTCTCCCATAATCAATTTTGTTATCTTTTCTAATCCATCATAATTAAAAATTTGCCTATTTTTCTCATACTGCAACTCTCTACTATCTTTATCTTTCATGACATTTACAACAATCTTATCTAAACCAGTAGTGTAGATTTTATTTTCTGCATAAACTATCGATTCCTTTAAGAGCCGATTGATAGTTATTAACTCTTTTTCCTCTCTTGTTGATGCAACAATAGGAATACCAAGTGATGCCACTTCAAAAAGAGTATTACCAGCCCCTAATATAGCCAAATCACAATCCTTAACCACTTCTATAACACTGTCTGTAAAGTTAAAAATCTCAATCTGCTTTTTATTATCTTTTAAAACTTTTGCCAATTCATTATAATGTTTAAAAGATGGACCTAATAGTACTTTAATTTTAAAATTTTCAGAAATCAAATTTAAATCTCGAATCATATCAGGTATAGCACCCCAAGTATCAGCAGCCCCCTGATTTATAAAAATTGTTTTTATCTCTTTTTGAAATTTAATACTTTTTTTAATTGTAGAAAAATCATCTAATATCATGTAGTTGTAAGAATTAATCTCATTATTAAGTTTTTTATCCGACGGATAAAGGACATTGACTATATAATCAAACAGATGGTTACCATTACCTAAATCATCAAAAGTAATACTTTTTTCACAACTATTTGTTAATATTTTAGCAATATCATTATCTGTATTTAGCTGATCATTAATCATAATATCATATTTCTCGTGAAAAATATTTTTCAACTTATCTATTTCATCTTTTTTTGATATATTAGGATCTATTTCTACTATCTTATCAACTTGGATAGTTTTATATATATTCACCGATTCATCATATTTTCGTGTTAATAAAGTAATAGTGATATTTGCATCTTCTTTTTTTAAGTAATTTACAAATTTTTTAATACGATAAAGGTGTCCCATGCCCATAAGGTGACTTCCATAAGCTCTTATAAAAATATTCATAGAACTATCTCCATTAATTTATCAAAATCAATATCTATACAAAAGTCTTTATTTTTAAAAATTTTTTCAACTATTTTAAAATCCTCTTGAGTATCTACCGTTAATCTTATATTAGAGCAATCATATAGTGTTCCAACATTAACATCTTTATAGATTTTAAATTTATCTCTATTTTCTAAAATATACTCATCAACATGCTCAAAATGATGTACTTGTGTAGATTCTTTAGCAGATCTCTCAAGTGCATCGAAGGTAAAAATCTCCATTCCAAGTCCATCTGGCAAATTTGAACCTATTTCGGACTTATTGGAAGAATAATCAGCCTTATATTCTATATGTTTTTTTAATAATCTATTTGCAAAATATGGTTCAACTATAGGGTTGTCGCCTGTGGCTCTTAAAATATTATCTGCCTTGTAGAATTTTGCTGCTTGATAATATCTATCCAATACATTATTTTCATCTCCACGAAAACATAAAATACTGTTTTTTTGACACCACTCTTCCAACACATCATTTTCACTGTTAGTAGAAGTAAGCAATACTAACTTACAATCATCAATTAACTGCAAACGCTCAATAACATAAGCTATCAAAGGTTTTTCTTTTAACATTTTTAAAGTTTTTCCTCTTAAACGAGAGGAACCCATTCTTGCTTGTAAAAAAGTATAGTTATTCACCTAAGTCATCCCATGTTAAAATTGCATCTTTATCTAAATTTTTATTGACTTTTCTACCTATCATGTCATATATTCTTTTTGGTTCGATTCCGTATCCAGGTCGCTTAATAGCTAAATGCTCTTTTGAAAGTGTTTCGCCTTTTTTCATATTCTTATCTATCACAATCGACTTAGCATTATTTTTCCTATTGACTAACTCTTGTCCAACTGGCATTTTTATCCCATTTCCTTGAGCAGTTTCAAAAATTCTAATAGCATCAACTAGAATTTTTAACTCTTCAGGAGTAGAAGATAAAATATGGTCAGGTCCCTCGGCATTCCTGTCTAAAGTAAAATGTCTCTCAATCATCATTGCCCCCATCACTCTAGCAGCATAAGAACATTGCCAACCTATAGTATGATCAGAGTAACCAATCATGATGTTTGGGTATCTATCAAGCATTGTTTTTATAACATTTAAATTTGCCAATTCATACGGAGTAGGATAGGAGGTAATAGCATGAAATAACATAAAGTTATTATTTCCCGTCTTCATAATTGTGTTTACAATCTCATCTATTTCGTAAATTGTTCTCATTCCTGTTGCTACCATAAGAGGTTTATTCAGTTTTGCCACATCCTCTATAAATGGCAAATTGTAAGAATCATCAGAACCGATTTTATAAGCACTTGTACCCAATTCTTCTAACATTTCAACATCATCAATATGACTTGGAGTGGAAAATATATCAATATTTTTCTCTTGTGCATACTTATAAATACTTTCATGATCTTCTTTTGAAAGTTCACCCTCTTTAAAAAGTTCATATTGCGAAACATTACCAGTATTTTCCATCTCGTATTTTGCTTTTTTAGAAGCTAATGTATCAGCTTTATATGTTTGTAGTTTTACAGCATCGGCTCCTGCATACACTGCTCCATCTATTAACTTTTTTGCTTCTTCTATAGTAGAAAAATTACCAGCTATTTCTGCAATGATATATGCCTTGTCACAAATTATCTTATCGTTTAATATTAACTGTCGCATACTGTTGTTCCTCCATTAAAAATAATCTCTCTAGCTTCCTCTGTAGAATAATTAAATAATAAATCAAATGTCGTCATATAAGGTACAAACTCTTTACTGTTAAATTGTTGATACTCAGGATGACGAAAGTCATGATATACAATATCAATATGAACCTTTTCAAAGATTGAAGTATCCAAATAATTTCTGCCATCTCTCCCAGAAATATAGATATTGGCATCTCTTTTTTTACAAATATCCAAAAGCAACTCTCCACTTGAACCATTTATATCTAACTCTGAAGCCTTGAGTATAGGTGTTTTTATATCCAATTTGTTTTTAATATAATTGATAACTTTCATATTGAAATCTACCAATAATTCTACTTGAGTTGAATATAAATCTTCAAAAAAATCTATATGTTTATTGAAATATTTAGCTTTACCATAAGTTTGTTTAATAGTATTCAAATGCTTTTTTTGCCATTTTTCATTATATCGAATCCTAATATCTTTTATAATCTTATTATTTTTAAAATCAACTGGTATGGACAGATAGATAGCTCCTTGCTTTGTTAAAAATTGGTTTCTATTTTGAAAATAATTTTTTCTAAACTGTACATTATCCAAAATTATATACTCATCTGCTAACATCATTTTATTAAAAAATCCAAGCCAAGGAAACGATTCTGGCTGATGGATTGTAACTTTTTTATTTATCTTATACATTTTTTCTCTTTACTTGAATTTTTAATACACATATACAAAGCAAAAACCCCAAAATCCTCAGGTGTATAAATCCTAGTCAAAATAGGACTTATGGCTATAGGAATAGCTTGGGCTATGGTTGTCCCTGTCATAAGTGTCAAAACATTACGAGAAAACTCTGATTTTGGTTTTAGTTTATTTAGCATCTAGTACCTTTAAATATTCCACTAAGTTTTTTTCTATTTCAGATGCAGTTGGTAGATACTCTTTTAACTCTTGAGGCAAATCTTTTGATAGCTTATAAGTTGCTATGCCTATTGGTTGATTGGTCTCTTTTAGTGCATATTCTACAATAGTTCTATTTTTTGCTTTACAAATAATGATACCAATAGATGGATTCTCATCAGGTAATTTTACCGTATCATTTAAAATAGAGAGATAGAAACTCATTTTACCTGCATATTCTGGTCTGAATTTTTCTACTTTTAACTCTATGGCAATCAGAGATTTTAATCTTCTATGATAGAGTAGTAAATCTATAAAATACTCCTCATTATCTATTTCTAGCTTATATTGGTTTCCAATGAAAGCGAAATCTGTACCCATTTGAGCTAAAAATCCTCTTATACTATTAATAAGTCCAATCTCTAATTCATATTCACTATGGTCTGCTGAAAGTTCTAAAAAATCAAAG